>OIWT01001872.1_pt1 | contig 23473 bp, 38 predicted proteins | sample 1587701 | NCBI WGS metagenome assembly OIWT01 (sample SAMEA3888904, study PRJEB22519) | human gut metagenome | biome: human gut; feature: human-associated habitat; material: faeces | place: Denmark | collected 2009
TGGCAGGAGCAGGCACCTCAGCAGTAGACTCAGTGGGAATGGCAGGAGCAGGCACCTCAGCAGTAGATTCAGTGGGAATGGCAGGAGCAGGCACCTCAGCAGTAGACTCAGTGGGAATGGCAGGAGCAGGCACGGTCTGAGAGCCACCGTTGCGGGCAGCGTGGCGATGCTTTCGCTTCACGTGCTTCTCCAGCTTCTGCAGGTCCGCCTCCTCCTGCGCGTCGAGCTTCTCCAGGTCGGCGATCTCCGCCTCCTTGCGCTGGCGCACCATCTCGATCTCCTTCTCCGCCGCCTTCGCCTCCGCGCCCGGCTTGCGTCCGCGCAGCACCAGCACCATCGCCACAATCACCGCCACCACCACGATCACCAGCACCACGATCACCCACACCACGCCCGCCGTGACGCGGAACCGCTGGCACGTGCCCTCCTTGCACGCGCCCGACGCGCAGTCGCCGTCCACCGCGCACCGCTTGCCCGCCGCGCACTTCGCGGTGCACACGCCGCCGCAGTCCACGTCCGCCTCCTCCGCGCTCAGCACGCCGTCGTAGCAGCTGTACACGTCGCTCTGGTCCGCGCGCTGCGCGAACACCCGCTCCACGCGCATCGCCTCCAGCGCCGCCAGCGGCTGCCCGTCGCGCGCCAGCATCTGCCGCGCCGACTCCACCGCCACGGGGTCGGTGAAGAACTGCCGCGCCGTCGCCTCCGAGGCGGCCGGGACGCTCAGCAGCAGCGTCGCGTTCACCGCCGCGCCCTCCGCCAGCCGCCGGCCCTCCGCGGCGGCCGCGCTCCATTCCTTCATGGCGGTATCCCCGCGGGAAACGCCGAACTGCTTGGCGAAGACTACGCGTCAGTCGCTCGCGCGGCGCTCACATGACTGCAGCGCGTAGCGCGCCTCCTGCGCCTCGAACGCGGTCGCGAAGGGCGTCTGCAGCGTCATCGCCAGCACCGCGTACACGAACACGCGGCCCTCCGCCGGCACGGCGCCCGTCGCCTCTCGCAGCAGACAGGCATCGCCCTCGAAGCCCTCCTCGCACCTAACCCTCACGCCACGCCGCCTCTCCCACTTGCACGTGTACGCGCCGTGGCGACAAGTACCATGACCCGAGCACTCTCTCGCGCCGTCCGCCACGGTCATCAGGCCGGGACACGCGCGGTCGCACGCCGCCTCGTAGAAGCCCGCGTCGCAGGCGCAGGCCTCGCCGCGGTCGCAGGTGCCGTGCGCGCTGCAGACCTCGCCGGCGACCACGGGGCAGTCGAGCCAGCCGACGGCGAGCGTCAGCTCCGTGGACTGTACCGAGTTGCTCATCTCCACGTCGTTGGCCTCCACCGCGCAGCAGTACGCGTACGCCGTGTGGTTCAGCTGCAGCGGCTCCAACCGCAGCGTCGCGGGCACCTCCGCCTCCACCGCGCTCGACACGGCGGCAGGGTCCGCCATCAGCGCGGAGCAGTTGAGCGTCGCGCGGGCGTCGCGCAGGACGCAGGCGACGGTGGCGGGGTAGGTGTAGCGCACCTGGAGGTCGGCGTAGAGCGGGCGCAGCGCGGTGAGCGACGTGGTGAGGAAGCCCTCGGCGTAGTAGCGCGTGAAGGTGGCGGCGGCGTTGACGTTGCCGTGCAGGTCGACGACCGCGCCGGCGGGCACCGTGAAGGAGAACACGCCGTGCGCGAGCGGCGCCAGCAGGAAGAAGAAGAGGTTGTTGGCGTAGCGCAGACTGCTCAGCACGCGGCAGTTCGCCAGCTGCAGCTGCGCCTCGTCCAGGCTCTGGATCGCCTTCGCGAAGGACACCGTCAGGTTCAGCGGCTGCGCCGTCACCGTGTACTCTGTCGCGCTGCTGAACACCACCGCCGGCGCCGTCGTGTCTACGCCTCACACGCCAGCCATGCACCCACCCGCCGCCGTGGTCGCCGCCACCGTGCGCTGCGCCAGCGCCTGCAGCGAGAGCAGCCCCGCGGGGGTCTGCGCGGTGCAGTACACGCTGTAGTGACTCGACGGGTTCAGTCCGCTCAGCGTCAGGTAGTTCGGCAGCGCCGCCTGCGTCACGTTCAGCGCCGCGCCCTCCAGGATCCACGCGTCCGTCGGCGGCAGCTGGTTCGGCGCGTCCTCGCGCGCGCGGCAGAAGGCCATGGCGGGCGTGGAGACGGCGAGGTCGAGGTCCACCGCGCCGGAGTCGGCGGCGGAGAGCGTCAGGGTCAGCACGGGGTAGTCGGGCGTGGTGAAGAGCACGCGCGTGGAGGCGAGCGGCTCGGCCATGCCCACGCCGCGCGCGTTCTCGATGTAGCAGTAGGCCTGGTAGCTGTAGTGCGCCGCCAGCGCCTCGAAGGCCACCAGCAGCGGCACGCCGGGCTCCACCGCGTGCGCCTCGGCCGCCAGCTTGAGCTGCGCCGGCGTGAGCACCACCTCGTCCTCGTGGCTGGCGGTGCACCACACCTGGCCCGCCGCGCTGGGGATCACGGACAGCAGCGCCGCCAGCTCCGCCTGGTGCTGCAGCGCCACGAACACCTGCGGTGTGTCTACGCGTCAGCCGCGCCATGCTCGCCCACCGAGCGGCGTGGTGAACGCGGTCTCCGTCTCCGCCACGGCGTTCATCATCGGCTGGCCCAGCGCGTCCGTCGCCAGGCAGTACGCGAAGTACGCCGTCGCCTCCGCCAGCCCGTCGATGCGGTACTCGCCCGTGGCCTCCACCTCCACCGCCGGCAGCCCCTCGAACGCCAGCACCGACGGCGCGCCCTTCTCGGTCTGCGCGAGGCAGCGCACGGCGGCAGGCACGGTGGTGCCCAGCACCAGCACCACGTGGTCGGCGGCTGCGGCGTGGCTCAGCACCGTCAGCACGGGCGCGTCTACGGGTCAATGCATTCATCGAAGCCCACAGGGGAAGGTGCGCTGTGCGACGTGCAACGACTGCAGCGTGTTCTGCATGGGCAGGCCCTCCGCCGTCTCGGCGTAGCACCACACCTGGTACAGCGTCTCCGCCGCCAGGCCCTCCACGTACACGTCCGCCAGGCCCTCCGCCACCAGCGTGCCCGCCGCGCCCTCCTTGATCGCCTCCACCGACGGAACCGTCGACGCAGTTGACTCGGCCTCGGACAGCGCCAGACACCAGGCGTGGCCGGGGCGGTCGGAGCGCAGCGTCACCTCGAGCGAGTGGTACGTGGGGCGCACGGCCTCCAGCGCCAGAATGGGCGCGCGCGCGGCGGTGAGCAGCGGCGCGGGCGCGTCGAAGAGCAGCTCCTCGAAGGAGGCGGTGCGCGCGGCGCAGGTCACCCAGTACTGCGTGTTGTCCTCCACGCCGCTGAACAGCGTCGTCGGCTGCAGCGCGGGCACCGCCACGCACAGCCCTCCGTTCATCACGTCGTCGAAGGCCACCGGCTCCTCGTCGCGGCGCAGCACGCAGCAGAAGGTGAGGTTGCGGTTGCTGGCCGCCTCCACGGCCGCCGTCGTCGAGTTCGCCGCCAGTGTGGCGTTCCACCAGAGCGCCTCGGCGCGCGTGGTGACGGCGAAGCGCGTGGACTCCACGGAGTTGCTCATGCGGTCGCCGTAGGCGTCCTCCGCGTAGCAGTACCCGAAGTACGCCGTGTTCGCCGCCAGGTCGTCGATGCGCTTCACCGCGCTCGTCGCACCGTCGCGCAGCTCCGCCGGCGTGGTGCGCTTCAGCTGCTCCACCGTCGGCACGAAGTCCGTCTCGTGCACGCGGCACCACACGCGGCCGCCGCGGCCCTCCATGCTCACGCGCACGTTCAGGTGCTGCGGCTCGGCGCCCACGCCCTCCACCGTCAGCGCGAACGGCACCACGGCCAGCGTCTGCACGCGGCGCATCATGGTGGTGATGGCCGCCGTGGGCTCCGCGCCCGCCTCGCTCACGAACCAGTAGTACACGTCGTAGGCGGTGACGGGCTGCAGCGCCGACGCCACGCCCATGCACACGCGGTTCGCCGCGCAGAGCACGTGCGAGCCCTTGCTGACCACGTCGCTCACGGAGGGCGCCGTGGTGGTGGCCCGCCGCGCCAGCAGGTACAGGTGCGTGGCGATGGGGAACAGCGTGTGCAGCGAGATGTAGTAGGCCTGCGGCGTGAACGCCAGCGTCGACGGCACGGGGATCAGCACTACGCCTCACGCGCCCTCGCCGCGCTCACGGCACGCCGCCTCGTCCGCCGCCTCCCAGAAGGCCTCCTCGTTGCAGAAGCGCGAGCGCATGCCGCGGTAGCCCGCCGCGCACGCCAGCGACGCGTTGCGGCCGGGGTAGGTGGTCGGCCAGCCGTCCTCCGCCGCGCAGTAGTTGGGACCTACCGGTGAAGAAGGGCCCGAACCCCCACGGCACTGCGAGTCGTCGGGCGCGTGCCAGCGCTGGTCCACGTCGCAGTAGCGCGTGATCTCGCCGCGCAGGTCGCCGCCGCAGGGCAGCGTGGCGTTGGTGAGTGTGTTGGTGGTCACCCAGATGCCCTCCGCCGCGCAGTGCAGCCGCGTGCACGTGCTCAGGTCCGGCTCGCCCCACTGTTGGTCCGTGCCGCAGCGCCGCGAGTACGTGCCCGCGTAGCCCAGCGGGCAGGCGATCGTCGCCTCCTTCTCCACCACCGTCTCGGGCCAGTCACCCTCCGCCGCGCACGTCGGGTCGTCTACGCCTCACGCCACGCATTCACGCCCACGGCACGTGTTCTCCGCCTCGCCCCACACGCCGCCGGCACTGCAGCTGCGACGCAGCGCGCCCAGCTGGCCCGCGGGACAGGGCAGCTCGGCGGTCTCCAGCGCGTTGGTGATGGGCCACGCGCCGTCCTTGTAGCACACGATCTGCACGCAGTTGCTCTCGTCCGCCTCCGCCCACACGCCGCCGGCGCCGCAGCTGCGCGTGCGGAAGCCGCGCTGGCCCAGTCCGCAGGTGAGCGTGATGGCGCCGCCGATGGGCGTCATGGGCCAGGCGCCGTCCTCCGCGCAGCTGTGCGCCACGCAGGCGCTGCGGTCCACGCTGCCCCACACGCCGCTCATCAGGCACTCGCGGTGCTGCTCGCCGTAGCTGTTCGCCGGGCAGGCGATCGTCGCCACCGTGTTGCGCGGCGTGTCGGGCCACGCCTCCTCCGCCGGACACACCTGCTTCACGCAGCGGCTCTCGTCCACCTCGCCCCACACGCCGCTCGCGCTGCAGTACCGCGTCATCGAGCCCTCGTAGCCCGTCGGGCAGCTCGCGCTCTGCAGCGTGCCCGGCACGGTGAACGGCCACTTGCCCTCCGCCGCGCAGAAGTTCGTGTAGCAGGTGTCGGGGTCTCCCAGCCAGCGGCCCGTCTCCGAGCACGTCAGAATCTTCAGGCCCGTAGCGCAGGCACGCACCTGCACCTCGTCCACCACCGCCTCTGACCACTCACCGAACGCCGGGCACGTGATCTGCACTATGCGTCACCTATCCTCCGAACACGTACCGCACTCCGACCGGTCGATCTCCTGCCACTCGCCCGCCGCCGAGCACGCGCGGCTCATCGTGCCGTTGTACCCGCGCCCGCACTCGCGCACCTGCGTCGCGCCGCCCAGCGCGCTCCAGCCGTCCTCGGCGGGGCAGGCCACGCGCTCGCAGTCGTAGCGCACCTCGCCCCACACGCCGTCGCCGCACTCGCGGTTCACCGAGCCGGTGAAGCCCGTGGGACAGCCGTTGTGTACCGTCGTCAGCGACGGCGTCAGCGGCCACCCGCCGTCCGGCAGGCAGTACTTGCGGACTACGCTCAACTCACACCGTTACCCCTACTGCACTGCTCATCGCGCACGGCGCCCCAGACGCCCTCGCCGTCGCAGTCGCGGTACATCCAGCCGCTGTAGCCGCGCGGGCAGCGCACGCGCACGTTCGGCGTGTTGTGGATGGTCTGCGGCCAGTGCTCGTCGCCCGGGCACGTGATCATCTCTGCGCCTCACGCCCCCGCTCCAAGCCTACCGCACTGCGAGTCGTCCACCGGCGACCACTCGCCCGTCGTCGTGCACAGGCGGCGCTGCTCGCCGGAGAAGCCCGCCGAGCAGGGCAGCGTCGCGTTCTGGCCGCCCGCCGTGTCGGGCCAGCCCTCGATGCCCACGCACCACACGTCGTCTACGCCTCACGCCGCGCACCCGTCACCACAGCAGTAGTCGCCCACCACGTCGCCCCACACGCCCTCCAGGCTGCACGCGCGGCGGATGAACCCGAACTTGCCGCCGCCGCACGGCTTGAACGCCGTCAGGCCCGCGTTGGTCGTCGGCCACTCGCCCTCCGCCGCGCACGTCAGCTGCACTATGCATCACACCCTCGTTGAAAAACGACCGCACTCCGACTTGTCAGGCTCTCCCCACACGCCATCAGCACTACAGGCACGACTCATGGAGCCGCTGATGCCCGCGCCGCAGCTCAGCACGCGCGTCGTCGCCACGTTCGTCTCCGGCCACACGCCGTCCTCGCCGCACGTCGGAATCGGCACTACGCCTCAGCGGCCGCGCCGGCCCGTACCGCAGTGCGTCACGTCCACGTTGGTCCACACGCCGTGCCGGTCGCAGTCCGCCGTCATGCGGCCCTCGAAGTGCTCGCCGCACGCCACCTCCACGTGCTCCAGACTGTCCGTCGCGGGGAACCCGCTCACCGCTGGGCACCGCAGGCGCTCTAGCCCTCACTCCCCTGCTGCAAGCCTACCGCAGTCGCCGTCCTCCACCGCGCCCCACGCGCCGTCCGCCATGCAGTGCCGGTACTGGTACCCGCGGTAGCCCGCGCCGCAGTCGCGCCGCAGCGTCACGCGCGCCGGCGTGGAGGGCCAACCGGCATCCTCGCCGCAGCCCTGCTGGAAGCACTGCTCGTAGTCCACGGGCGCCCACGTGCCCGCGTAGGTGCACAGGCGGTGGCTCTCGCCGTACTCGCCGTCGCGACAGGGGCCGGGGATCGTCAGGCCCGCCAGCGTCCGGTTCCACACGCCCTGCTGCTCGCAGAAGATCTGGCCTGCGCCTCACGCCACATCCTCGCCCCTACGGCATTGCGTCGTGTTCGCCACGCCCCACACGCCCTCCAGGTCGCACACGCGCGTCATAAAGCCCGACTCGCCCAGCGGGCACGGGATCATCGCCGTCGTGTTCGCCGGCGTCTCGCCCCAGATGCCCTGCTCCGCGCACGTGCGCCGCTCTGACCCTCACTCGCCCCGCGCATGCCTACCGCACGTGCTCGTCGCCTCGCTCCACGTCCCGCCCAGCGCGCACAGCCGCGAAATCTGGCCCACGAAGCCCGCCGCGCATGGGTGCACCACCACGTCGCCCTCGTACGCCGCCTCCCACGCGCCCTCCGCCGCGCAGATGCGCTTGGGCCCTACGCCTCACCCATGCTCCGTACCGCTACGGCACTCCGTCTCCACCACCTCGCCCCACGCGCCCGTCACGTCGCAGAAGCGCGTGCGCTCGCCGAAGAAGCCCGCGCCGCACCCGATCGCCGCGTTCGTCAGCGCGCCCGTCTCGGGCCAGTCGCCCTCCGCCGCGCACGTGATCTGCACTGCGCCTCACCCGCCCGTCGCAAGCCTACCGCACTGGCTCAGGTCCACCGCGCCCCACACGCCGTCGGCGCCGCACACACGAGTCATGGTGCCCGTGAACCCGGGCACGCAGGGCGCCGTCACCTCCGTCAGCGAGGGACTGCGCGCCCACTCGCCCACCGCCTCGCAGTAGTTGCGCTCTACGCCTCACGCGCCCACTCCACACCCACCGCAGTCGCTGACCGTCTCGCCCCACACGCCCTCGCCGTCGCACCAGCGCCGCACCTCGCCGCGGAAGCCCAGCTCGCAGGCCTGGCGCGCCCAGGTGCCGCCCATGGCGCTGTCCCAGCCGTCGGCGGCGGCGCAGCGGATGGCGTCGGTGGTGATGAAGAAGGTGGTGGAGGCGACGGACTGGTCGCTGGCCACGCCCTTGTGGTCCTCGGCGTAGATGGACACGGCGTACTCCGTCGCGTTGCGCAGACTCGACCACTCCATCGCGAAGGCCGTGTGCCGCAGCACGCTCTTCGGCTCGCCCTCCTTCAGCTGCGCCGCGCTGGGGAACTCGTAGTCGGCGGTGCGCACCACCGTGTAGTTGTACACGGCCGCGCGCACGTTGTACATGCCTTGCAGCGTAATGGAGTTGTACGTCACCGAGTTGCCCAGGTACGCGAAGTGCGGCGGGTCTACAGCTCACCGCGCCGCCGCGCGCCTACCCACCAGCGTCACCACGTGCAGCTCCGTGCTCTGCAGCGTGTTGTTCATCGCCACCTGCCGCAGGTTCTCCGCCACGCAGAAGGTGTAGTAGTCCGTGTTCGGCTCCAGCTCGCCGATCGCGTAGCTCGAGCTCACGTGCGCCGTAACCGGCAGGCCGCGCACGCTCTTGTACACACCCTCCACCGTCGCGTACGGGCGCTCCTCCTCGGTGTACGCGCGGCACCAGATCGTTCCTTCCGCGTTCATGGAGTAGCGAAGAATCACCGATTCCTTCTCGGCGGTGTAGCCCTCCATCACCAGATGCGGTGGAGTCGCTACGCATCACAGAGAGAGAGCGAGGGGAACGAGGCAGGGTTGTCACCACGCGGATCAGTCGAGAGGGCGAGGACATTTGGCCCGCCTCGTCTCTTCCGGTCACGAACAGGGTATACGAGGATCTGGCCTCCAGCTCCTCCACAATAATGCGCGTATCCTCTCCCGCAGTGGCAATCGCCGAATAGCCATACGTCACGATTGTTTCATCGTCCGGCGCGATTTGCACATCGGCAGGAAGTGGATACGCGTAGACATAGCCGCTTTCGCTCATTCTCACAGTCACAGTCGCATAATAGTCTCCTGCATCCACCGATACCACCGTTAGCAGCGGCGTCGATGTAGCTACGCATTGGAGTCAGCGCGCACTCCCCTACCCAAAACGGAAACCATCGTTAGAGCAATGAGAACCTACGCGTCAGCACGCTCCTCTAAGAGCCTACGTAAGAATAAGAATTCATTTTCACTCAAAGTATGCTCTTTTGTATTCAACGACACCGTGAATGAAACTCCCAGAGGAACCCTAACGCATCGTTTTCGTTTTGGGGGTATGGACGGGAGGAGATCCTCTCAATAAATGCAACGCTCCGTATTCCAGCGAGTCTTCACCGATATGGTCATTCCCGGTGTGTGCACTCTCTTCGTTTTCAACAAACACTCCCGCATAGTATATTCACACTTTCGAAAGCACTTCCTTCCCACACGCCTAATTCGCCGTCTGCCCCTCCGCCAACGCTGTAGTATCCGCCCTTCCATTGGCAAGGGTTGTGGCATCCGCTCTTCCATTGGCAAGGGCTGCAGCATTCACTCCCCCATTGGCAATGGCTGTGGGATCTCCCTCCGTCACATACACAGTCCCATCACCCCCATCCACATACACAGTCCCGTCGCCCCCAGTCATATAGGCAGATCCATACAGTGACTCGTTCGCCCCCTCCCCCTGACCGCTCTGCCAGCCCCACTGCGTCTGCATCTGCCTCTCCGCATCCTGCACCATCATCGCCGCCGCCTGGTAGTTCCCCGCGGTCAGCTGCGCCAGCCACGCGCGCGGCTCCGCGAAGGAGGGCTTCAGCTCCAGCGCCTACACATGACTCGCCCTGACGATCCGCACCCTGGCGAAGCAGGCGATGGCGCGGTCGTAGTCCTGGAGGTACACGGCGCAGATGCCGAGGTTATGCCAGGTCACGGGGTGCTCGCTGACGTACTGCAGCGAGTCCTCGAACAGCTCCGCCGCGCTCTGGTACTCGCCCAGCCCCATGTACACGCGCGCCAGCTCGAAGCACACGTCGCGCGCGGGGTTCAGGAACAGGATGTGGTCGCGCACCTGCTCCAGGTCGCACACCAGGTCGTACTGCCGCCCGCCGCTCCGCACCTTGCGCACCGCGCGAAGAATCGCCTCCTTGTACGCCGAGAACACGTCCGCGTCGAACCCCGACAGCCGCAGCAGCGCCAGCACGCCCGGCAGCGACGGCACGCTCTCCTCCCGCACCGCGCGCTACGCTCGCACCCACGCACCACCCCCACCTGCAGCGCGAAGAACCCCGCCGGCGTCAGCCCCGCCACGCTGTTGCGGTACGCCAGGCACGTGCGCGGCCACTCCTTCTTTGATGCGCCCACGCCGTACACGCAGCACTACGCCTCACTCTTGCATTGTTGGTCCACGCGGAAGCGCTCGTGCTGCGCGCTGCACAGCTGGAACCCGCCCGCCTGCTCCGCCCACGCGCGCATGATGCTCGCGTTCACCGGCACGCTCGCGTACCCGCGCGCCACCGACAGCGGCGCCCGCACCACGTCCCACTCGCCCACCTCGTACACGCCCTCGTCCGCCACCAGCGCCAGCACCGTCTGCCCATCGCCGCACCACTGCTGCGCGCACCGCACCGCCCGCACGAACCCCGTCGGCACCGCCACGATGCTGCGCGGCGAGTCGCCCCGCGCGCGCTGCAGACACGGACCCAGCTCCGCCCACCACGGCAGCGTGGTCGCCTTGGCCTCCTCGAAGCTCCAGGAGTAACTGCGTCTCACCGCACCCGCCTGCACTCACCGGTAGTCCTCCAGACACGCCGTCGGCGCCGCGTCCCCGCGCTTCAGCAGCGTCAGCGCGCCCGGCTTCACGGCGGCGCCGTCCAGCATCACCACGTCCTGCCGCGCCGCGGAGAGCACGCGAGAGAAGACGAGGAAGGGCGGCGCGTGCAACGCGCGGGGCACGAGGGCCACGCCCGTGTTCTCCAGCCGCACCGCCTCGTCCGTGTCGATGTTGAACAGCCCGTAGTCCATGTACCCCATCTGCACGAACTGCGAGATCAGCGGGTCGCGGCGCCACATCTCCACGTACGAGGAAGATGCCTCCGTCAGCACATATCTGCCTGTTACTACAGTGGATGGATGCGTACACGAAGGGGGGAGTGTCTGTGCTGGGCCACAGCTCCTTCATCTCGAAGAGCCGGTACATGATCAAAAACCCCAACTTTCCAAATCCAGCACCCACCTCGACGATGTACAGCGGTTCTGATGTGTTGTGGGAAGGGTCTGCGTACCAATCAAGGACATAGCCCAGGATCACGCTGGCGTACATCTAACGGAATTACTGACTCCCGCTCGCTCATCCTACTTTCGCGACGTAGCCGTTCGAAGCTTCGGACAGGACGACTCTCTTCAACGCAGACGCGCTGTGGGGCAGCGTGCTAAAATACTGCTGCTGCAATTTCCAAATGCACGAATCCAAAAACCGCTTCTTGCTCTCCACCACCAAGTAGCCCTGATTGTCCACATTTGTCTGCTCCTTTGCCGGAGTCCCCTCGTCTGGAATCGCGTCCTACGCGTAATGCGGGAAAACGGCACATCACCCCTGTAGAGCAATCGAGGATGTTTCCCATTCCAGCAATGAAGACTGCGACTACTGCGTTACGGATCCACACCACCCCTACCAAACTCCGAAACGGCACAGAAAAGAATGGCTCGCTCTCCCTTCGCTTTCTCCTCCTGCTTTTCGTATACACGACACTGAAGGAGCGTGTTTCTGTGATCCGTCTCCTGTTCCCTCCATCCAGAGTCTTCTCGCAAGGCGCATTCTTTTCCCCCTCTATGCAGGAAGCTAAGCAGGACAGTGTGTGCATTTCTCTGATCCAGAGAGAGCTAGCCGTTTTGAAGCAAAAGGTCACCAAAGTGTGCAACATCAACTCCCTGCTGCTGAAACAGCGCGAAAAGGCCATGAAAGCAACGAAGGAGGCTCCAAATCGCGAAGCGTTTCGGATTGCGCTCTCCCTTCCAACAACGCGGTCTCTACTCACCATTCTGTATTGCATTTCTATTGTATGTCATGTAGATGGGCACTCACGGGAGAGCCAGACAGCATTCGCGCCCTCGACGACAACAATCCCCTGCTGTGTGAGCAAATTGTTGGCCTCATCCAGTACTTCCCATTCCGTTGCTTCACATGCAGAGACACGATGACCCAGCTCCTCCATCTCCCCCATCCCCTCTCCTCGGAAGAGCTGTCCGCCCTGGAGAGTGTCTGGGGCATCGTCGGCAACCTCTGCAGCATCCCCCGCGGCGCAGTCCTCGCACAGCCGGTTCCTCACCCCTAGCACGCCCTCCTCGCGGCGGACGCGCTGTTCATCCAGTGCAACACGCTCCTGGAGCTGGCGCCGCGCCTGTCGCTGCCCTCCAGCTCCTACGACATGTGGGCTCGCTCGTCCTCTCTCACGCGCAGACTCCTCTGGGCGCTCGCCAACTTCGCCTCGCTTCCTCAGGGCAGAGAGGTGCGGTCAGCGAAACGCCCTCACGGCTAGAGACTGCTGCAGCTCCAGGCCTGGCGGCCCCTCTACACGCTGCTGCTGCGGCCCTTCATAGCGTCGCCTCGAGCGCTTCCCTGAACTCTAGGCGGCAATTGCCATTGTCGGTGGAGTGTCTCTCCTCCATCCTCTCCATCTGTACGCCCTTGTTGCTGTCCTCATATGCAGTTCTCGCATTGACGCGCATCGACTTCGACCACACATCCAACACATCCCTCATTCCCTCCTATGAGCACTTCTCGAAAGCGCTCCTCGATCTGCAGACCCTCGTGTACTCTGCTATCTCTTGATCTCAGCTCAAGGACGCCCCAGGATGAGCGTTTTCAGCCGGTGCGCAAGCTGCTGGACCAACTCTTCCAGGAAGTGAAAGCCCTGTTCCTTGTTTGTAAAACAAGCATACGATTAAAAGAACAAAAACGCTACTCCTCGAACTTGGGCTTGACAGCGGCTCTCTCCTCCACCATTTCTCCAGCGCTTTTCAACTTGTCGTATTCCACCTTTCTCTCGGCCAGCACTCCCTTCAGCCGCTTCATCGAGAGTTTCACCTTGTGGAGGCGTTCGGGGTGGGGCATCACCACATTGCGCGACTTGCAGTCGTACTTCTCCGTGAGCAGCAGATTCTTCTCCTTCAACAAGACATACCACAGTTTGTGCAAATCGTCGTAACTCTTCAATCGGAGCTCGGAAGACTTCCACGCACGTCCTATTCGTCACCCACACCGACTAGAAGCACCGTAAACAATGTCCTTCCCAGCAGTCGAAGAGGCCTCCACGAACTCCTCCAACCCTCTAACAGGAATGGCATTCTTGAGAGTCAGAATGCGTCTAAAACTCATATTCAGAAATCGGCAATATGAATCTGGCAATCGTCGCTCTCTCCTCCGTGCGTGCTGCAACAAACACAGTGAATACTACGGATCCACCTTCCAATCGATGGGCTCCATGCCATGCTCCTTCAAATACGCGTTTGCCAGGGAAAAGTGGTGATGGTTGAAAAAGGTCGCTCCCTTGAAGGCGGACAGCGGCGAGGGCTAGGCATGAGAGGAAGCGTTGCAGGAATACGTGAACGGACTCGAGCACGTAGTGTTTTGTTCGATCCACGATCTTTCCCTTCTTCTACCCCTCAATTCCCTCCTTCACATCCACCTGTGCTGGATTTCCCCATAGCAAGAACACCACGTTGCTCTTCTTGGAATTGATCTCCTCGATCACCGCGTCCGTGAATGTCTCCCATCCCTGCTTCGCGTGCGAGTTGGCCTTGTGCGCCCGCACCGTTAGCACGGTGTTCAGCAGCAACACACCTTGATCGGCCCAGTGCAGCAGATTCCCGTGCTTCGGAGGCTCGATCCCGAGGTCGTTCTTGATCTCCTGGTAGATGTTGCGCAGGGAGGGAGGAATGGCCACTCCACGATTCACCGAAAAGCACATGCCGTGCGCCTATTGGGAACAGAGACAGATATACACCACTTGGTTGTCGTCGTGGTACGGGTCCTGCCCGATAATCACCACCTTCACATTCTCCCACTGGCAGTGTGTGAACGCGTTGAACACGTCCTGTCTGGGAGGAAAGATCTTCTGTCCGCTCTTCTCTTCCGCCTGCAGGAATTTCTGCGCCTAACGCTTCCGCCACGCACCTACCAGCAGTTTCTTAAAGTACGGCTTTGTTGCCTCCTTGTCGATGAACGTTCCCCAGTATCCCGGCACGCCGGAGTGGAACTCGCCAATCCAGGACGTTCTACCCCTTACTCCTCCATACAAACACAACTGTGGCGTTATCTCTGCCGGTTTGGGTGTAGACTGTTTGAACGGTGGATCGCTCTACACTGGAAACCCCTCTTCCTGCGTCCCACCACGATGTGCTTCTCCAAATCCTGTTGGAACACGGCTAAACATCAGTTTCATACTCAAAACGCACCTTCACTCCGTTTTGCCATTTTGGGCGAGGATCCTGCGGCCTTGAAGAAGGAATCCATCGTCTTTTGCGCGGCTCGCTTCATTGTGCTCTCGTGAAGGAAACAATGAATCCCGCCATTTTCCAACAAACACCCCACGCCAACGACTGCTGCGACTTCGAGTCCGTCTCGTACTTCGTGATCTCCCGGATCAGCATGGTCGCGTAGCACCCCGAATCTATGTCTCACATCGCCCCCTCGCTCCGACCCAGCGAGAACGCCACCTTCACGCTGTCGTCCTCGAGACTGCCCTCGATGGAGCGCGGCCGCAGCACCATCCGCCGGTACGCGCCATGCATCTGGTACTCCCTCACACACGTGCTCCAGCAGTCGCGCGCCAGCCCCAGCTCCTGCAGGTACTGCTACGCCTCACCGCACATCATCACGCCCACGTCGTAGCAGGCCTGGAGGTAGGCGGGAATGGTGGTGCTGAGGCCGGGCAGCGGCAAGATCACTTGCTGGATGCGGAACTGCGCCTTGTTCGCCTCCGTCACCTCCACCACCTCAATCTACGCCTCACGCCGCGCCGCCGCCGCTGCCTTGTCGTTCAGGTCGCTCGTGCTCTCGTCCTCTACGCCTCAGTGCCGCGCACCACACCCACCGCACACCAGATCGCCGGGCACCACCGCCAGCCCCAGCACCAGCCGCGCGTTCACGAACCGGTTGAACAGGTAGCTCTGCACCGCGTGCACGTACAGCGTGCGCCGCGTGAACGGGATCGACGCCAGCGCGTTCTACGCCTCACGCGCCGCCCGCGCGCCCACGCTGAAGCCCTTGCCGCCGCTCTTGCCCAGCGCGCGGAACAGCGCGATCTCCGTGCTCATGTACCGTGGCAGCTTCTACGCCTCACGCCCGCGCGCTGCGCCTGCCTTCAGCGCCTCCAGCCCGTCGCCCGTGGTCTCGAACACGCGCAGCGCCTCGGCCATGTTGGCGTTGCGGTTGCTGCGCAGGATGGTGCGCACCGCCGCCTCCCACTCGCCGCGCAGCATCATGCACCCCACCGCGATGTTCTTGCCCTCGTTCCCGAACCGCTGCAACCCGTAGTAGTTCAGGTACCCCACCTCGCGCAGACTCGCCAGCACGCCCGCCAGCCGCGCGCGCAGCTCCGCCTCCGCGCTCTCGGGGTTGTTCTCGCGGATTCCGCGAAGCGTGATGATGAAGTGATTCCCGCGGTTCTGCCCCACGCCCGCGGCCTCGCTGACGTAGGCGAAGTCGCCGATGCGGATGTCCTTCAGCTTCTTCACGCCCTGCAGCAGGTCCGTCTACGCCTCACGCCGCACCATCGCCGCCACGGGGTTGATGCGGTAGGCCGTGACGCGCTGCGTGGTGACGGCGCGCTTGTCCTTGGTGCCGTAGTAGCTGAACATCTTCGGGTTGCGGTGCGTGATGTGCGCCAGCGAGTTGATCACCGACGCCGTGTCCTGCCCGCGCTTCTCCAGCGTGAACTCCACGTAGTTCCGGTCGGGGTACGGCCACCCCTTGCGCGGTTTCTGGTGGTACGTCGCTACGGTCAAGCGGGGCAGCTGCCGCTACTGTTGTTCTTGCAGCTGTACAGCACGATGCAATCGCCCTCCGTGTCCGACACGCACTCCGGGAACGCCTTGCGGATCACCTGGTGCACGCTCTTGCGCTGCTCCTTCACCGACAGCGCCGGCAACGTCAGCTTCTCCAGCGACGCTGGATTGCTCTTCACCGAATCCACAAAGGTCTGGATCGATGTGCACGTTGCGTCGTCGAACAGCGAGTGCAGCACCTTCCACCCTAGGAATGACGCGATTCTCCAAGCTGCACCCTCTTCCGGTGTCATTTTCTCCTCAACCACACTGTCTTCTACACTGTAAGTGAATGCAATAGGAAAGACCAGGAGGCGCCTCCTCCTTCACCAACTCGACAATCTTTCCATCCCGGTCGATTTCCTCCACGATAAAGTCATCGCTGCTGTCTTTCAATATGCCTCGAATTCCCTTTTCCTTGCTGACGTAGCTGCGTCTCATGCAACACTCCAAGTCACTCACAATTCGATTCCCACGTCCTTCTCGGTGGAGTAGTCCCGTACAGTTGTCAGCTCGCACTTCTTGGCAGCGGGCTCTCCCTCCTGAACACTCACCTCTTCGGCTCCTCGCTTGTTCGTGTCCTCCATCGTGTGCGCTTGTGCGGGTGTGTGGGACAAAACAATTCTAGAGGGGTTGTTTGGTCAGATTGTCCTTGTTCATTTCTCCAGTGCATGAAGAGATACTACCGCGACACTCTCCCGTCCTGCAATCATCTCATGCAGCCGGATAACCCCTATTTCAACAATCCTCCCGACTTTCTTGCTCTCTCGAAGGAGTTTCCCTCCCTCCTCCCCTTTGTCGGTGTCAACGAAGACAGAACCGTCTTCTTCAAGTGGTCTGAGCCGAATTCTGTTCGGTCCCGCTTTTTGTCTCAAATTATCTCTAGAGAGTTAACCAAGGTCCTCATGAAGAAGGATTTTCACATCGACTGGGACATGCCTGCCTCTCACCTGTGTCCCGGTATTCCAGGGCGTATCAACTACTTAAGTTGGTTGCACGATGTGTTGCATCTTCTTCCCAAGTATGCGCAAGCGAAGGATCCCCTTCTCGGCATTGATGTTGGAACGGGTGCTTCCTGCATTTATCCGTTGCTGGGCAACGCACTGTACCATTGGGAGTTCATCGCCACGGACATTGATCCGGAATCCATCGCCTCGGCAGAGTCTCTGGTCCGTGAGAACCACCTGGAATCTGCAATTCACGTTCGTCAGAGAGAGCCGAGTCAGCCTCTTCTGAGCGATCTCGTGGAGTCCTCTGACCGTCTCATTTCCTTCTGCATATGCAACCCTCCTTTCTTCTCCAGTGTGGAGGAGGTGACTTCTATGACTGTTTTTCACTGTTAGTGGAAGGCAAATCCTCGCAACGCGTGCATCGCCACATCCACGGAGCTGGTATGTCCCGGCGGCGAGATCGCCTTCATCACGCGGTTGATCGAGGAGAGCTGTTCGCTGACGATGCGCGTGGCTCTCTACTCCTCGCTGGTGGGCAAGAAGAGCAGTTTGCGTGTGCTGCTCCGTCTGTTGCGCGAGAAGGGCGTGCCGAGCATGGGCACGGGTGTGTTGTACCAAGGCAGGACCTGCCGTTGGGTGCTGTGCTGGTCCTTCGATCCTGCATTCGGGACCGAGATGAGCAAAAGCCCCCAAACGTACAAAGTGTTGGGTCATAAGAAGCGGGCGGATCTGGCGTTTCACGTGTCCGTCAGCTGTGAGGAGGCGTGGGCCCGCATTCGCGCGTTCTGCCGTGCCTGTGGAGTGAGCATGGTGTGTGTAAGTGACTTGCAGGGAGTGTGTCTGAGAGAGGAGGAGTGTGAGGTGGGGCAGTACGTGTACCGCTTTCCGGGGTGTGAGCAGATGGGTGATGGGAGTGAGGTGGTGAAGGACATGGAAGAGAAAGGGAAGGACACGAGTGAGAAATGGAATGACACGAGTGAGAAAGGGAAGGACATGAAGGAGGAAGGGAGGGACATGAAGGAGGAAGTGAACAACACAAGTGAGAATGGAAATGACATAGAATGCTCCTTCTCCATTGCAGTGGAAGAGGAAGAAGATACGGAGGTGGTGCTAACGCTGCTGGTGGGTGCTGTGGAGGGAGGTGAGGCGTAGAACGCGAAGAACCGGTCTCTCTTCTTCAAGGTGGGGGAGCAGCTGAAGAGCGATGTGCAACGGACCAACAGGCGGTGGAGGCGGCTTGTTGCAAAGCAGGGAATGGAATAGGTTTGTTTGTTCCATCAACGAAGCGGATAGTGGTTTCATTCTTTATCTCCAAGCCGCTTCCCTGTGAAACAGTGCATTTTTCTCCACTGCACAAATGGCCCCAGCACAGAACAGCAACGATGAGGAGCTCTTAAGGAAGATCCGCGAAACTGTGGATTACATGTCGTTTGCTGTCAAGAAGGATACGACCGTCAGTGGCTCTGTTCGATTCTCTCACTCCTGTCATCATCGGTAGATGGGTTTCAAGATGAAGTCGGAATCGGGAAAAGACATGTCCTTTGTGATGTATATCGAAGATACAGAGAATGGAAAGGAAGGTAGGCTCCGAAGTGAGTACCCTCAGGGAATAGCTCACGGAGAGTTTTGCGATCCGGAGGATGCGGATATCCTCGCTACTCTCCCTGCAGAAGCATTTGTACGAATATACACCGGAGAAGTCAGCGTATCGGCAGTCACTTCACTGGTCCTGCGCGGAAAAGTGAGCGTGCGTGCTTCCTAATCTTCCTCATCCTTGTAGGTTCGCAATTTTGACTTGAACGGCGTGTCCTCCTTCATGAACTCTTTCGAGTTCAGTACAGAGATGTGGAATCGCTTCTATGCGTACCAGGATGAAGTCGAGGAGAGAAGACGGAATGTGGCTCGTGCTAGTGCGGGATTCCCTGTAGGCGTTCAAAAGGCTGGCTTCCTATCTGCATCCCTTCCCTTACGCGGATGCCCTCAGCTTTGCGTTCCGCCCGTGGTTGAGTGTCCAGTCCATCCAGGACATCTGTATTGCCATCATCTCCTCCTCACGCGCAGACTGCACCTCGCACGGCATTCCAAAGCTCTCGGACTTCATGAAGAGCTCGACGCAGCCCCCGCTCGTCACCTCCCCCCGCATCGCCACGGCCGCCTCCGTCCTGTCCCTCCCAGCGCTGGACCCCGTGTCGGACGACGAGCTGGACGAGAAGGAGCCCGTCGGCATGGCGCTCTCGCCCATTCCCTCCACCTCCGATGACACCATCAGTGACACGCCCACCACTCTTGTCACTGAGCCCTCCAACGACACTGTTAGTGGCACAGTCAACGACACAGGCACGGACACGCCAGCGCGTGGCGCGGAGAGCCGGTGGGCGAAGCTGGAGGAGGCGCCGTCGTGGTCCTCCGTGTTCGTGAACCCGCCGCTGCACCGCGTGCTCTTCCGCAGCATCCAGCGCGGCGTGAGCCACATCCTGGCCAACGCGGGCGCGGGCGAGCGGCACATGGCGGTGACCAACTACTCGGCGATCCCGTTCGGCGAGGCGGAGACGGAGGACTACAACCGCATGATGGAGCGCGTGAGCGTGGGCGTGTGGGCGCGGCGTGAGGCGTAGCAGAAGCTGCACAGCGTGTTCAACACGGACAGCGCGCTGGACCTGACGATGTACAACGACGAGGCGCCCGTGGGCGATGGTGCGCGGTGTGAGGCGTAGATGGACGTGTGGAGCGCGCTGCCGAACCAGACGCAGGCGCCGTTCGACGAGTTCGGGCGGAAGTACGTGTGGACGCTGTTCAACCACAAGCACACGATTCAGGCGAAGTGGGCGCAGGAGGCAGGGCTGAGGCATAGAGACACGGTGAAGTCCCTGAAGAACGGCCATTGACGGCGCGATTGTTACATAGTCCACTTAGCGCGGTGTTTGTAAACAAACAGACGAATCCACCTTCACCGCTTTGATGAGCTTCTTGCCGAACACGCCAATGCCGGGCAGCACTGTCACGAGACTAGGAGTCATGGGGAAGAGAGACACGCACCTTTCGATCGCGAAGAGAATGAACTCCTTCTGCGGACTCACCAAGTCGGAGGGCGTGGAGGAGGAGGAAGACACGATCGTCTGGTAGGTAAGGATCATGGTACCGATGAAGGAAATACAGTTCATAAAGAACTCAGCGATGAGGAGACCGATGGAGAGAACGCGCCTCGACAGATCCCTGGCGACAACAGCAGTGTACACGTCCATTACCCCCGCAACAAAATAGGCAAGGAAGAGGAGAGTTGAGGAAAGGTTCCAAAGTGGCAGCGAGTTCTTCTTTGCTGCGAAGAAGGTGAGGAAGATGGTGACGCAGCGAGAAATGATGATCAGTTTTGTTGCCACTACAGTCAAGAAATCGATAAACACATACGAGAGAACCAAGAATAGTGATTCTTCTTGATCAGCTACAGAATGAGAAAACAGCAAAAACTAAACTTCCAGATACTCGATTTGCCAAAAGAGGAGGATTCCAAGGAAGAGGGAAACGCTGGTAGCTGTAACGGTAATGGTGACAAACAAGTCCCTCTTCATCTTGGTTGGCTTCAGCATTGCCTCAATTTCTTCCACTTCGTCGCTCATTGAAAAGGAAGAATGTGGTAGCAAGATTGTGCCACAACTCGCTACACAGTCGATGAGTTCCTGCACCGACGACCGGTTTCAGTTGCTCAGGGAGTTGGAATCTAGCGTAACAGGGAAGCGGTGCGTTCTGCCCATTGTTTCCTTCAATGAGGTTCTTCACTACAGAAAGGATGTGAGCGTGCTTTCAACTGCTAACCATTTCAGATTCAGGAATACAAACCCAAATCCGCCAGGGATAACGAGAACTTGTTACACGATTTGTGCAGGGACTATCTAGCAAGCGATCTGAAAACGGAACAGCGAATGACATCGATTCTCTCTGCGTTGCAACAAAACGAGTCTGATTGCACAAGTCGTGTTGTTGGAGAAGGCTCATGGAGTAGACAACCGGCTAGTGGAGCTTCTTCTCCGGTTGTCCAAAGGGATTCGTGGGCCTTGGGTTTGAATGTTATGCTGTAGACCCCTTTTCACAGAGGCGCATGCAGCTCCCGATTGACTGCTACGGCGACATGAACCTCCTGTGGACTAACCAACGGACACAGAGCATCGTGGATTGTATCGCGACCGAAATGGATGCCATGGACCGAACCCCGTTCTTCAGTTTTGAAACGAGCATGCACCGCGTGGAGGAAGCCATACGGGAAAACAAGAGGCTGGATACGGGAGAGGAGGATTTCTCACGCAAACCCTCCTGTCCGTACGCAGTTCCATCGTCCTTTATTCGTGTAACAAATCGTCTGTAATATGAGCTGTTTGTTTCAGCGGTTATTCAGAATCTCACTAAGTGATTGATTCGTGTCGTGGTGTTGGCAGAATGGAAGGAACCGATTCCACCGCTCAAGGATCTGCGATGCATCAGGATTCTGAGACTGCCGACTTCGATGTTCCTGAAATCGTCCATTCCTCTGACAGGGAAGATCAGTCTAGTGTAGTGGGTATGATATTGTGACGAATCGGATTGAATGCTTGCAGTGGATGGGTTTTCACTAACGGTGGGGTATAGACGGGAATACAGTCGAAATTCATGACACACAAGAGGTTGAATCACATCCAATAACAGAGCTATCAGGGAAGCCGAGAAGGAAGGAAGAGGAAGCTGAAAGCGATGCCCTTCGTCTCGATTCGCTTTGTAAAGAAAAGGACAGAATCGAAAGGGAGTTGAAACAGGAGAAGCAAGCGAATCAAGAGCAGATGGAGCGGATCTTGAGACTAAACGAGGAGTTGATTGCCACAATGGAGGAAAAGCAGCTGTTGCAACGAACGATTCAAGAGCGAGATGCCACGATTGAGGAGCTGAGAATGGAAATGGAAACGCCGGATAAGTACATTGAGAAGGTGCTGCATGGTGCTTCCTGTAAATCATAGATGAGGGATGAAAAGGAATCGTTGGAGAGATCATACAAGAAGCAGTGCAGTGAAATAGAGCAGCTAAAGGACACTGTAATGGAACAGTTGGAGCGTGATGGCGTGATGATAAGTTGATGATTAGGAATCTCCGAACTGGAGGCGAAACTGCACGACCCATCGCAATCCGTGGAAGCAGAAGATTCCAGTACATCAAACAATGGGAAGGAAGAAACGGGAGAGAAGGCCAGAGTGGCGGCGCTGGAGAAGGCGTTGGAGCAGAAGGAGCACGCGTTGATCGCGGCACAGCAGCAGGTGATCGAGGCGCACACGCAGTACCAGGGCCGGCAGCAGGAGCAGGAGGACGCCCTGCAGCGGCAGGAGCGCCAACTGCGCGCGGTGAGCGGCGCGCTGCAGAAGAACAACGAAAGCCTTCGTGCGACCATCGCGGAGTACGAGCAGGCGGCAGAGGCCCATCGTGCGGAAATTGCGCAGCTGCGTGAAGAGGCGCTGAACCGTGCGGCGCTGGTGGAGAGTCTGAGCTCGCTGAACGCCGCGCTGGAGGCGCAGCGCGCGGCGGCCGAGGCGGTGGGTCCGGAGCTGGAGCGGCTGCGGCGAGAGGCTGCAGCGGCGCGGACCGAGCAAGAGACGCTGGGTCGGACGTGCTCCGAGCTGAGGGAGGCGACAGCGGCGAGAGAGCGGGAGTGTGCGCAGCTGAAGGCGGAGAAGGAGGAGGCGACGGCGCGCGTGGCGGAGCTGCGGAGCCAGTGCGAGGGGCTGGAGAAGGCGCTGCTGGCGAAGGAGGAGGAGGAGGCGACGCTGCTGGAGAACCAGGAGCTGGTGGGGAAGGTGCTGGGGCTGACGCAGCTGCTGGCGGAGAAGGAGAACGAGGTGGAGGGTCTGCGAGAGAAGGAGAAAGAAGTGGGCCAGCTGGAGGGCGAGAACGAGCAGAAGCGCGCGGAGCTGGAGGCGATGATCGGCGAGTGCGAGCGCATCATCAAGGAGATGGAGGCGGAGAAGGAGCGCGCGAAGGCGCAGCACGCGGCGGAGGTGGAGGCGGTGCGTGCGCGGCTGGCGGAGAAGGAGAAGCTGCTGGAGGCAGAGGCGCGGCGCGTCGCCCTGGCGGAGAGCGCGCGAGCGGAGCTGGAGGTGCGGGTGGAGGCGCAGGCGCAGAGCTACGTGGCGCTGGCGGCGCGGGCACAGAAGGGAGATGGCGTGCATGAGGAGCTGCGGAAAGTGGTGGAGGCGATGAGAAGAGAGAAGGAGGCGTTGATGGAGAGCGTGAGGAGAGGAGAGGAGGCGGAGAAGGAGGCGAAAGAAGCGAAGGAGGCGATGGAGAGAGTGAGTGGGGAGAAGGAGGCGATGGAGAAGGAGGTGGAGGGGTTGAGAGCACAGATGGAGGAGATGAGAAGCAGGGCGGGTGAATTGGAGAAGGCGTTGAAAGAAGAATTGGATGGGATGAAGGAAGAGTTGAAGAGAAGGGAGGAAGAGGTGGAGAAGGTGAAGGAGGCTTTGAAAGAGAAGGGGGAGGAGCTGGAGATTGTGAAGAAGGAGTTGATAACAACGGAAGAGGAATTGAAGAGGAAAGAAAAGGAAGTGAAAGAAAAGGAGAAGGAAGTGGAGAGTGTGAAGGAGGAATTGGAAGGGAAGAAAGAGGAATTGGAAAGGAAAGAGGAGGAGGTGAAAGAAAAGGAGAAGGAGTTGAAAGAGAAGGAGGAGGAATTGAGAATGACAGTAGAAGAAAAGAACGCCGCGCTGCAAGAAAAGGCGGAGGCAGAAGCGCTCTCAAGG
>OIWT01001875.1_pt1 | contig 23439 bp, 24 predicted proteins | sample 1587701 | NCBI WGS metagenome assembly OIWT01 (sample SAMEA3888904, study PRJEB22519) | human gut metagenome | biome: human gut; feature: human-associated habitat; material: faeces | place: Denmark | collected 2009
CAAGCGGATCTGCAAGGACGGACCGGTCTTTTTAAGTACGGAAATTGAGCTGTAAGTGACGCGAGGAGGAGAAAAAGCGATGAGTATATTCTGCTGCCCAAGCTGCCAAAAGCCGCTGTGCCGGGAAGAGCGCCGGCTGGTGTGCCCGGCGGGGCATAGCTTTGATGTGGCGAGGAGTGGGTATGTGAACCTGCTGCTGAGCCAGCAGACCGGCCGGAAGCACCACGGGGATGACAAGCGGATGGTGAAGGCGAGGAGCGCCTTTCTGGAGCGGGGATACTATGACCCGATGCGGCAGGAGCTGATAAAGCAGGGCCTGGCGGCGGCAAGGCAGGGGATGACGGTGCTGGACGCAGGCTGCGGTGAGGGCTACTATACCGCGGAGATGGCCAAAACGCTGCGGGAGAGGGAATACCGGCCGAAGGTGCCGGGAATCGATATTTCCAAGGCGGCGCTGCAGGAGGCGGCCAAGCGGGATAGGGAGACCGAATACGCAGTAGCAAGCTGTTTTCATCTGCCGGTGGCGGGAGAAAGCGTGGACCTGCTGCTTTCGGTCTTTGCACCGTACTGTGGGGAGGAATTCCTGCGGGTGCTGAAGCCGGACGGGCAGTTTATCATGACCATCCCATTGGAAAATCATCTGTACGGGCTGAAGGAGGCCATCTACGAAAAGCCGTATCGCAACGAGGTAAAGCCGTATGAGCTGGAGGGTTTCCGACTGGTAGACTGCCGGGAGCTGCGGTATGAGATGACGGTGCGAGGACAGGAGATTGAAAGTCTTTTTATGATGACGCCGTACTACTACAAGACCGGGGCGGCGGACCAGCAGAAGCTGCTGGCGAAAACGGAGCTGACGACGCCGGTGGAATTTGCGGTGCTGAGATATGGAAAGAAGTAGGATGCAGGGGTAAGAGGAGAGCCGAAGACGGCCCGCAGGGCAATTCGTCCGCAGGACGAATTCGGCGGCCGGAGGCCGCCTGCGGCGCCGGAACGGCGCCGGCCCTGCGGGCCGTATCCCGGATGCGGCAGGGACTGGCGGAGAAGGAAAAGGGCCGTGGCAGGGACCTGCCGCAACAAGTAAAATCAAGACAAAAATCATTCCCGGTAGGTGCTGCATGATACACCCGCCGGGAATGATTCGTATAAAAAAGGAGTAAGGATGGCAAATTAACCGCCGAGGTAGGCTTTTTGCACCTGATCGCTGGCCATCAGCTCGGCGCCGGTACCGGAAAGAACGATGCGGCCGGTTTCCAGGACATAGGCCCGGTCGGCGACCTCCAGGGCGGCCTGAGCGTTCTGTTCGACCAGGAGGATGGTGGTGCCGGAAGCGTGCAGCTCCCGGATGATTCCGAAGATTTGCTCCACCAGGATGGGCGCAAGACCCATGGAGGGTTCATCCAGCATGAGCAGCTTGGGGTGGCTCATCAGGGCGCGGCCCATGGCCAGCATCTGCTGCTCGCCGCCGGAAAGGGTACCGGCGATCTGTTTACGGCGTTCCAGCAGGCGAGGGAAGCGCTGATAAACGCTTTCCAGGTCCGCCTCAATGCCGGAGGAGGGCTGGGAAAAAGCGCCCATCTCCAGGTTTTCCTGCACCGTCATCTGCAAAAAGACATGGCGGCCTTCCGGAACCTGGGCCAGGCCCATGCCCACCAGCTTGTGGGCGGGGACGCCGTGCAGGTCTTTTCCGTGAAAGAGGATGGAGCCGGAGCGGGGATGCAGAAGCCCCGAAACGGTATTCAGAATGGTGGATTTACCGGCGCCGTTGGCACCGATGAGGGTGACGACCTCGCCCTCGTTGACCTCGAAGGAAACGCCCTTAACAGCGTGGATGCTGCCGTAATAGACATGGAGATCACTGACTTTCAGCATTTCACTCATGGGTTACGCCTCCTTTTTACGGCCCAGGTAGGCCTCGATGACCTTGGGATCGGACTGGATATCTTCCGGGGAGCCCTTGGCGATGATGCGGCCGAAGCTGAGCACGGCGATGCCCTCGCAGATATTCATAACAAGGCTCATATCGTGCTCGATGAGGAGCACGGCGATCTTGAAGGTATCGCGGATGGTGCGAATGTTTTCCATCAGCTCGGCTGTTTCGGAGGGGTTCATGCCCGCGGCGGGCTCATCCAGCAGCAGCAGGCAGGGGTTGGTAGCCAGGGCACGCAGGATCTCCAGCCGGCGCTGGGCGCCGTAGGGCAGGCTGCCTGCCTTGGCATTCGCAAACTGCTCCATGTGGAAGATGGAGAGCAGCTCCATGGCGCGCTCGTGGGCGATGCGCTCGCCTTTCCAGAAGGAGGGCAGGCGGAAGATGCCGCTGGCCATATTGTACTTGATCTGGCTGCTCATGGCAACGGTGATGTTTTCCTCCACCGTCAGCTCCGAAAACAGGCGGATATTCTGGAAGGTACGGGCGATGCCAGCGCGGTTGACCTGCGCGGTGGTCATGCCGTGGATATCCTTGCCATCCAGCAGGATGGTGCCGTGGGTGGGCTGATAGACCTTGGTGAGCAAATTGAAGATGGTGGTCTTGCCGGCACCGTTGGGGCCGATGAGCCCGGCGATCTCGGTGCGGCCGATGGTGATATCGAAGTTGTCGACTGCTTTCAGTCCGCCGAAGGTCACGCCCAGATCAATGCACTCCAGGATGGGGCTAATGGAGGCGTCGCGCTCCGGCAGGAGGGCAACGCTGCGGTTGACCGGGACCAGTTTGGTTTTATTGTGGGTCTTGACAGACATTTAAGCGCCCTCCTTCTGCAAAGATTTGGCCTTTTTCTTTTTGGCGCGGCGCAGCAGCTCGGCCGGGGAGATGCGGTGGAAAAATTCCTTCATGGTGGGATTATTGGTGGCCAGCATGACGATGATGAGGACGATGGCATAGAGAAGCATCCGGTAATCGGCAAACTCACGCATGGCCTCCGGCAGGGCGGTAAGCACAATGGCGGCGATGATGGAGCCGGGGATGCTGCCCATGCCGCCCAGTACCACGATGACCAGGATCTCGATGGACATGTTGTAATCGAAGGTGGCTGCCTTGACATTGGCGAAGAAGTGGCCGTACAGCACGCCGGCTGCCCCCGCGAAGAACGCGGCCAGCATGAAAACCATGAGCTTGTAGCGGGTAACATCAATGCCGACCGATTCGGCAGCGATGCGGTTATCCCGGATGGCCATGATGGCGCGGCCCTGCTTGGAGCGCTTGAGGTTCATCATGACAAGAACGGTGAGCAGCACCAATATGACAGCGTAGGACAGGAGCTTTTTTGCATTGGAATAGATGGGGTTGGTATTGAGGCCCAAAGCGCCGCCGGTAAAATCAAGATTGGTGATGATGTTCTTGATGATCTCGCCGCAGGCCAGGGTGACAATGGCAAGATAGTCGCCCCTGAGCCGCAAGGCGGGCAGACCGACCGCAAGGCCAAAAAGCGCCGCTACCAGGCCGCCAACGACCATGGAAAGAGGCAGGCGGACCGCCATGGGGAGGACATCCACCAGGGCGATGGACAAAAGGCAGCCGGAGAAAAGACCCACCGACATGAACCCGGCGTGGCCCAGGGAAAGTTCCCCCAAAAGGCCGACAACGAGATTGAGCGAGACCGCCAGCACGATGTAGACCGAAATGGGGATGATCATATTGGAGAACTGGCGGGTGAGACTGCCGCCATACAGCAGGTAGGCGACCACAGCGTAAACCGCTGCGACCAGGATGAAGGTCAGAAGATCGCCGGAAAATTTGAATTTTTTCTGTTTCATCTTCTTACACCTTCTCATTCATTGTTTTACCCAAGAGGCCGGTGGGCTTGACCACCAGGACCAGGACCAGAACGCCAAAGACGATGGCATCTGCCCAGAGGGTGGAAATATAGGTTTTGGAGAGCTGCTCGATGATGCCGAGCAGGATGCCGCCCAGCATGGCGCCGGGCACCGAGCCGATACCGCCGAATACGGCTGCCGTAAAGGCCTTGATGCCGGGCATGGCGCCGGTGGTGGGCTTGATGTAGACATAGGACATGCCATAGAAGATGCTGGCGACAGCGGCCAGCGCCGAGCCGATGGCGAAGGTAATGGAAATGGTGCGATTGACGCTGATGCCCATGAGCGCCGCGGCGGCTTTATCCTCGCTGACGGCCCGCATGGCCTTGCCCATACGGGTACGGTTGATGAAGAAGGAAAGCACCACCATGATGAGCGCGGTGACCAGCAGGGTAAGGATGGTGACACCATCGATGGTGACGCTGCCGATGGTGACCTGGCCCAACTGCACAATGGTGGGATAGGCCTTCTGCTGGGAACCGAAAAGGATCAGGGCGAGGTTCTGCAAAAAGTAGCTGACACCGATGGCAGTGATGAGCACGCTGAGGGGCGGCGCCTGGCGCAGCGGCTTATAGGCCAAAAATTCGATGAGGACGCCGAGCAGCGCACAGATAAGGATGCTGAGCAGCACGGCGATGAGGGGCGGCAGGCCCATCTGCGCAACGGCGATGATGCCGGCGTAAGCGCCGATCATGATGATATCGCCGTGGGCAAAGTTCAGCATCTTGGCGATGCCGTACACCATGGTGTAGCCCAGCGCGATGAGGGCGTAAATGCTGCCCAGACTGAGTCCGCTGATTAAGGTTTGGATAAAGTGAGTCATGGTAAGTTCAATCCTTTAATAAGTAGGCTTGCTCCTCCGGACAGGAGACCTGCCCGGAGGGAGCCGCTTTGAGGAGATAGAGATAAGAAAGAAAAATGAAGAATGAAGATAGCTTAATGAATTAATCCTGAGAATCGAACAGGGTGCCTACGCCGTCATAGTAGAGGATGGCGCTGGCGGGCTTATTGGTGTTGCCGTCGCTGCCCCAGGTCATGGTGCCGGTAACACCCTCGACGGTGAGGGAGGTAAGAGCGGAAGCGAGTGCCGCGCCGCTGGTGGAGCCGGCCTTTTCGACGGCAGCCTTGATGGCATAGATGGCATCATAGGCATCGGCGGCGAACTGATCGGGGGTAGCGCCGTAGGCTTCCTGATACTTCTTGACGAAGCTCGGAACATTCTCTGCGGGGTTATCGGCGGCGAAGGGGGTGAGCATCAGAACATTGTTGGCGAGGGAAGTATCCTGCTCGACCTTGCCGAGGATGCCATCGAGACCATCGGCACCGAAGAAGTAAACATCATCGGCGAACTTGCCATGGGCCTGGGTGAGGAAAGTGGAGGCTTCCTCCGCGTAAAGAGGGATAAATACCAGCTTGACACCGGAGGAAACCAGCGCGCTGACCTGAGTGGAGAAATCGGTATTGGTGGAGGAGGTGAAGGTCTGGGTCTCGGCGATGGTGATGCCCAGCTCGCCGCACTTCGCTACGAAAGCATTATACAGACCGACGGAATAATCGTTATCGCTTTGATAGAGGATGCCAACGGTATCGACCATGTTGTTATCCTTGATGTACTGGGCAGCGGCAGCGCCCTGATAGGAATCGTAGAAGCAGACGCGGAAAGCCTTATCGTTGCCATCGATGCACTTATCGGCGGAGCCGGAGGGGGTGATCAGCAGGACATCATCATCACGGGCAGCGGCAACAACGGAGGCATTCTCACCGGAGAGAACGCAGCCGAGGGAAACCTCCATGCCCCAGTCCATCAGCTTGCCATAGGCATTGACAGCGCTTTCGGACTCGCCCTGGGAATCCTGATAGCTGAGTTCGATCTGCTTGCCGGCAATGCCGCCAGCCTCGTTGATCTCCTTGACGGCCAGTTCAGCGCCGTTCTTTTCGGACAGACCGTAGTTGGCATAGGCGCCGGTGAGGGGGCCGATGCCGCCGATCTTGACAGTGGTGGCGTCGGGGGTATCATTGCCGCCGTTGTTGGCGGGTTCGCCGCCGCAGGCGGCCATGGCCAGAACCATGAGAACGGCCATCATCATACACAGAAACTTTTTCATTTTGTTTTACTCCTTTGCTTTTGCTAATTTAGAACATATATACAAAAAACGGCCCCGCCGTTTGGCAGAACCGCTTACTGTATCGGGAACAGTTAATGCAAATTCATTCCAAGAACGGCCAATATGAACGGCATCATAATCAGCAGGGGCAGTCGAATAATGCCCAGCAGGCTAATAATGACGGCAACAAAAATGGACGCCATAACCATGGCGCCCATAATAATGACGATATTGGCAGAGCTGGCAGAAGCGGCGCAGGCAGAAGAAGCCTCTGTGCATGCAGAAGCGAAGTGATGATTCTGATGAGCGGTAACGAACTTCATCATGCCGGGGCTCCTTTCCTTCACCGCTTGGAGTGAATTGATCTTTGATGCTGCCATTTTAGCGCTTTAGTTTGCTGCTGTCAAGACTAAAAAACTGACAAATGCACACAGGAAAACCGATAAAATTTTCGACAACAGGGAGAAAATACACAAATAGGGGGAGATTTGTGCTGCTTTATGTGAAGAAAATTCATCAAGCGCTAAGAAACCATAAATATTACTGCGGGAAGTCATCCAGCCGGTGGAGGACTTTTTTGAGGAAGAACAGCGAGGAGATAAGGCAGACGACCTCCGCGATGGGAAAGGCGAGCCAGACATCATCCAGCACACCGGTGAGGGAGAACAGGTACGCCACCGGAATGAGCACGATGAGCTGACGGCCCAGCGAGACCAGCATGCTGTACATGCTTTTACCCAGGGCCTGGAACACGCTGCTGGCAACGATGCTGACAGCGGCCAGCGGGTAGGTGAAGGAGGTGATGCGGAAGGCCGGGATGCCAATGGCGATCATGGCTTCGGAGGCATCGAACAGGCGGAGCAGCGGTACCGGCAGGAAGAAGAATGCGGCCCAGCCCAGCAGCATGATGGTGACAGCGGTGATGGTGGAGGTGCGGATGGCCTGATGGATGCGGCCGCGGTTGCGGGCACCGTAATTGTAGGCGACGATGGGAACAACGGCATTATTGAGGCCGAAGAGCGGCATAAAGAAAAAGCTGTTGAGCTTGAAGTAGACGCCGTAGACCGCCGACGCGGTGGTGCTGAACGCCAGCAGGATCTGATTCATGAGGTAGGTGGTGACCGAGCCGATGGCGGTCATCAAAATGGAGGGGAAGCCGATGGAATAGATCTCGCCGATGAGGGGAAAATTGAAGCGGATCTTTTTGAGATTGACACGGACATCGGTATTGTGCTTTTGATTGAGGACAATGCCAAGCACTGCGGCGACCAATTGACCGATGATGGTAGCATAGGCAGCGCCCCGGACGCCCATGGCAGGGCAGCCGAGGAGGCCGAAGATCATGATGGGATCGAGGATGATATTGATGATGGCGCCGATGCCCTGAATGAACATGGTGATGAGGGTTTGGCCGGTGCCCTGCAGCATCCGCTCGGCGGTGATCTCCACAAAGATGCCGATGGAGCCGATGCAGACGATGGAAAGATACTGGGCGCCGTATTCCGCGATGATGGGGGAAACACCCTTCTGCATGGAGAAGTAGAGCTGAGAGCCGAAAACCCCGAACAGCGCGAATACCACGGCGGTGCAGATGGAAAGCAGCAGGCCGACATTGGCGACTTCCTCGGCGGCCTCGCGGTTTTTCTCGCCCAGGCGGCGGGAAAGCAGGGCATTCATACCCACGCCGGTGCCGGTGGCAAAGGCGATCATGAGGTTCTGAACGGGGAAGACCAGCGAAACGGCGGTGAGAGCATCCTCACTGATGCGGGAGACGAAGATGCTATCGACGATATTATAAAGGGCCTGGATGAGCATGGAGATGATGAGCGGCAGGGCCATATTAAAAATGAGCTTTTTGACCGGCATTGTCCCCATTTTGTTTTCTTTTGGCATGGAATTGACGGACATGACGACCTCCGTAAAAGTATTTTTGCACAAATAGCAGACTTGACTTATAGTATACTATTACTAAATGAGAATGTCAACGAAAGGAAAAAAGGCTCCCTTTTAACCTTTGTGTGGATAGGGTAGAACTCCAGTGATTTCACTAAATCACGCACTTCACCGATACTGGATACCGAAAAGAGCCGAAGGCAACCTCGGCATCTTTTCATGCCAAAATTGTAGAACATTGTGGTATTATGGGATAGAAAGATATTTGAAAAAATGTGTGAGATTTGAGTTCAAAAGTTGTGTATATAGGTGAAAGGGTAAATTCGAAAGTGGGGTGAACGCTGATGGATGACGCAAATATAGTCCAGTTATACTGGGATAGGAATGAGCAGGCAATCCCCGCAACAGCAGACAAGTATGGAAGCTACTGCACCTCGATTGCCAAAAACATATTGGGTAATAATGAAGATGCCGAGGAATGTGTGAACGACACATACTTGAACGCGTGGAACTCCATGCCACCGCATAGACCGAGCATTCTATCTACATTCCTTGGGAAAATAGTCCGAAACTTATCGTTTAACCGATACAAGCATAACAATGCCGACAAACGAGGCGGCGGAGAGTTGCCTGTGGTTTTGGAGGAACTTTCAGACCTGGTATCTGGCAAGGATGATGTTGGGCAGGCATTTGACCAAAAGGAACTCACGAAAGCCATTGATACATTTCTGGATAGTCTTTCTCCAGAGAATAGAAGTATTTTTATCAGCCGATACTGGTACACCGATGGCATTTCAGAAATTGCTGTCCGGCACGGCATGAATGATGGGGCAGTATCAATGACCCTTAACCGCCTCCGCCTTAAACTGCACAACTACCTTTTAGAAAGGGGCTTTGAACTATGACTAACGAAAAACTGTATGAGGTCCTTGGCGATATCAATGAGAAATATGTCAGCGAGGCAAGGGTATACCAAAAAGCAAAGAAGTCCATCTGGGCTAAATGGGGAGCGGTTGCAGCTTGTTTGGCTTTAGTATGCGTCGCGGCAATTTCCCTTTTTCCCCACAACAACGATAGTGTTACTACTCCGGGTATAGCAGACGCAGCACCGATGATTTATGTTAATGACACCTTGTATAAACAGTCTACTTCGCAAACATCGTTCAACGAATTGAAAGGCGATTTTGTTTATTTAGGTGTCATTGAAAGTGATGTTACCAACTTCCAAGGCACAAATGACGCAGGTAATTATTTGGACGGCATACCCAAAGAAAACTTCCAGGCAAATCACCCTATTGTTGGCGCAGAAGTTTATCAATATGGCGAAAACATCATCGTTGGGATTGGCGGGAAATACTGGTTGTATGAAAACTATCATAGCACAGACCTCGACGGAAACCCAGACGGGTATGGCCCGCTCCCCAATAACCAAACTTCTGGTGAAGAAGTATCAGAACAAGACCCTGCCGCAAACTGAATGAGCTATCTTCATATCGAAAGGGCAGCCGAGAAATCGACTGTCCTTTTTCTACGCCCATTTTCCGTCAAATCGACGGATGGATTGGCGGATAGGCTTATATCCACACAAAAGGTAAAAGGGAGGAAAAAGGAGGGAAAACCGTACCGGTTGGCAGAAAAATGTCCCCTGCTGTTCCCGGAAAGGAGCGGCAGGGGGAATATTTTTGTTCTTTTACAAGGTGACAAGGTTCCGGAGAACTTCGACCATCTTTTCCAGCGAACGGACGGGGATAAATTCGTGGATGGAGTGGAAATTGAGACCGCCGGTGGAGAGGGGAGCCCAGGAAATGAAGAAATAGGGCAAAGGACAAAGAGAAAGGGCCAGCCGGGGAGACAATTCCGGCTGGCCCCAAAAGAGAGAGGGAAAACCTGTTACTTTTCGAGTTCCTTCATGCACTTTGCAAGAAAGGCATCAAAGTTTGCGATGATCTGATCGAAGGGCTGAGAGGCATCATCGAGCCCCAGACCATAGAACGGAGGCATGGGTAGGCCACGATCGCGGATTGCCTTTTGCATTTCATCGACAAAAACGCCGACACCTTCGATAACAGCATTGCCGTAATCCAGAGGAGCCTCAGGGGGGCCACCCCAGTTTTCATCCCAACTGGTCAGCCCGCAACCGCAGGTGGGGGAACCATCACAGCACAGCACTGCTACGGTATCATAATCCATCTGCATGTAGGAGTACATATAGTCTACTTCCTTTTCCGCCAGCTGACGGCAGTGACGGCGGAAGCCGACATTGTCATAAAGATTCTTGGTGTGCTGCCAGCGCTGGATGCCAAGATATAGGGTTTCGGGGCAATCCATCTGCTGTACGCCCAGATCGTATTTAGCAAGGATATCAATAAATTCCTTGCTGAAGCCACCGTAGCGTGCCAGCGGAAGCACCTTATTATTGGTATTCAGTAGGCAGCTGGAGCAAAAGACGATCTTTTTGCTGCGGTTGTCATTTTTATTGTTCATTGCCATAAGATTTGCCTTCCTTTGCTTAGAGGTTTTCCGCGGTGAGGCGGAAGTCGATATTTTCCTGCTTGCCCTCGAATTCCAGTGTGCGGCGGGCGGGTACCGTGCGGCAGACGACGCAGCCATGGCGAATGACATAGAGACATTCACTTTGCAGGCGGATAGCGTCAAACTCGCTTTCGGCGTCCAGTACGATCATATTGGCGGGATTGCCAACGGCGAGACCATAGCCCGTAAGGCACATAGTGCGGGCGCTGTTGCAGGTGATCATATCAATGAGCTGGGCGACCTGCGGATAGCCGCTGAGTTGGGCGTAGTTCATCAGCAGGGCGGCGCCGGCAAGCGGTGAGCCCTTGCCCATGGGATACCACGGATCCATGATGTCATCGCTGCCGATGCAGACATTGATGCCATTGGCCAGGAGCTCATCCACGCGGGTGTGCCCGCGGTGACGGGGGTAGCCGTCGGTGCGGTTTTGCAGGCAGGAGTTGGCGAAGGGATTGGTGACCATGTTCATTTGGGCTTTTTTGAGGAAGCCTATGAGCTTGAACGCGAAGTCATTATTGTAATTGTGCATGGCGGTGGTATGGCTTGCCGTAACACGGCCCTGCATTCCACGGACAATTGTTTCCCGTGCCATTGCCTCCACAAAGCGGGACTGGTCATCGGTATTTTCATCGCAGTGGATATCGATGAGCGCACCGTATTTTTCCGCGAGGTCAAAGACAAACTTGACATCGCGCAGGCCGTCCTCAGGGCTGTACTCCATGTAGGGTAGGCCGCCAACGGCATCGCAGCCCAGCTTCATGGCGTTTTCCATCAGGTCGGTGTGACCCTTTTCGGTGAAGATACATTCCTGAGGAAACGCGACGATCTGAAGATCGACGAGGTCCTTCATTTCCTCACGAACCTCCAGCAGCGCTTCCACCACAGTACCAGTCGGCTCGGTGGCATCTGCATGGGTGCGCAGGAACATGGAACCATTGGCGACTTCCCACTTGATGACATCGCGGGCGTTTTTCTTGATGGTCTCCTTGGTAAGACCCTGCATGCGCTCGCCCCAGATGTTGATGCCCTCGATGAGGGTGCCGCTCATATTGTAGCGGGGCTTGCCGACGCTGAGGACAGCATCCAGATGCAGATGGGCATCGCAGAACGGGGCGGAGACCAGTTTGCCGGCGACATCAATGATCTCATCGGCAGGGTAAGAAAGCCCGCCCCCGATCTCGGCAAAGACACCGTCCTTGATGTAGAGATCGGTGAGCTCCTGATGACCGCGCATTCTGGCGTTTTTGATGAGAATAGTGCTCATAGTTTAGTTACCGCCTTTCTCCATGGATCATTTCTTATCGGCGACCAGATAATACAGGATACCGATGACGAGGAAGGTGGGAATGCAGGAACCAAGAACCGGCCAGAAGTAATAGAGCATGTTGTACATAACGGCACCGATGAGCCAGATGATGATGGCCTTCCAGTTAAAGCCGCCCTTGAACCAGTACTTGGAGGTGCTATCCTCTGCCAGCATTTCCTCGGGAACCACTTTCTGTTTCTTGATGAGGAAGTAATCTACCAGCATGATAGCGATAAGCGGAACGAAGATGGAGCCGACGATGGTGAGGAAGCTGATGAAATGACCGATGAGGTTGGGGATCAGCGCGATACCGGTCATAACGATGCCGCCGATGCCGATGATCTGCCAGGGCTTCGCCTTGGGCCAGACATTGACGAAGGAGATGGAGGCAGAGTAGAGGTTCATAACATTGGTGGTAACGGAGGACAGCACGATGATGAGCAGCGCGGGAATACCAAGCCCCAGAGAAAGCAGCATATCAACAGGGTTGGCATTGCCAGTGGTCATATAGGAGATGCCGCCCACGAACATGAAGCCCGCAGCACCGGCGAGAGAACCGATGAGGGTGCCCCAGCTGGAGGAGGACTTGCTTTTGGCGTAGCGGGTGTAGTCGCAGACCATGGGACCCCACGCGAAGGCGTTGCTGGCGACGATATCAAGACCGGCAAGCAGACCGATGGCGGCGACAGGCTGATAATTGGTGATGCTGCTCCAGCCGTAGTTCTTGATGATGAGAATGGCGGAAACAACTGTGAGAATAGCCAGCAGCGGAACGGAAACACGCTGCAGCCAGGTAATGGAACGCACACCGTAGGCAGTGATGACGAGCTGAACGATGCCGGTGACAACGATCCACAGGGCAAGGTTCTCAAAGCCGGTCATTGCCTTAATGATGCTGTTGATGGAAGCGCCGCAGATGACGGTGACATTGGCGCCCCAGCCCAGCAGCTGAATGCCGTTGGCGACGGAGGGCAGATAGGAGCCCTTAACGCCGAAGGTCATGCGGGTGGCAGCCATGGTGGGGATACGAACATTGAAGCCGATGACGCCCAGCGCCAGCAGAGGCAGGAATACCAGAATGTTGCCGGCGATGAGAATGAGTATCATTTTGCCGAAGCCCAGCTCCGCCAGCGAGCCGCCGATCATCAGACGGGGGACGGCGACATTGGCACAGAACCAGATGAATGCCATATCCCACAGACCGGTTTTCTGCTCGGTCAATGGGGTTACGACCAAGCCTTCCTTTTCTAACTTCATAAAACTACACTCCTCAAATATTCTTGAATCTTTCTATTTTTTGAACACTGTTTTGTGCGCGCCACACATTACAGTTTCATGTTACCGTCAACATTCGGGAGTGTCAAATGAGAAAAAGAGAATTTTGACTGAAATAGAACGGAAAAACATTGCTTTTTGGGCCGAAAAAGTGTATTATTTACGCAAATTGGACTTCACTGTTTCTGATTAAGGTAAAAATGGTGCTGGATTTCACAAATATGCCAAAAAATAAACAACAATTTGACGATTTTGAACAAGAGGAAGAGATTATCAAAGGCAAGACAATGAAGCGGAAAGCACATGAAAGTGCTGTTTTACGCAAATTTTGACACCAAAAAAAGATTAGAGGAGGCTAAAACAGTAAACTGCACAAAAAGGGAAACGATTTTTTGGTAAAACATAAAGGAGGGCGAATATGGCGACCATTCAGGAGATCGCGAAGCGGGCGGGTACATCGGTGGCGACGGTGTCGCATGTCATCAACCGGACAAGGTTCGTCAGTGACGAACTGCGCGGCCGTGTGGAGCGGGCCATGGAGGAGCTGGGTGCGCCAAAGCAGGAGCGTGGGAAGATCACGGTGGGCTTTTTACTGCGCAACTATCGGTGCAGCTTTGCCGAGGACCTGATCGATGCCCTGCACTGTTGTGGGGATATCCACAACCGCGAGGAGCTTTCTCACCGTGTGGTGGGTCCCGGTGATATTGAGGTGGTATCGATTTTGGTAATGACCGAGATGACCCTGCAGGAGCTGAAAACTTATCAGAAGCGCTATGGGTTGGACTACATCATACTGGACTACACGGTGCGGCTGGTGCAGACCCGCTATCACGAGACAGTGGAGGCACCCATCATCTTCCTGAACCACGACCCGAAGGTGTACCCGCGCTGCTACCACATCAACTTTGATTACCGTGCGGCGATGGTAGCGGCGCTGCGGCATATGGTCTCGCTGGGGCACCGCAACATTCTGGTTATCACACCCAAGGAGAACCCCTACACCAATCGGCTGGTGCTGGAGACATGCAAGCTGTTTTACAAGCAGAACCATATGGTATTTCCTGATGAAAACCTGGTGGAGATCGAGACTTACCTGTTCCGTACGCTGGCGCTGGAAAACCTGGACCAGGTATTGGGAACACTGCAAAGCCGCGGCATTACCGGCATTATTACCACTGAAATGATGGCGACGATGCATGTGGTGGATTACCTGCAGCATCATGGCGTCACCATGCCGCAGGATATCTCCCTTTTGGCCATCGGGGATATCTTCCTTACCAAGTACCTGTTTTTTAATCGCACCCGTATCGATATGAGGATCATCGAGGTGGTGCAGGATATCATCAAAATAATAAAAGGGGACGGCGGGCAGCGGTTTTTCAGCATCTCGCCGGAGTTCATCACCGGGGACAGCACCAAGGCTCTGGTTTTTGACCAGTTTGACCGCCCCGGCGCCAGTCAGCTTTCGCTGGAGCTTTCCGAGGCGGATATCCAAAAGGTGCGGGCGGGTGACTACAAGGTGTGCGTTTCCACCTATATGGAGACCACGCCGGTGAGCCATTCCAAGCTGGAGGGGCTGCGGGACGGCCTGAATACGCTGGGGATCCATCTGGTGCAAAAGACCGACGCCCACGGCAGCTATGAGATCCAGGAGCTGCAATTGCAGAGCTTTGCTGCGGCCAAGCCGGATGCGGTTATCTGCATCCCTAACCTGGATGAATGCAGTGTTTCGCCTTTCCGGAAGCACCTGCCCCGCCGCACAAAGGTGCTGTTTTCCTCCTGTGTGCCGACAGGCTTTACCGCGAGCCAGTACGACTGCTGTATTGCCAGCAACATGGTGGAAAGCGGTAAGCAGGCCAGCTGGCTGCTGGGCAAATACATGACAGCGCATGGGCTGACCCATGCCGCCTACCTGTGCTACGGCGGAGATTCCCAGCCGGCGCGGCACCGTGATCGCAGTGCCATCAGCATATTGGAGGAGGAGTTCCCACTGATCACACTGGATAAGGTGGTGCAGTATACCGAGGAAACGCAGGCTTACACGATGATAAACGACCTGCTGCGGGAGCTGCCGCAGATAGAGGCGCTGTACATCAGCCAAAGCCGCATGGCGGAGGCGGTGTTGGGAGTACTGTCGCTGCTGGGGCGTACCGATATTAAGGTGGTGACGCAGGGCGTAAGTAAGGAAGTGATAGACCAGCTGGATGAGCACAGTAATGTCATTGGCGTGGTGGTGCCGAACAGCTATGAAATAGGACGGCTGCTGGCATACGCCTGTGCTCACTATTTTCTTGGAGTGGAGCCTGCCCCCTTTGTGGCGGTCGATCCGGTGGCTTTTACACCGCAGAATCTTTCCGGCGCATGGTTGAGCGTTATGAAAAATAAGCTGACATAAAAATTCCCCCTGCTGTTCCCGGAAAGGAACGGCAGGGGGAATATTTTTGTGCTTTTACAGGGTGACAAGGTTCCGGAGAACTTCGACCATCTTTTCCAGCGAACGGACAGGGATAAATTCGTGGATGGAGTGGAAATTGAGACCGCCGGTGGAGAGGTTGGGGCAGGGGAGCCCCTCGTAGGAGAGACGGGCGCCATCGGTGCCGCCGCGGATGGCGACGATCTTGGGAGTGACGCCGGCCTTTTGCATGGCGGCTTCGGCGTTATGGATTAGGTACATATGGTCGGTGAGCTTCTCCTTCATATTGTAGTAGCTATCGGTCATATGCAGGGTAAAGGTGCCGGCACCGTATTTCTGATTCATAAAATCGGCAGTTTGCTGCATGAGCACCTTGCGGGTCTCGAACTTTTCCCGGTTGTGATCGCGGATGATGTAGGCCGCTTCGGCGGAGGATTCATCGCCCGACATTTCGCAGAGGTGGAAGAAGCCCTCATAGCCCTCGGTGTGGGCGGGAGTTTCGGCGGCGGGCAGCAGGCCGATAAATTCCGCCAGCAGCAGGGCCGCGTTCTTCATTTTGTTTTTGGCACTACCGGGGTGGATATTGAGCCCCCGCACCTTGACCGTCGCCGCCGCGGCATTGAAGTTTTCATACTCGATCTCGCCAAGCTCGCCGCCATCCACGGTATAGGCTTCCTTGGCAGGGAAGCGATCCATGCGGAAGCGGTCGGTGCCGCGGCCGATCTCCTCATCGGGGGTGAAACAGACGGCAATGGGACGATGCTTTACCTCGGGGTGAGCCAGCAGGTACTCGCACAGGGTAACGATCTCCGCCACACCGGCTTTATCATCGGCGCCCAGCAGGGTGGTGCCATCGGTGACAATAAGCTCCTGGCCGAGGTATTCCTCCAGGAAGGGATAATCGGTGGGGGAAAGGGTGGAAGCGCCCAGCTCCAGTATGCCGCCGGGGTAGGTGACAATGCGGGGCTTAATGTGATCGCCGCTGACGGCGGGGCTGGTATCCATGTGGGCAATAAGGCCAAGGGCTTCGCCCTCGCCGGGGAGATAGCCGTAAACATAGCCATCGGCATCCTGCTCTACATCGGTAAGTCCCAGGGCTTTCAGTTCTTCAGCAATGGCGGCCCCCAACACCAGCTGATTGGGGGTGGAGGGACAGGTCTCGCTCTTTTCATCGCTGTTGGTGCCGTAGCCCACATATTTTAAGAAGCGTTCGGTAATATTCATGGGATGAGCCTCCTTCGTTTATTTTAGGAATCCGTTGACGATCTCCCGCTCGGCTTCCTCTTCGGTCAGGCCGAGGGTCATCAGTTTGATGATCTGCTCACCCGCGATCTTGCCGATGGCGGCTTCGTGGATCAGGGCGGCATCGACATGGTTGGCGGTAAGGGCCGGGGTGGCGATGACGCAGGCCTTATCCATGATGATGGCGTCACATTCGCTGTGACCGGCGCAGGCATTGTTGCCATTGATGCTGCTGCGGAACTCCTGCTTGCTGTGGTCCCGTGCCACGCTGCGGCTTACCACATCGGTGCTGCAGTTCTCACCGTTCAGATCGATGGCAAAATCGGTGATGGCGTGCTGGTCGCCGGTGGTCATGATCTTCTCGTGCACCGTAAGGGTGGAACCGGCCGCCAGAGTGCCGCCGGTTTTGCGCAGGGTGTCATCTACGCCGGCGATCTGGGTGGTCTCCATATCCATGGAAGCCCCTTCCTCCAGGTAGACAATGGTGGTGGGGTTCATTACCCGCTTGCCGCGGCCTTCGCCTTCGCCGTAGTGCTTTTCCACATAGCGCAGGTGGGCGCCCTTCCCCACATGGAAGGTATGGATGCCGTCGTGGGAGGTTTCCTCGGCCCCGGCGCAGTGGATGCCGCAGCCCGCGATGATGACCACATCGGCATTTTCACCGATATAGAAGTCATTGTAGACCAGGTCCTTGAGACCGGTCTGGCTGACCACCACGGGGATGTGGACGCTTTCATTTTTGGTGCCGGGGGCGATGATGATATCGATACCGGGCTTATCGGCCTTGGTGACGATATTGATGTGGGCGGTGGTATTGCGCCCGGCGGGGGCGCCGTTGGCGCGGATATTGTAGGCCCCGATGGGCAGGCTATCGAGGTCAGCGACTTCTTTTAACAGTCTTTTTTGGATCTCGTCAATCATTTAGCGCACCTCCTTGATGGGATCGGAAAGCATACTGCACACCGGCGGGGCGGTATCGATATTGCGCAGCAGGCGGGGGAGGACTTCCTCCCGGGGACCGCATTCCGCCAGGCGGCCATCCTTCAGCAGAACGATGGTATCGGCGATATTAAGGATACGCTCCTGGTGACTGATAATGAGGATGCTGCCGCGGGTCTGCTCGTACATCTTTTCAAAGACACGGATGAGATTCTGAAAGCTCCAGAGATCGATACCGGCTTCCGGCTCATCAAAGACCGAAAGGGCGGTGCCGCGGGCCAGTACCATAGCGATCTCGATGCGCTTTAATTCACCGCCGGAGAGGCTGGCGTCCAACTCACGGTCGATATAATCCCGGGCGCAAAGACCAACCTCGCTGAGGTAGGCGCAGACTTCGGCGATATTGGCGTCCTTTCCGGCGGCCAGGTTCATCAGGTCGCCGACCCGTAGGCCCTTAAAGCGCACGGGCTGCTGAAAGGCATAGCTGATGCCCCGGCGGGCGCGTTCGGTGATGGAAAGGGCGGTGATGTCCTCGCCATCCAGCAGAATGCGGCCGGAGGTGGGGGTGTAGATACCGGCAATGATTTTGGCTAGGGTGGATTTACCGCCGCCATTGGGGCCGGTGATGGCCACAAAGCGGTCCTGGATCGTCAGGCTGATATCGTGCAGTATTTCACGGTTTTCTTCGGTTTCGTAGCTGATGTGTTGCAATTCCAGCATAGAATACTCCTTACATAATAAGAGATGGATGGGCCGCAAATAAGACCTTACAAGTATAGTTTACACATTTTTGGGGCAAAGTGCAAGGCTGTGGGGGAAATTCTCCATAAAAAAGGAGCAAAACAGTAATGCGGCGGGGGAAATGACGAGTTAGCATTGGCAAACTGCACAAGTTTTTTGTTAGTCAAGGCTAACCTGATGGCAGGACTGCCGAAAATGCGGGAGGAGAATTTTTTTGAGAAAAATCCATTGACAAGAGAGGGCGGTTTTTGTATTATAATGCATGGTTAGCAAGCGCTAACTGCAAAGTGACATCAGCCAAAAGAAAGACACCGGCTGAGGAACGGAGGACAAACAAATGATGCCTTTAAGCCTGGCGCAGGTAGGGGAAGAAAATATCATCAAGCGCATTGGCGGCAGCCCGGAGGTAAAACGCCATTTGGAGAATCTGGGCTTTGTGGTGGGCGGTGAAGTGACCGTGGTAAACACCCTGGGCGGCAATGTGATAGTGAATGTAAAGGAAGCCCGCGTGGCCATCAGCAAAGAGATGGCGGTAAAAATTATGGTATAACGGCAGCGATGCCTTTTTACACTACATAAGCACAAGCGAAATGTGACAAGAAGGAGGAACCAGACGATGAAAAATCTGAAAGAGGCCAAGATCGGCGAGACCGTCCGTGTGGTAAAGATCCATGGCGAAGGCGCCATCAAGCGACGCATCATGGATATGGGCCTGACCAAAGGTGTTGAGGTTTATATCCGCAAGGTAGCGCCGCTGGGCGATCCCATCGAGGTAACGGTGCGCGGGTACGAGCTTTCTCTGCGCAAGGCCGATGCCGAACAGATAGAGGTAGAATAAGTCGGACCCCGCGGGAGGCTGCATCCCGCATTTTTAACGACATATGGTTAGCGTCTGCTAATCAAAATCATCAGAAAGAGAGGCCATAACGCATGGATGTAAGAATTGCCCTTGCCGGTAACCCCAACAGCGGTAAAACTACCCTGTTCAATGCTCTTACCGGTTCCAACCAGTTTGTAGGCAACTGGCCGGGTGTTACCGTAGAGAAAAAGGAAGGTAAGCTGAAGAAGCACGAAGGCGTTACCATCACCGACCTGCCCGGCATTTATTCCCTTTCCCCCTACACCCTGGAAGAAGTAGTAGCCCGTAATTATCTGCTGGGCGAGCGCCCCGATGCCATCCTGAACATCATTGATGGTACCAACCTGGAGCGTAACCTGTACCTGACCACCCAGCTGACCGAGTTGGGCATCCCGGTCGTCGTCGCCATCAACATGATGGATTTGGTAAAGAAAAACGGCGATAAGATCAATGTAGAAGAGCTTTCCCGCCAGCTGGGCTGCAAGGTGGTAGAGATCTCTGCCCTGAAGGGTACCGGCGTGATGGCTGCCGCCGAGGCTGCCATTGATGCCGCCAAGAACAGCAAGACCGTTCCGCAGCACACCTTCTCCGGCAGCGTAGAGCACGCCCTGGCCCACATTGAGGAAGCCGCCGTGCACAATATGCCCGAAGAGCAGCAGCGCTGGTACGCCATCAAGATCTTTGAGCGTGATGATAAGGTGCTTTCCTCCCTGAATATCGATAAGGGAGTATTGGAGCACATCGAAAATGACATCAAGGCCGTAGAGACCGAAATGGATGACGATGCCGAGTCTATCATCACCAACGAGAGATATATATACATCGGCGAGGTCATTAAGGCCTGCTACAAGAAAAAGAATCACGGCGGTCTTTCCACCTCCGATAAGATCGACCGCATTGTGACCAACCGGTGGCTGGGTCTGCCCATCTTCGCGGTCGTCATGTTCATCGTTTACTGGGTGGCCATGGTGGGCGTGGGCGCCCCCGCGACCGACTGGGCCAACGACGGCCTGTTTGGCGATGGCTGGCACCTGCTGGGCATTGATGGCGGTTACGGCGATCTTGCCGAGGAATACGGCGAGGCTTCCCTAATCGTAGACGGCTATGATGCCTACATCGAAGAAAATGGCTCTCTGGCCGCAGATGGCACCTTTACCTATGAGGTAGAAGATGAGGAAACCCTTGCTGTCTCCACCGAGACGGCGACCATGGCAGACTATGAAAAGGCCAAGGCGACCATCGAGAGGATCGGGGAGGAGCCAGACCCCGCCGACTACGGCGTATGGGTACCCGGTATTCCTGTACTGGTAGGCAATGCCCTGGAAGCTGCCGGCACTGCCGACTGGCTCTCCGGTCTGATTCTTGACGGTATTGTGGCTGGTGTCGGCGCTGTTTTGGGCTTTGTTCCCCAGATGCTGGTGCTGTTCCTGATGCTGGCCTTCCTGGAGGCCTGCGGCTACATGGCCCGTATCGCTTTCGTACTGGACCGTATCTTCCGTAAGTTCGGCCTTTCCGGTAAGTCCTTCATCCCCATGCTCATCGGTACCGGCTGCGGTATCCCCGGCATCATGGCTTCCCGTACCATCGAGAATGAGCGTGACCGTCGCATGACCATCATGACCACCACCTTCATCCCCTGCGGCGCCAAGGTTCCCTTCATCGGCATGATCGCCGGCGCTCTGTTTGGCGGCAGCGCCTGGGTTTCCACCTCCGCTTACTTCATCGGCATGGCTGCCATCATCATTTCCGGCATCATGCTGAAGAAGACCAAGATGTTTGCCGGCGATCCCGCTCCCTTCGTTATGGAGCTGCCTGCTTATCACTGGCCCACGCTGGGCAATGTCCTGCGTTCCATGTGGGAGCGCGGCTGGTCCTTCATCAAGAAGGCCGGTACCATCATTCTGCTTTCCACCATCTTTGTGTGGTTTACCTCCCGCTTCGGCTGGCTGGATGGGCAGTTCGGCATGTTGGAGGAGGATCAGATCAGCGCTTCTATCCTGGCCAAGATCGGTAATGCCATTTGCTGGATCTTTGCACCTTTGGGCTGGGGTAACTGGCAGGCGACCGTTGCTTCTATCACCGGTCTGGTTGCGAAGGAGAATATCGTCGGGACGCTGGGCGTACTGTACAGCGGTGGTGCCGGTACTGTATATGATGCCATCGCGGCTGCGTTCAACGGCATCACCGGTTACAGCTTCCTGGTATTCAACCTGCTGTGCGCTCCCTGCTTCGCGGCCATCGGTGCTATCAAGCGTGAGATGAACAGCCCCAAGTGGACCTGGTTCGCTATCGGTTATCAGTGCGGCTTTGCCTATGCGGTAGCCCTGATGATCAACCAGTTCGGCGGCCTGTTCACCGGCAATGCCAATATCATTGGTGTGATCGCTGCGGTTATCGTACTCGCTGTTATCATTTACATGCTGGTACGCCCCTATAAGGAGGCCACCAAGCTGACCACCAAGGTAGAGATGTAATTCGCAAAATCACTTTAGACCATAGACATAACAGAAAGGAGTCGGACTTATGCTAGCATGGATCACGGAAAATATCGGTACGATTCTGATCTCGGCCGTATTGCTTCTCGTTGTTGTACTCATCATCCGGAAGCTGGTAAAGGACAAGAAAAAAGGAAAATCCAGCTGTGGCTGCAACTGTGCCCACTGCGCCATGTCGGGCTCCTGCCACCAGAAGTAACAAAGCAACAGGCGGGGAGACGCGGATGGAAGCATCTGCGTTTCCCCTTTGCCTTAACAGGAGGTAAGCAATGGCTAACCAAAACGCACTGACGGCCGCCCATATCCGCTACCTGCTGGTGCTGCTGCGGCTGACTGCTGCAAACGGACACACCCGCTGCGTCGATCTGGCGGCGGCACTAGAGCTTTCTCCACCCAGCGTCCATAATATGGTGGATACCATGACGGCGTTGGGGTTAGTGAAGAAAGGCACCCGCGGGGCGGTCTCGCTGACCGAATACGGCAGCAGAACGGCCGAGCGGTACCAGCGGTACTACCACAGCGCGGCGGCACTGCTGCGGCAGGGTTTCCCGGAGCTGACAGAGCCGCAGACGATGATCTGTCAGCTGCTGGCGCAGGTGCCGGAAGAAAGCCTGGCGGGGCTGTGTGACCGCCAGGCGGTAGAAGAGGCGGCCTCCTAAGGAGGACCCCATGAACATACAGGAACTGTGCTGGACTGCGGCGCTGCTGCTGGCGGTGGCCGCGGGACTCAGTTACATCAAATACAAAATAAAAACACTGCTGAAAAACGCGGCGGAGAAGAAAGGATGAGTGAGATGGTACAGATGACGCTGAAGGTGGATGGTATGGCCTGCGGCATGTGTGAGGCGCATATCAATGATGCCATCCGCAGCCACTTTGCTGTAAAGAAGGTGAGCTCCAGCCACACCAAGGGCGAAACGGTCATCCAGTGCGAGGAACCGCTGGGGGAGGAACGCCTGCAGGCGGTGATCGCCGAGACTGGCTATGAGTTGAAAAGCGTGACCACCGCGCCCTGTGAGGAAAAGCACGGCCTGGGCGGGCTGTTCCAGCGTAAATAAAGCGGAGCCAAAATGATATACTAACAGCACAAGCGGAAAGGGGGCGTCGGGATGTCGGAAGAACTGGTGGTGGAGCAGTGCAGCCCCACCATGGCAGGGCTAAAAACAGGAAACCTATTCAGCTGCCCAGCGGAGGATACCCGCACGCTGTGGCAGAGTATCCGCCGACTGAACCAACGGCTGGTGCCCTGCGGTATCCGGCTGGTACCGGTAAAAAGCCTGGGTGACCGGGAGCTCATCTACATGTATCGCCCGGAAAAACTGCGGCGGGACCTGCGGGAGCAGGGGGCACGCGCCATTCTGAGGGAAAAGCGCTACCCCACCGAAGACCCCGAGCGCTGTGTGGTGGAGCTGGTGCGCCGCCTGAACAGGGGAAAGGATTTTCCGCATGAGATCGGATTGTTCCTGGGTTATCCGGCGGAGGATGTCAGCGGATTTATCCGGCATGGCGCCCGCTGTGCCAAGTGCGTGGGCACCTGGAAGGTATACGGCGATGAGGAATCCGCCCGGAAGAAATTTGCCCTGTACCAGAAGTGCACCCGCCTGTACTGCGAAGCCTATCGCAAGTACAATAACCTGGACCGGCTGCTGGTGCGCACGCACGGCAGCTGAGCAAAAGCCCCGCCATTAGCGGGGGCTTTTCTTTTGGGGCCGGGTGTGGCATAATAGGGATAGTAAAGCGGAAAAGAGGCGCGGTAAAATGGAAAAACCGAACTTCCAGCGGGAGACTAAAAAAGCAATAGAGCGGCTGTGCGTGGTGTCCCGTCCGCC
>OIWT01001879.1_pt1 | contig 23383 bp, 28 predicted proteins | sample 1587701 | NCBI WGS metagenome assembly OIWT01 (sample SAMEA3888904, study PRJEB22519) | human gut metagenome | biome: human gut; feature: human-associated habitat; material: faeces | place: Denmark | collected 2009
AGCCGGTTAGCTCTCAGATAGTCTAACAGTTTGTAGTGTGTTGTCATTCTGTTGTTTGTTCTATTCACACTTTCACCACTTACCAATGGCTTTCTGAAGGCAGATACGAATCGAAGAGCAACGCACAAGTCGATAGAAGAGGGAACCAAAATCTGCCGGAAAACGGGAAAGAAGGCGAGCCACTGAGTGTGGGGTGAAGAACCATAAACTGTTGTGATTAAGGTAGCGTATCTATAGAAAATGAGTATTAATGCTTCTATCAAAACAGGAAAGGCGATGGATGACACGAGTGGTCGCCTGACGAACATTGTGTCGAGCAGCAGTCGCCAAAGACGTGAGAACATTCTGAAGAAGAAGAGAGCTGCGGCGCAAACGACAGATTCGACTTCTATGGGCCAGACTACCATTGATATGAATGAAGTGATCGCTTCGTGGTGCTGACTAATTCACTAGATTAACCGCCATAAGTCCATATTGTTGAACGACAGTGCTGCTCCGGAAGCGTATATTGACAGTGTCATGTTTTTCCGTAAGCTCCTGTCGACAGGTATGTGTGCCTCGGCTCCGTATTATCGATAGATCACTATCCTCCAATCGACCTCGTGATTAACACGGGATTGGTTCCGCGTTTTGCTCTCTTCCTGAAGTACGACAACTGTCCCAACCTGCAGTATGAATCGGCTTGGGTGCTTACCAACATTGCTTCGGGCTCGAAGGAGCAGGCAATCGTTGTTGTTTTCAGTGATCGATAGACGGCGGCCGTGATCGACAGCGGCGCGCTTCCGGACCTCATCCGCCTGGTGGACTCTCCCAACGACGGCGTCCGCGAGCAAGCCACGTGGGCATTGGGCAACATCGCCGGCGACTCTGTCCAGTACCGCAACGCCATCACGGATGCGGGCTGCGTGGACCGCCTGCTCTTCCACCTCAACAACGTGGCGATTGCGACGATGCGTGATGCATAGCCGAATTGCACGCTCCTCTTCCAGAAGAACGCCGTGTGGCTGCTCTCGAACCTGTGCCGCATGCGCGACGGCGTGGCGCCGGATTTCGAGCGTGTGAAGAATTGCCTCCCCTACATGAAGGAATGCCTGCAATGCGACCAGGAGGACATCGTGATCGACGCCTGCTGGTGCTTCGCCTTCATCACGGACAGCAACAAGGCCAACACCAAGGTGGGTGTGGGTGTGTACCGTGAGGCGTAGTATGTGCTGGGCATGGGCGTGTTGCCGATGGTGATCGCCATGCTGGGAAGTAGCAGCATCAAGGTGGTGAACCCGGCGCTGCGCGTGGTGGGCAACGTGCTGGCGGGCGACGACCAGCAGACGCAGATGTGCATCGAGAACGGCGTGCTGAAGTACTTGGAGCAGCTAGTGAACTCCTCGCAATACACGGTGGTGAAGGAGGCGCTGTGGTGCCTGTCCAACATCACAGCGGGAAGTGAGTCGCAGATCCAAGTGGGTGTGGGTGTGTGTGGTGAGGCGTAGCTGGTGTTGAATGATGAGATCATGCCGTGGCTGGTCTCCATCATCCAGGACGGCCGGACGGATCTGCAGCGCGAGAGCTGCTGGGTGATTTGCAACGCCATTTGCGGCGGCAACCCCGCGCAGATCGCGCAGGTCACGCAGACGGAGGGCGTGATCCCGGCCATTTGCAAGCTTATGAACGCCAACTCCGAGCCGAAGCTGCAGACGATCATTCTGGACTCGCTGGACCGCTGTCTGACGGTGGGGGCGGCGCGGGCGTGTGAGGCGTAGCTGGGCGAGTTCATCATGCATCAGAGCGGGGCGGAGGTGAACCTGGTGAAGGAGCAGCTGTACCAGTGCGGCTTCGTGGACACGCTGGAGCAGATGACCTTCCCGAACGAGGCGCTGTACCAGAAGGCGGACGAGTTCGTGGTGAAGCACTTCGGCTACGAGGAAGAGGAGGAGAACCTCAACTTCCCGCAGATGAATTAGAGCGCCTCGCTGAGAGGCTGTGTGAGTGATGTCTTTTTTGGTGATGGGATTTACGTGTTTTTGCTGTGTTTCTTCCGCAATTCTTCCCTTTTCAGCCGATGATGCTCTTCAACACGCATGTGCAACAAACAGACGACTTGCTCTTCATCGTGCGCTGCTTCTCCGCGTTCTCCACGATCTTCTCCTCCGTCTGCATGCCCTTGCGCTTGCGGATGGCGGTCACGATCTGGTACGCCTTGTTCTTCGTGGCGAAGCTCTCGCCCCACTCCTCGATCTCCTCCTCCGTCGTCGGCTTCGAGAAGGGATCCTCGTCCAGCACGCTCCAGTGCGAGAACTGCAGCTGTGGCTGCCCCACCGCACCCGAGGTCTGTTGTCGCAGGTCGTTCGCCAGGCCCAGACTCTCCGTCACGGGAATGACGCACGTGATCGTGAAGATGTCCGTTCCCTCCCAGATGTCCTCGTTCAGCACCTCGCCGCGGCGCTGGTTCAGCACCGAGTACAGCTTGCCCAGGTGTTCACTACCACACTGTAACACGCATCGGTACATCGGCTCGGCGATGCGCGCGGACGCTTGCGAGTATGCCGCGTGGCACAGCTGCTTGCACGCAGACATCACCATACCACTATTCAACGCACGCAGACGCACCATCGCCTCCTCCTTCTCCATCGCTTCCGACTTGAACGCCTCCACCGCCGCCTCCACCGTCTCGTCCGCCGGCGCGTCCGCCGCGTCCTTGGGGAGAAGTGACACGTCTTCAAGGATGAAGAGAACGCCCCACAGAAGCTCGCCGCAAAGCGGACCCGCCTCGCACGCGAGTTTGAAGCCACTCACCAGACTGGAGTAGAAGAGAGACAGGAAGTCGGAGGATAACTCGCTGCCTGTGATCATGGAGGGAGTTTCGGATGAAACGCCCTCTTCTGCAACCGTAGTCGATGAAACTCCTTCCTCTGCAGTTGCCTTCTCTGAAACTCCTTCAACAGACTCCTTCTCTGAAACTCCTTCAACAGACTCCTTCCCTGCAACGCCCTTCGCGTGGATGAATCGAGCGTAATACTTCTTCAGCGCAGCGTTCAGAGGGAAGAGAGAAGCGTCCAGCCCAGGTCCGCAGGCCAGCAGGTTGGTGTCCACCTCCTTCGGACCGAACGCCACGATGCGCGAGAAGAAGGGCTTGAGGAGCGGCGCGGCGTCGAAGGCCTGCTCCAGGTGCTGTAGGAACAAGTTGATCTCGCTAGAGATGACGCGAGAGAAGGAGGCGCACCCCGAGGGCGGTTGCTGCATCATGACGGCGTCGTGCACGTGGCGAAGCGAGTGGTTTTGGTTATAGAGCAGCTCCGTGATCTCCGGCGTCAGCGGCAGCACGCGCATCTACAATGAAGTGCGCTGTGAAGTCATACCTTCATGAAGAACTTGGCGTGGAACACGGCGGGCGGCGGCAGGCGTGGCGGCTTGCCCTCCTCCAGCGGCGGCAGGCAGGCACAGGCCTCCCGAACGTTGATAATTGGTGGGGAGACCTGCGCGTGAGAGAGGAGGCGAAGGCGAACGATGAGGCGAACGGGATGAAGACGCTTCTTGAGGTCGTTGATCACCACGTCCAGTTGCAGCTCGCCTACGGCGCTGATCAGCTGCTCGCCGGTGCGCTAGGTGTGAGTGGGGGCAGAGGGCGAGACGGAAGAGGAGACCTGAATGGAGTTGTCGTTGTTGTTCAGGATCTCGAGCTGACGCAGCAACAGGGGCATGTCGGTCGACTTCTCCGTCTCCACGGCGATTTGCACGATGGGATCGCTCTAGTCATGATAGGACAGCCTGGCAGCCACAGCGAAGCGCAGGGAAGAGAGAGACGGGCACTGCGGCGTGTCGCTCAGCGTGCCGCTCTTCATGATGCAGCCCTCCAGCCCCAGCACACCGAAGATGTTGCCAGGCGGCACGGCATCCACCGCCACGATGTCGCGGCCCATCAGAAGGAAACTACATGTCAGAAGGAGTGACGGTGAGGACGGCTGGATGGGTGTGGTGACGGGCACGGGCTCGGCGGCGGAGGCGCTATGATGGAAAGAGAGAAGGGGCGTTACGCGGAGCGGCAAGGAATCACAAAAAGGGGGGAGTGAGTGGTGATCACGCCGCTGAAGGAACGGCACAGAGCGATCTCGTACTGCTTGCTGCGGTCTAGCGGTGACGACAGAGGCAGGCGACTACCCGCGGGGAATCCCTGAATGTCGCAGCCCTCCACCGTGAACAGTTTGCAGATAAACACCATCAGAGCGCCGTTGCGGTCGCACGTGTCGAACATGTGCTTGTAGCTGGATAGTGCCGAGGCGGGCATTTCATCGTCACGAACTACAGGTCAGAATCGGAGTGTGTGCCTGCTTTGCTTCCGAACCACGGGATCCCAGATCATCTCGTAGCGCTGGGACTGCGCCTCGATGGGGGAGGGAAGGAGTTTCACCACCGATTCTATGAATGAAACGCCCTTTCGATTTCGACTCAGAACGGCCTTGTACAGCGGGAACCAACGACTGAGAATGAGCTTCACGAGCAGTGCGTCGTCCTGCGTGTTGAACTCGGCGGGAGAGAGGGAAATATGGGCCGTTTCGACGATGGAATGGAGGGAATCTTCGTCGCGCTTCCAGACGCTCTTGTACACCTTCCAGATGGTGCTGAGGACCATCTTCACGAAAATGGGGGACTGCGCATCGGTGGGTTTCCACGTGGAAACCTTCTTCGTTTTGGGATTGAAAACGTAATCGCCCCACATGTACTGAACCAACTTCGCCTTGTTGATCCCGTATATCGGAGCGTAGATTTCCGCGAATTGGCGAAGAGAGAAGCACCATCCTAGATTCGCATCGCCATCTCCAAAACGTACCGTGGGTAGCACTGGCGAAGAGAACGGTTCCGTTTACGGGAGACACGAACAGTTGCTCCTCCTTCTTGCTGTCGATAATGTACGACTGTGGATGAGGCAAAAAACGGGACGAAAACGGTCGTTGCCGTGTTGCTGATGACTTCGGCGGTGTAGAGACTGCTGATGTAGGCGTTCACCTTCTCGATGATGTTTCGGATCTGCTGGTAGGCGCTGAGGGGAGATTGCTTGAGATGGAGAATGAGGCGGTCGATCTTGTTGATGATGAGGATGGGCTTCACTCCCTCCTGGAAGGCCTGTTTCAGAACGGTGAGCGTCTGCGTGCACACGCCCTCGATCACATCCACCACAACGAGACAGCCGTCGCAGAGTCTCACCTATTCGTTACAGAATCGGAACAGAGAAACGGCAGCAGACACGTCGGAGCTGAAATCGATGTGGCCGGGCGAGTCCACGAGGTTGATGAGGTAGGGAACGCTCTTCTTCATCTTTTCGCCCGTCTGCTCATCTGAGACAACGGTTTCATCTTCGAAAAAGAGCGAAATGGAGCTGGACTTCATCGTGATGCCTCGTTTCTGTTCCTCCTCCCTAAGCGTGAAGCGCTAATGCGCAAAGCAACCAGTTGTCCATGTACCGCACTTCTCCAGCAAGTCTAGAGGAAATAATGCCGTTGGAGGAGATTAAGCTGTCAGCGAGACTAGAGTTTATGTTGACAGCACCAAAAAGTACGTTGTTTTGCCGTGATCAACATGAGCAAGAATGCAGATGTTTCTCACATGCTTCGGATTGCTTTGCAAACGCTGAATGACTTGAAGCGGAACGTTCCTGGACATGGCTGTGAAAAAATGGGAAAGGCTTCGTCCACTCTTAGGCGAGAGTTAGGCAAAAGTGAAGAACAAACAATCGAGCAGCTAAATCATATTAACGAGTTGTTGCACCTTTTCGCAAATGAAGAAGGCGACGTAGTTGAAAGGGACGTTGTAGCAAAGAGTGGCGACGAGCAGGAACACCAGGTAAGGCTGGCGCGTGCCCCACGAGAAGGGCGGGATGTTCAGCAGGAAGTCCGGAGCGACGTGGGACACGCAGATGTTCAGCTTCCTGATTTCGCCATTCTTGTCAACGGTAACGTTGGGTGTCATGAAATGAGCGAAGAAGTTCAGCACGACGAACTGCACGATCGAAAGGATGTACCCTTGAATGGGAATCGGGGGCTGGCCGTACAGGACGATAAAGATACAGGGGAAGAACCAGAAGTGGTGGAAGGTGGAAATGCGCTCGTGCCACGGCGTTTCCTTGTCGTAGAGCCATCCGGCCGAGCCGATCACCTCATGTCCGCAGATGGGAGTGAGGATGGCGTCGATCCAAAAGGATATATGAGGGAAGAGGGTCAGACACATACACTCCGCGATGAGACTGGGCAGCTTCAGTACAACTGCTGCCGCGGTAAAGAGAAGCGCGAGACTGCAATACCAGTAAATCTCATAGAAGCCGGCCGGTCCGTAGAAGTACCAGCGCTCTCCGAGGAGGTAACACCAATGGAGAACGCAAAACCCGGCAAACACGTAGGCAACAACAGGGAAGTGCCACTGGATGGGCTTCGTGTCGATAAACTTCCAGGAGAAGAAGGTGAAGAAGACGAAGGTCAGCACGTAGGGAATCATCATCAACCAGTACGGACAGGGAGCTTCATCGGGAACACTCTCCTTGGACACGTTCTTCTCGATATCTTGCGTTTGGACTTCAGACATCGCTATTGTAGTAGTTACTCTGACTCGATCCTTCACTCCACAATTCCCCTCCATTTGGGCGTACGGAAGAACCGCATCATCCTCAAAACGAGGGTATTTCGCTGTTGAAACTCCCATTTGAATGGAAAAGACTATGTTGAGAGAGTAGAAGGGTTAGGGGAGTGTGAAGTTGTTGAATGAATGGTTTTTGCATGCAATCTGATCTACAAGTGGAGGTGATGGATGATGGATGGGAATTTGCTATTGTTAGTAATTGGTTCAATTGTGCTGCTCTATTACAATTTCATTGGAGTTGTTTTTGGTACTAATCGCAATCCAGAGTGGAAGACTGTTTTTCGTTAGCGATATTGAATACTGATGGAATGGATATTCATATTGTGGTGATAAAATGGATCCTGTACCATCACATCCCAATTCGGCTTCATACGATGATTGAAATGTCAGAAGACGACAGAGACTTATAAGATGAAATCTACATGCGTTGTGTTTGTTCACATCACAAAAGAGTAGCTAGAAGGAATGAATAGGAAGCGACGCGCTCCAAATGAGAGCAAGAGGAAGAATGCAAAGTTAGAATCATCGTAACTGATGAAGTGAGTGAATTAGACGTAGCGATGTCCTGTCCCTAATCCAAAATGAAATTGCAACTATGGACTATTGCCTGTATCCATTTATGCAGGAGGAGTTGAAGAAGCAGTGTATTCTCTTTGAAGACGTTCTCGGAGCGAAAGCGGATGGAACTATTGTCAATGGCAGTAAGACGAATATAGTGTGGTGTGATATGAACAAAAAGACGCTGATGAAGGCCATTACACGAAGAACACAGCGTTGTAAGTGGACGACTGTGGATTTGAGCGGTATTGAACCGAGTCGGGTGCTGGATTTGAGTGATGAGGGAGATCGCTGGGAAGGCGATATTATGGACGGAAAGCCCTTTGGTTGGGGAGTACTGTATGATGGGGACGACAATGTGGCGTATGAGGGCTTTCGCGTTGGAGATGTGAATCTGTGCATTGGAAGAAGCTACTATCCGGACATCCATAAAGTGCAGTACGAGGGAGAGCTGTGCAATGGCAAGCGATGGGGAAGAGGGACTCAGTACGACCGGAATGGGAATGTGGTGTACGAGGGAGAGTGGCTGGATGACGCGCCGATGGAAACACGCTGCGAGATCGACGAGGAGAAGCAGCTCCTTCACAGCCGTGTGGAGGTGCTGACTGTGAGACAGAATAAGTGCAGTGACAGCTATCAGTGGAGAGTGTTTGATTTGTCCATGTTGGTAAGCCTGCGTGAGCTGACTGTGGAGTGTGACTGCTATGAAGCTGTGGAAGTGGTGAAGTTGGTGGGAATGCATGAGTTGGAGAGGGTGGTGATTGGGAGTTACTGCTTTCGGGGAGTGAATCCCGTTTCTGGCGATAATTGTGAAAAGGGTCGTTTCTGTTTGAAGGACTGTGAGAAACTGAGAGAATTGAGGATTGGGTATCGATCCTTCTCTGACTATTCCGTGTGTGCCATTGAGAATGTGCCATCTCTGGAAGTGATCGAGATTGGGAAACAGGAGAATAGCGGCAACTTCAAATGTGCGAACGAATTCGTATTACGGAGTGCATGAAGGGAAATGAAATGATGAATAGACTTGCCAAAGCTGAAATCGCTTTCGTTTGGAGACCAATCCTTCGAGGAGTGCCCTTACGTCGTGTTTGAGAGTAGTATTGCTGAGAAGAGTGAATGGAATAGATTTGCCGAGATTGGAGACCTTTCAATGCGGCAACAGTGCATTTGGAAGTTGTCAGTGTGTGGTGTTTGAGAGTGAATCTCACAGCAAGAGAATGAGGAGTAGGCTTGCCCGAATTGACGTCCATTCGACTTGGTTGCAGTGCGTTCTATTTTGACATGGAGAAGTCCACGACATCCCTCACCATGCGAAGTGTGGTTAATCAACTGAACTGATGAACAGACTTGCCCAAGCTCACGACATTCGTCACTGCTAACCCTGAAATCGAGTCATTGCGTTATATCTGTCATATTACACTCGAAGGTGTGTTCTGAGTTGAAGAGTAACCAACAGACATGCCCTCTCTCACGAACGCATCCGCGCTGCAGTCTAAGAAGCATTATCTGGAAACGTGGAGTATCAGAAGAACGAGTTGCGTTTCTGCATTACCCGTAGATGTGGGAGTGATGAATGATTCGCCCTTTTTGCCGCACCACAAGCCAGAGGCAACGGTCACGGGAATGGACAGCTTCAAGAATCTCTGCCTGTCCGTTGCGGAGATCATCACTGATGATGTATGTTGCAATGACAAAGAGCTGAAGAGTGTTGACTTCAGCGTGTTTCCTGCTTTGGAGAGACTCGAGATTGGACATGATTGCTTCAAGTATACAGAAGAAGTGCGAATCATTGGAATGAAGATGCTGGAAAGAGTAACCATTGGTAGATCCAGTTTTACGGGGTATTTGCTGCCTCGCAAGCCGAAGGGTGGCTTCTATTTGAATGATTGCGAGAGAGTGAAGGAACTGAAGATTGGCTCTTTTTCGTTTTCAGAGTATGTAGTGTGTGAGATTCGGAATGACTCCCTTCTTGAGAGGATTGAGGTGGGTGAACGGAATTATGACTATTTTGAACTGATTGAAAAGGGAATAGTGAGCAAATCATTTCTTGAAACACTTGGAGTGGATCTAAAGAGTATTCCATCGATGATCAAAGACCAAATTGATGCGAAGAGTACGCTATTGCATTTATGTTGACGAGTAGTGTATGCTGATGTTCAGCATCCGTTTATCATCGGGGATCCATTCTATGAGTGTTCTCGCGTGGTATTTGAGAGTGAATAGCTTGAAGAGAGAATGACGAATAGACTTGCCCGAACTGACTTCGATTCTGACATACAACGGTGCATTTGATTTCAAGAGAAGCGACGAATCAAGTGAGTTGATCATGCGAAGTGATGATGATGGAATGAAATGAAGAATAGACTTGCCGAAGCTCACTTCACTCGTTACCAAATCGTTATTTAATCTTGGCTTCACGAATCCATATCACGTTGTTCTTGAGAGTGCAGTTTGTGTTGAGTACTGATGAGTAGACATGCCATCGCTAACCACTGTTACTCTGTCAAAGGATGCGTTTTCGTATAGAGATACTATTGTGGTGAACAGTGGTGTGAGAAGAACGGAGTGATGCATAGACGTTGGGGCTTTGATGAACGATCCCACTCTGCCCCATAGCAACCCCAACGTCAACGTTCACACGCGCGATGAGTTGATGAGCCTATCCTCCTCCATCATGCAGTTGACTGTGGATTGCGACTGCTGTAACGAGGAGGATCTGAACATATTGAATATCTGTCAGTGGCCTCTGCTGAGTGTGATTGAGATTGGCTCGTATTCCTTCAAGCACGTGGATGTTGTGGAGTTGATTGGATTGAGTCGGTTGGAGAGAGTGGTGATTGGAAGGAATAGCTTTTCAAAGCAGAAGAGTAGCATTGGCAATTACCCGGCTGGTCGTTTCTATTTGAAGGATTGTGAGAAAGTGAGAGAACTGAAGATTGGTCGTTATTCCTTCAACGACTATGGTGTGTGTGCCATTGAGAATGATGCGAGTTTGGAAGAGATTGAAATGGGAGAAGTGACGACAGAGAACTACAACTTCTATTACGCTTCCCTGTCATTGAAGAGTCGTTCTGAAAGAATGGAGTAATGAATAGACTTGCCCAGCTTGAAATCACTGCTTATCGGAGGCAGAGCATTCTGTGATGGTTCGCGTGTGGTGCTTGAGAGTGAATCTACAAAAGAGAGAATGACGAATAGACTTGCCTGAACTGACATCCATTCAACTGGGTCCTTCCGCGTGCTCTCTCAGTTCGAGCGCCCACCCATCGACGCTGATCCTGCGGGGTTGCTGTGACTGGAGGCTGTGAGTGATAGACCTGCCCAAGCTCACGACGATCGCTTTCCACGAGGAGCATGAAGGACCGTACTGCAATGCGGACACCATTGTTCTGGAGAGTCTTCCCTCGCGTCAATCTCAATTCATAGACATGCCCTCGTTGTCTTCCCTTTCGGCAGTTCCAGAGTTGTCAGAAACGGGAGGCCACTCGATTCAAATCCACAGTAGCAGTCCCATCACGTATTTCCATGTAGATGTTCATTTTCCTCCAGGACTGCACATTGATACAGAGAAGTGTCCCATTCAATAATGCCTGTTTGTTTTGAATGCCATCTTCCTCTCTTCTCGCAAACCTCTTGTCTTCAATACCCTTATCTATTCCCATTTCAATTGGATGGTTACGAATCCGTAAAACGCCTCCGCTCGCAATCGCAGCACATCGTCACTAGATTCGCTTTGAAACAAACAATATCCTTTCTTCAAGTGATGCAATGCTTCTTCTTCCAGTTTCTGTCCCAATCGCTTGTGATTGTCCAAAGCCGCCCTTTATGTAGTACTGATGACATCCATCCTTTCTCCATTTCAATTTGAGTGTTTCCTATTCCCACAACCCATCCTTAATGCGCTCTCTTTGCTTCTTGCAAACGATACTCACGGCCTGCTGAAACAACACATTCAACAATTAACCGTAATCAGAACACTCCACTTTTCATCTCCCATTCGTACGGAAAACACACCCATAACTCTCAACTAGAAACAATCACTCTCCTCCTCTCCAAGCAACGCACAAATACCACTCCAGCGAAGCATCAACTCAAACACTGTCAAAGCACAAAAAGATCAATGCAAACAAACACAGGGATGAATCCAAGATGGGAGATACAAACAGAGGAGTAGGAAGCATAAAAGAAGTAGATACGAGGCAACGGAGGGAGTACTCCCATAAACACCCATCTCAAAAATAGAAAGGGGTGGAAAACGAAGAAATCTCCTTTTCCCGCTTCTTTTGAACCTTTAGTCGCTTCCCCTCTACAAAACGGCCATTCATATGAGAAATCGCCCTGTCGGCCTCTTCCACGCTTTGGTAGCTCACAAAGCCAAAGCCGCGACTCTCATTCGAAATCTCATCAGTGAACACCTATAGGTTAGAAGACGTGCTGTCGGATACCTTCGTGCTCACAATAGTGCCAAAGGGGCGGAACAGTTCAGAAAGCCTCTTGTCATCAAAAGTGGTAGGGAGGTAGTAGACGAAGAGATTGGCACCGCGAGGGCCTTCTTCGTGATAGCCGGAAACGTCGGAGACCCTCCGTACGCCATCGACAGCAATGGGGACGGAGGGGCACTGATAAGGAGGGGCGACCGTTTCACTGGCGTGAGGGTAGGAAACGAAGCAGCCGTGAGAAGGCGAGTAAACTATAGGGCAGACGGTTTGCATGGGAGCAGAGGAGGAGGGAGCGAGAACGCACAAGGGGTAGGAGGGCATCAGCGGAACTGGAAGAAGGGGAAAGGAGGAAGAGGGAAGAGGAGACCGTGGAGCGGGTGAAACGCTGTCTCCCGCGTTCGGACAGCCGAAAGTAGGAGAAACCGGCGCGGTTGCAGCGAAATCGCAAGGATGAGCGACATTTCCGGAGACAGGTAGATAGGGAGGAGAAAAACTCCTGTGTGGCTGCCTCACGCTCTCTGAAACACCCGCACCCAACTGCTTCGCGCTTCCCTGTTCCCGTTTATGGGCGGAGGCGTTTGATCGATCTTTGCTGGGGGACACGTCGCTTCGAGGATGTTGCGTCGCGTCGCGCCTCTTGTTGAGAGCAAAGGCAATGTGAACGGGATTGTTCATCTGCACAGTCATGGGATGGAACGAATGGCCTACGCCGTCGAGGACGATCCTGTTGTCCACCTGCGCGATAATGCGCTCGCCGGCCGCAATCGTGTCCACGTAGGCAAAGGCACAATCTAGGATGCTACACAGAATTGCGCTCCTTACATCGGTGTCTCCCCGTTTTTTTGTCGCGCAGAACGTGAACTCGGCGCACTTCCCCATATTGGAGCAGGAACGCCCTCACATCCTCACTGTCCATGGTGGAGGGTACTTGACCAACGAACAGACAGGGAGATTCCGTCTGCTGGGGAATACCGTTTTTGGTGGAAACTGGCGCTTTGGACATCACTTTGGCTACAAATCAGAAGGAGGGGAAGACACGACACGGACAGTGCGTGTTGGTGGAATAGTCACTTCAAGCGAAGAAAGAGAAGGAACACAAAATCAATCCAATTTTTCCGATAACGGACGAAAAACAACGCGTGGTCCCGCCTGAAACAACTCTTTTTGCCAAATAGACTGGAGGCAACCACCGATTGTCATATCTTTGCATGTCCAGTGGCCCTGCACCCATGATTATCATGAATGACGCGATCACTGTGGGTTTACTTTCTCTTTGGATCCACGAGGGTTCCATGGATTTGTAACAAACAAGGCTACTATATACCACTCCCAAACACATGAGACGGAGGGTCGGTGATCCTACGACACGCAGAAAACAAAGCTCAGAGCGGAACTGAGGACTGGTTCTGGATGCTTTGGAGTCGCAGATTCAGCTGATAGGCGAAGGCTCGCAATACAATCTCCTCCTTGCAACCCACCTTCAGCACCTGAACGGCTACCTCTCACTCCCCTCACGCGCACCTACAAGGCAAGTCGCGGCGGAAGTGAGCAGGTTTGTCCTCCAGGACGCGATGGTGTCCCAGATCATTCTCAAACAGTTTCACATAATAGTACATACAATTCTTATACGGCTTCTTCATCAGCGAGCCCAGCTTCTACTGCTCAGCCCGCGCCCGCGCCCCCACCATCAGCGAGTGAAGATTGACGCGCGAAACCGTGTTCTCCTGCGCGATATCCGCCAGGTTACGATAGATGCGCAGCTGGAACGCCGCCAGTTGCAACACGCAGGGGCTCCACTTGGTGATGAAGTTGAACTTGCTGCCGCGGATCTCCATCAGGAAGAAGAACGTGCCGTCGAACACGAACACCTTCGGCACCAGCATCGTGATCGTCTCCAGGTGCTTCACCTCCAGGCGATGGCCCTCCGCATCCTGTATCTCACTCTCTTCCGCCACACCCACCTTCATCACCTTGATCGCCAGCTCGCGGCGCGGCAGAGCCACGGACGTGCGGCGGAGGAGTTGGTTGTACTCGACGGAGATGCCACTACGTTCGATCCGTCCCCACATGCCCACGACTCGATGTAGCACTGCAGGACGCGCTCCACGCCCTTCTTGTTGATCGCCGCACGCTCCTCCACACGCTTCAACTCCGCCGCGGTGATCTGCTTCGACAGCGTCAGAACCTGGAGCTGGAGGGCCAGTCGGTCGGACTCCTCCAGCACTGTCTTCTTCTCTGCCACCTGCATGCCCTCCTCGTCCGAGTCGCCCTCCGCACACGCCGTAGTGTCCAGGGACACCAGGCCGAATAGGTCCGCCACGTCGTCGTTGGAGGCGGGTTCGGATGAGTCCACGTGGACAAAATCGATGTCGGCATTGAAGGGCGCGGAGGTGGCGGCATTCTCTTCCATGGACTGCATGCCGAGGAGATCCGTGTTGGTGTCCGAGGTGCGGCGGAGGAGGCGGTTGAGTGTTGAGGCGGTTTGATCCTTCATCTTGGTGATGGAATTGCCGATCTTCTTCATCAGCTCCTTCCCGTTGGCCTCGTTCCCATTGGGAGGCGACAGCTCCAAGATTTCGTCGATAGAGTGCTCCTTGCGATGCTCCTTCACATCCACCAATTCGGGAGGCAGAGGCGGAGCCTCCTCGGGCTTCTTGGGAATGGACGGACTGGTGGTGCTAGTTTCATCCTCCTCGTTGGTTGACGGGAATTCGGGAGAGCAGCCTTTGATGTCGTTTGAAATGTACGACTGGTCTGCGTATTCCATCGCGTCGTCCTCAAAGTCGACACCTACGTGAAACATTGACGCGAAGACACTACGATCACAAGCGAGTGTCTGCTCCCTTGAAACCGATTCCATGTCTGCTTGGTTCGTTACGGGTGATATCGCTTCCTCCACTCTCTCCTCGACTAGTGATTACGAACACGGCATGGATCCACCAGACGATTCTGGCTGCATAGACTCAGCTTCAGCCGTTCCACTGGGCAGGCTTAAAGATTCAGTGTTCTACACGCGTCACAGCCGAAACACTCAATTCCCACTTCCTTCTCTAGAGATGGCATGCTCTGCATTCAGGAGTGCAGAAACGGCACTATAGAATGATTAAATGAAGACCCGAGAAATCTACCTCGATGATTCGAAATCGTGGGATGGCTGGGATGTCCAAAGGGTTCATTTCGACTTCTTGCATCGTCCTTTCTGTTGAGATTCTCTGGTTGCAGACCGCACTTATAGAGCAAGCGGAGAAATCAGTCCATTGCGATGCCTCAGCGACGATACTACTGCGACTACTGCGGACGGTCCTTCGTTGACTCGAAGGAGAAGCGGGACGCCCATTTCCAGTCCGCAATCCACCAGAGCAATGTGAAGTTGTGGTACGAGTCCAGAAGAGGTAACAACACACTCTGTTTGTGACGCGAAGAAACAGCGGGTCTGGTGGCGCAAACGGCTGCTGTTCCGATTTGCGAGACGTTCCGGAAGAACGGCTACTGCCAATGGGGAAACAACTGCCCGTATCGGCACGTTGCCGTCACCGAGGACCAGCGCGAGGGATACAGCGTGATTCCTGGTACGCAGTGATGATTTGCGCTTACGCCCTAGTGGGACTCATGGAAACGACCGTGCGTCCGATCGAAGACACGCCGTGGGTTCCCGTCACGCATGACAGTGCTCCCATCAACAAGCCCGAGGAAAACGATATATTGCCGGACGCTTTCCGAAAGAAGTTGCTTCCGCTGCAGGTGGATCTCCCTCCCTCTCTGCTTCCTGTGCATGCCAGCATATTCAACTCCATCCCGCCAGCAGAGTGGGGGTAGTGAATCGCCTGTTTGTTGCTCACACCCTAAATGAAATCGGTTAGGCACGTGAGGAGAAACGGATAGCCGCGAGTGGTGCAGAGGCCTCTGAGCAGGCGAGGGGAGAGTAACTAGTTGAATTCCAGCGCCCAAAGAAATCCATATCTTACTGCATGAATTCCACGCTGGATGGCTCTCGGCGAGTGCCTCGCTCGAACTATACAAATGTGGTGCGTGAGAGTGACGTTCGAGCTGATCCCGACTACAAACGAAAGCAGGAGTTTTTCGAGGCTCTGCGACTGAAAGGTATTATGGCATAGGGTATGGAGTGGTGATAGCGTAGTGATTATGAACTGTAACCATCTAAAGGAGAACGCGCTGCGAGAAGCAAACGCCGTTCGTGAGCAGACATCTATGTCGATATTGACGCTGTCTGAGCGTATCCAAAATATGTCCGTGCGTGTTGTCGCTGATCTCGAGCTGTAGGTCGCCGATTTCTGTCGGGAGTTCCACTTTCAGCTTGTCGATGGAAATCTGGTTTACGACAACAACGGACAGTAAGAAGGTCTGGAGGACGTGGTGAGGAATAGGGGCGGATTGGCCGGGAACAGTCCCGCGACCGTGGTGAGAAGCCACCACCCGGAGTTCCCGACGCCGAACAGCATTGTGGGATTTGAATTGGGAGAGTGATATGTAGCCTCGAAACGACGAGGTCGTGACCGAGTCGAGTCTGTGAAGCGGAGATGATGAAATAGGCTCCAGGTCGTGCGTCACGGCGGCATGAACGAGACTTCCCTGCGTCTTATCCGAAACAACCGGACGTTTGACCTGACGCCCCAGCGATTTGTAGTGCTTGACAAGGAGGATGAAGCGTAGGCTGAAATGGGAAGGAGCGAGAGGGAGATGGTGGAGGCAGAAGTGGTTGCGTTGATGCAGATGCTGAGGGGGTATGGACCTCGTTAGCGCTTCTCTTGTTTGTTGCGACCCATAATGCCTGTTGTATGTGAAGGTTCCCCCGTCGAAACGAGAGGAATGGCGAGGGACAGCGATTCGGAGCAGCGGCTGAGCTCGGACGAGGAGTGGTTGGAGAGTTGGACTCCAGCCACGCTCTCGAGGGTACGGCTGGTTGCAACCACTTCTCTAACGAGCTAGAGTCATGCAGAAAGGACAGCAAGTCAGAATGGAAAAGCGGGCGGGAATGAGCAGAGTGATGTAGGACTGTTCCCACGGACTTGCTGAAGTGTAGTTGGGGAGTGCGGCAACGGTTTTGGTGGACGATCTTCGTCTCGACGACTTTTCACTGGCTCAGGCGTCTTTTCAGTCGCTCGACGATTCTCTTGAAGTAGGTCGTCGTGAAACAGAAGCAGCCTCTTGCACATGCGGGAGAGACGAGGCATCCGCGTCATCCAAGCAGAATACGGCGGAGGAAGTTGTCCGTGTAGAGGGATCGCTCCTACGCTGCCACTCCCAGCGCTCCTCGTCTCTCCCCTCCATTCCCAGTATGGTTGGCTTTCCCACTTATCATCAATATAAGTTGACTGCCCTCTACGAGAAGATTCAAAATGAGACCCAGAGCATCCGGATGCAGGAGGATAGTGCGTCTTGTCCTCCCAGTACGCCCATTCGTCCGAACGTGAGAGCCAACGTGTTGCGCGTAACGCGTAGAAGCGCTATTCGATTGCCTCTGTATCCTACTCGGTGTTGTGTTCCGAGAAGAAATTCCGGGAGAGCACGCCTCTGTATGGCAATTTGTAACCTGTAACACTTGCTTTTCGTCTTTTGTGTGGATGTGTTTGTTCCCTCACAGAAGGGAGAGCGCGGTTTGCTGAGTGTTTTCGGCGATTTTCTCGGCTCCTCTCCCAATTACAGTGTGTTGCACATGCCGGATCATGTTTCCGAGATTCTGCCACGGAGGCCCATGTGCGTCGGACCGGCGAACTCATCTGAGCCGGCAGAATCTGATCAAGCAAAAGGTTTTCGTGAAGTTTGATTGTTGGGAGTGCGAAATGACGCTGTAGACATGTTTTTACAAAAACGTTTTGACCGTCACTTTGATTATACGGGAGATATCCCAATCCCCGTTTGCTTCAACTGCAGAAAGCCCACGTACTACGTGCATACGAAGCAGTGCATTCAGGAATACGATTTGTTCACAGGCGGCCTACTGTCGACAATTCCTTCCGGAGTGCCCTCTACTCGTAACGTGGTGCAGCTGTACTCTTCCTTCTCGAAGAAGGGTCAGGAATATGTGATCGCTGTGCAGGATAACACGGCCTGTACGAGTTATGATATGACGCGCCATCATTTCATCGCTTCTACCGCTGGCTTTGACGAGCCGTGCTATGTCGTGAGCGCTGCGATGCACAGTGGCATCAATCCCTCCTTCTACTCTTGTCAGTTCAATGCCCCTGAGATTGCTGTGCGGGTCGGCGGCGGCGTTCACGCGTAGGGCTCCTGCCTCACCGGCATGATGTCGGACATCCCCTGCCACGTGGACAAGATGAAATACACAATCTTCGTGACTGCGGCGGCGTGCTCCTACAGAGGCTGCACCCTCGCTATCGGAACCAGCGACAACCTGGTGCTCCTCTACCAGATCGGCAAGCGCGGCTTCGACATTCCCGAGGACGAGCAGGTGGAAGAGGAGGAGCGTAGTCGCAAGTGCGTTCACCTCACCCGTAGCGGAAGCGACGCTGGAGAAGGTGGTGGATATGAGCCGCGGTCTGGAGGCGTCGGAGGACCGTCTGGGCAACTCCACATCCTCCTCGATGATCACGTGCATGTGCTGGCACCCGCAGATGAAGATCCTGGCGGTGGCGCACGACGACAGCTCCATCGTGGTGTACTCCTGCGCGTCGAGCTCCTGGTGCGCCAAGCTGGACAACTGCCCGTACGGCGACGAGATCACGTCCATGTGCTTCCACCCCACGGAGCCGCTGCTGTTCGCGATCGTGAAGGGCGGCACTAACCCGCCGCTGCTGACCATCTGGTCGTACGCGCCGCGCAAGTACATGAAGGTGTGCGAGGTGTACCACGTGCACCAGCTCGCCGAGGGGCTCTCGCCCACCGCCGTGCCCTCGCTCTCCTGCCACCCGCGCGAGAACGTCATCATGCTCTCCTTCCCCGACGGCCGCGTGCTGGGCCTCTCCCTCTGGGACAAGTACTCGCACCTCGGTCGCGGCATGACCTCCGCCTCGCCGCGCCAAGTGCCCTTCCGCGCCTTCTATCAGGGCACCACGGAGGAGACGATGGCGCCGCTGACACTGCCGCTGATCCACTACTTCACCAACTACGAGCTGGAGCTGAAGAACAACAAGCCCGTGCCGCGCTTCATGGTGAATTACCGCGGCATGCGCGAGAAGTGGTCGCACTACCTGATCGAGCTGGCCTCCGCCGTGCGCAGCGCCGACAACGAGGCCATCGTGGTGCGTTGCGATGGTCTGAAGGTCAGCGAGGACGGCCAGGACGTGATTCTGTTCATGCGCCCCGAGGCCTCGGAAAAGCCGCGCAAGCGCGTGCTGCTGCCCGGCGTGGACGACTCGAGCCCCGACTTCGACCCGGATAATGACGAGAACTACCTGTACATCCCGGTGGAGGGCGACGACGAGCGTCGCTTCTTCATCTTCCTGTCGGCGAAGAAGGGCTGCGAGATGATCAAGAACTGGGAGGAGCGCGACCCCGAGGAGGAGCTGGAGGAGGGCGCGGAGGAGCAGTTCTACTCGCGCCTGCTGTACACGAAGATGCCGAAGGAGGAGAGCTGCCAGGACGCGCTGCCGCTGAACAACGGCTTGTGGGCGTGAGGGCGGGCGGTAAGGCGTAGCTATCTGATGGTGAGCCAGGACGGCACGAAGCTGGAGTACCGCGAGTGCGTGGTGAGCAACCTGAAGACGCCGACGCGCCGCGCGGCGGGCGAGACGGGCGACGTAGAGTTCGTGTCGCAGGCGCGGTCGGTGTGGCACCTGCACGTGCAGGTGAAGAAGATCCTGGCGACGCCGCTGAAGACGGCGAAGGGCGTGCCGGTGGTGCAGTACGTGCTGCAGGATGCGGACGGCTCGCAGTGGCTGGTGTACTCGCGCAACAAGGCGGACAGCAACCAGAGCTTCACGCCCATGGGCAAGTCGAAGGGGCTGCACTTCCAGCCGGGCGAGATCGTCTGCGAGACGGCGTGGCAGCAGCTGGAGGAGGGCGAGCGCCCGCTGATGGCGATCCGCACCAACCAGGTGGACAAGCGATGTAGGCGTGAGGTGTAGAGAGTGCTGATGGTGAGCGAGGACTACGAGGTGATCGCCGCGCGGCCGTCCGTGGTGCTGATCGGCGGCACGGCGCGCCTGACGACCTCCATGCAGTGGCTGGGCTACACGATCATGTACTCCTGCTCGGACAACCGCCTGTACTACATGCTGGCGGACGGCCGCGAGCGCCCCATCGGCTCGCTGGACATCCACGCCACGGAGCCCATGCTCATGTCGGTGCTGCCCGACCGCGTGATGTACGCCTGCAAGCACCGCGACCACCGCCTCACGCAGCTGCTCTCCAAGGCGCTGGTGCCGCTAGAGCCGCTGGTGCTGGGCCTGCTGCACGCGCCCGAGGGCTACGTGAAGAACCGCGAGGAGCTGATGATGAAGATCATCAAGCAGTACGCCTACAAGCCCGCCGAGGAGGACCCCAACGGCCCGCGCCCCACGGGCCCTGGCTACAACGCCGGCGTCACGGGCGAGATGATCCGCGAGCTGAAGAAGAAGGGCTACCTGTCGGTGGCGTACGCGATCGTGCGCAGCAGCAGCAGCAACAAGGAGTTCCCCGACTACCCGCAGATCGCCCCCGAGATCAAGAGCGACCTCGCCATCACGCTGCACCGTCTGGACGACGCGCTGCAGGAGCTGCTCAGCGACGCGCCGCAAGTTATGGTGAGGGTGTGTGTCGGCGTTCACGCGTAGGAGTACCTCAAGTCGGCAGAGGAGGGCAAGCCCTTCACGGCGCTGCTGCCGCATCCGCGCTCCACGCTCGCCGAGCGTCTGCGCGCGCTGGCGTCCATCGCCGCCATCAGCGGCGACTACAACACGGCGCGCAAGTGCCTGGACCTGTGCGGCGACGACTGGGACCTGATGGGGCTGATGAACTTGGGCGGCGACGTGACCGCCGAGCTGCTGCAGCAGCAGGCCACGCGCGCCGACGGACTGCGCCCGGACATCAAGCAGGCGGCGGAGATCCTCAGCGGCAAGACCTTCAAGAGCAAGAAGCGCGGCGACGACAGCAACGCCGCCATGAACCTCCCACAGCGCATCCCGACGCTGCTGGTGGGCGGCGAGAAGGCGCTGCTGCCCGCGTGGAAGCTGAAGCGCATGCCTCGCGTGGGTGCGCGCGTGGCGCGTGAGGCGTAGATCCCCGAGATCCCGAAGCCCGAGCCGCTGCCGTCCAAGTTCCCCTACCTGGAGATGAGCAACGTCGCCGCGTGGGTGGGCGCGCGCCAGATCGTGGAGATCCCTGAGGCGGAGGCGGAGGCCCGTGAGTGCGGTGAGAGCGTGTGAGGTATAGAGGAAGACCCGCGCTTCGGCGGTGCGGCGCTGATGGTGGGCAACGAGGGCGAGGACTCCGTGGTGCTGTACCTGCGCATGGAGGAGCGCGAGGACGCGGTGGCGGGCGTGGTGTACGACAGCAGCAACCAGGCGAACAACATGACGGTGAACGGCGCGGCGTTCGTCGAGCCGACGGACGCGCCAGTGGACAAGGGCGACAACGACAAGGTGAAGACGCTGCGGCAGCTGGTGCTGGGTTGGGACAAGGAGGGCAAGGAGGCGCCGGGCACGCTGACGAGCAAGATCACGCTGGAGAAGAACACGCTGCGCGTGGGCTACTTCCACCCGGACCCGCAGCGTCGCTTCTTCACGGTCGAGATGTGGGTGAAGCGCGACCCGCGCAACGGGTACATGGTGGGTGAGTGATGGGCGCGTGAGGCATAGCCGCTGATCACGCGCGGCACGGAGCAGGACCGCATGTGGAGCTTCGGCCTGGAGAACGGCTACGTGGTGTTCATGACGACCACGGGCAAGATGTTCACGGACGCGTCGCGTGGGTGTCGGCGCGGCGAGTGAAGCGTAGTGGTGCCGGGCAACACGTGGAAGCACATCGCAGCCACCATCGACTGCACGAACAAGAAGACGACCGCCGTGTCGCTGTTCGTGGACGGCAAGATGGTGAAGGAGGCGAAGATCGCGTCGCCCGAGCGCGAGCCGCTGGGTGGGCGTGGGTGTGTGACGTGATGCGTAGAGGAGAACGACCAGATCCTGATCGGCGGCACGGGCACGTTCGCGCGCATCACGGAGGTGCGCTACTGGGCGTCGGCGCGGTCGGAGGATGACATTCGCGACTTCAGCAAGGCTTATCTGGACCTGGCGGAGGTGAAGGGCAAGATGAAGGGTCTGGTGATCCACGAGGGCACGGGCAGACGACGTGGACGCAAGGATGCGAAGGCGGAGGAAGAGGCCAAGAAGGCGGAGGAGGAGGCCAAGAAGAAGGCGGAGGAGGAAGCGAAGAAGGCGGAAGAGGAAGCGAAGAAGGCGGAGGAGGAGCTGCAGATGCGTTTGGAGGAGGAGGAGGCGGCGAAGGAGGAGGCCGCGGAAGAGGAGGTGACGGAGGTGCGCCAGGCGCTGAAGCGCGTGATGCGCCGCACGATCAAGAGAAGAGCGCAGAACGGCGAGGACGAGGCGATGATGAAGGCTAGACAGGAGAAGGAGGCGAAGAAGGCGGAGGAGAGACGGAGAAAGGAGGCGGAGAGACACGCGAAGGAGATGGAGAAGAGAAAGCAGGCGGAGGAGGAGGCGAGGAAGAGAAAGGAGGAGGAGGACGCTGCCAGAAGGGCGAAGGAGGCGGAGGAGGCGGCGCTGAGAGAGAAGGAAGAGGAGGCTGCTAAGGAGGAGGTGAAGCCGGTTGAAGAGAAGGAGGAGCCTGCTAAGCCTGTTGAGGAGGAGAAGCCTGAGGAGAAGCCCGCTGAGAAGAAGGAGGAGAAGCCTGTGGAAGAGGAGGACTTCGACTTCGATGAGGAGCTGCCTGCCGAGAAGAAGGAGGAGAAGCCCGCTGAGGAGAAGAAGGAGGAAGAAAAGAAGAAGGAGGAGAAACCCGCCGAGGAGAAGGAGGAGAAGAAGGGTCGTCGTGGTCGCCGTGACCGCAAGGCGAAGGAAGAGAAGAAGGAGGAGGAGAAGCCTGCGGAGGAGGGCGAGAAGAAGGAGGAGAAGGACAAGAAGAAGAAGGACAAGAAGAAGAAGGACAAGAAGGAGAAGAAGGAAGAGAAGCCTGTGGAGGATGAGGACTTCGATGCCGACGAGGATCTGCCTGCTGAGAAGCCCGCCGAGAAAAAGGAAGAGAAGAAGGAGGAGAAGAAGCCTGTGGAGGATGAGGACTTCGACTTTGATGAGGAGCTGCCCGCCGAGAAGCCTGTGAAGAAGCCCGCTGAGAAGAAGTCGGTGGAGGAGGAGGACTTCGACTTCGACGAGGAGGAGAAGAAGGAAGAGAAGGAGGAGGCTGCCAAGAAGGCGGAGGAGGAAGCCAAGAAGGCAGAGGAGGAAGCTAAGAAGGCTGAGGAAGAGAAGAAGGTCGCGGAGGAGGCTGCTAAGAAGGCTGAGGAAGAGGCTGCCAAGAAGAAGGCGGAGGAGGAGGAGGCTGCCAAGAAGGCTGAGGAAGAGGAAGAGGCCGCTAAGAAGGCTGAAGAGGCCGCCAAGAAGGCTGAAGAGGAAGCCAAGAAGGCTGAAGAGAAGAAGGAAGAGGACGAGAAGCCTACTGAGGAGAAGAAGGGTCGTCGTGGTCGTCGTGATCGCAAGGCGAAGGAAGAGAAGAAGGACAAGAAGAAGGAGAAGAAGGAAGAGAAGAAGGAGGAGGAAGAGGACTTCGACTTCGACGAGGAGAAGGAAGAGAAACCTGCCGAGAAGCCCGCTGAGAAGAAGGAAGAGAAGCCTGTGGAAGAGGAGGACTTCGAC
>OIWT01001894.1_pt1 | contig 23195 bp, 48 predicted proteins | sample 1587701 | NCBI WGS metagenome assembly OIWT01 (sample SAMEA3888904, study PRJEB22519) | human gut metagenome | biome: human gut; feature: human-associated habitat; material: faeces | place: Denmark | collected 2009
GCTTCTCCTTTTCTCGGTTCATGACTAGGCTTGTGATTCTCTCCCAACCTCTGCAACATCGATCATAGAAGAGTACAGGGAGTATGAAATTCATAAACTCCTTCACTGTCCGGTTTCCGTTCCTGATGATCTGTGTGTCTCTTTCGCGCGGATAATCTGTAGTGCAGAACGGATTCACTATGCGTCCTCTATCCAATCCCTATACTATCTACTGTCCTTTGATCCGACTGGCGTGAATGGGAATAAGGTCTCGGAAATGTGTGTATGTCATTTGTAGATTGCTCAGAAACTGTACGCACGGATGCAATCCAGCGAATTCGATACTCTCCCATTTCAGGAGCAGGCTCACCTCGTGTTGGCTCTGCACGCGCTGTTTCCCAGTTTGTCGCGATCCATGCGGTCCAAAGTGGAGATGTACCGCTCCATCACACAACGCCTCCTTCTCTCCTTTGATCTCTCCCACTACACTAACGAAGACGATTACTATGCGTTCTGTGAATTGTTGGGATTGTTGGTCGCGTTTCCTCCCTTCGGCATTGAGCCGGCCCTTCCTCGCGATACGATGGTCCGCATGATTCAGGCCGTACTGAGCAAGCAGAATGAGCTGTCTTCCATGCAGCATGCCTACTACAGTTGGATTGCCTTGGAGGGAATGACGCGCTATTGCCAGCAATGCTACTACGCGGTTTCCTATACGAGCGAAGAGGGAGCGTTGCACATTCGGGTCGTGGATGCGTTGAATCGTGTTGACAGTGGAATCCAAGTGAGAGTGGTCATGGATGGAAAGGAACAAGACGCGAAGCTTGAGAACGGAGAATATGTGCTGTCTGCAGTGAGCCGCTCTCCCTTCTTGATTCGAGTGGGTGAATGGAGACGCTTTTAGCAATAGGTGTACGACGTTCACGGGTCATTGGTTTTAGAGAAGAGGGGGCAATTGTACGATATGGAGGAGGAGCTGTGATAGTCATTTGTTTGTTCCATGGAAAGGCCCTTCGTGTTCGTGCACATAACCGACATCCACATCAGTCGAGATAATTACGAAGGGAGCTACAACGATTTCCGTCACTTTATGAAGGACGTGCTTCCCGTGATTTCGCCGAGCATCGTTGTGAACACGGGAGACATCACGTGCTCCACCATTACAGATAAGAACGGTACGTGCCTCGCTGGTGTTTTCAACAAATAGGGATATTCCGTCTCGACGAATGGCAGCAGTATGCTATGGAATGGGACTGCTCATGAATCTAGATATGCGTCTGTGCTGAAAGAAACGGGATGGTTTTCGATTGACAAATGGATGGACATTCGAGGGAACCACGACTCGTTCGTCCACTACCCTGGAGAGCATCCCTTCAAAACGTATTCGGTGTATGGAGCATCGGGAGAGGACGCGGTGTATGCGAAAACGTTCCACACGGATTCTGGGGACCTGCGCTTCATCGGAATCGACGCGAACGACCCGTGCTTCCGCCACTTCAACGGCTTCCTCTCACACGCCATTCTCGACAAGCTGGAGTCCCTTCTGTCGAGCAGCTCGTTGTCCTTTTTCATTTTATTGATACACAGAGTCCCCACCGTGCTGTTTTCGCACTACCCTCTCTTCACGATGGATGTCCGTCCCACGTCCTCCAACAAGCACACGCTGCTCGATCTGATCCGCATCTACAAGCCCGTGTACTACCTGTGTGGTCATATGCACTCCGCCCTCGGGGGAATGATCGTCGACGCACATCGCCATCATCACCACTAGACACGGCGGTTCGACACGATCGAAGCCGAGCAGTTCGACTTCAAGATGGCGCGCCAATTCCGCGTGTTTTCCTACTTCCGCGGCCAGCTTTCCTTCGTCACCTACAACATCTTCGCGGACGAAAACCCGCTGATTTTGGTCCACTCGCCTTGCGTGGCCGTCTCTGGGAGGAGTGACGCGTAGGACTATCGGTACGAGCTTCCGGGCATCGGAGATAATTCCCTCGTGTTTTTGTCAATCGTCAATGTCGAAACGCCCATCATCGAATTGTGCCCATCTGCACCGTGTTTCACTCTGTAGGTGGATCGACGGTCACGATATGACCTCCTCGCCCGATCTGACGATCGAAGCGAATGGCGATCAGATTAGCGTGATCATGAAACCCTCGCTTCCCTCCGGTCGCCACGTGCTCCGCTGCATGGTCACCAACCCCTCGCGCAGTCGCCGCACCCTCCTCGAACGCGTCTTCAACGTCCACTCCAACCACCCAGCACGTTCTCTCTATCCGTACACCGCCACGCCCCACACGACGCTGGCCCGTCGCCTGCTGCAGGAGCCCTCCGACACCGTGACGAGCTACGCGCTGGAGTACCCGCTGGCGGGCCGCACGCGGTTCCTGATGCAAACGGACTGGTCGCATCTGATGTTGCTTCTGAACCCTCTGATCCTCGCCATCATTCTGCTGTGCTATTGGGGATGCAGGACCATCGGGCTGCGCATTCTGCGCAAACACGCGTTCACGCCGTCCGACGCGTGGGTCTTCGTCTCCGACAGACAGGCCAAGTACGCCGTTTTCAAGCAGTTTTTCGGCACGCTGCCGCGATGGCTGGCTACCCTCTGCTCGCGCCTCTTTCTCTTCACTTCCGACACTCTGGTGTTCTACGGCGTTCTCCTAAGCCTCCTTCTCCACCTCCTTCTCCCCGTGTTCTTCCGCGACGCTCGCGTCCGTCTTCGCCTCTGCCTTTATCCCTAGGGTGATTGGTGCGCTTTCACGAGCATGGGATATATCAACCTCACAGCGCGGCGGCGCGTCCCGTACATGGACAGCTACGTGTTCGGCGCGGCGTTCTACTACGGTGTGATGGTGCTGTTCACGCTGTACATGTTCCTGTTCGCCACGCCCTCCATTGCGAGGGTCATGCCGTACAAGGTCGTGTCGTACCTGTTTCTGATGCTGGACGTGTGGCTGATGGCCACGCTGTTCAAGTTCACCGTCACGCTCAGGCGCAATGACTTCCGGTCCAACTGGTCGCTGCTGGTGCGGCTGAACGAGCCGCTGTCCCTCCTTCTCTTGCTCCTCCTGATGATTCGTGAGAAGCTGCTGTTGATTGTTTCTTTCAAACACCAGTCTGTTTATCACAAACACAAGTTGTCACCGACACAAGCCTGTTTCCCACAAAACACACGACTGTTTCTCACAAACACGCCACATAAAGGGATTACTTGAACAGCGCCTCCACCTGCTTCGCAATCATCTGCTTCTTGTAGCCGGTGATCACCGGACCCGCCTCCTTTCCGTCCTTGAAGAAGTGGAAGGAGGGAATGTGATCCACGCCGTAGTCCGCGGCGAACTTCTCCAGCTTGTCCGCCGTCGTGTCCACCGACGCGAACGTCACGTCCTTGCGCTCGCCCGCCAGCTTGTTGTAGAACGGGGAAATCATCTTGCACTTGCCGCACCACGGCGCGTAGAAGTCCACCACCAGGTTCTTCTTCGTCGCCACCAGCTCCTTGAACTGCTTCTCGTCCTGGATCTCAATCACGTCCTTGCCCATCAGCTTCTCATCCACGGCGGACTCCGTCGCGCCGCTGCCGAAGTACTCGCTGCTGTCCTTCGTGTTGATCGTCTTCTCGCCGGGCTTCCAGTTGGCGGGACACACCTCACCGTGCTGCTCCACGAACTGGAAGGCCTGCACCAGGCGCAGCACCTCGTCCACGCTGCGGCCCACCGGCAGGTTGTTCATGGTGATCTGCTCGATCACGCCCTGCGGATTGATGATGAACAGGCCGCGGAGGGCAACGCCCAGATCCTATGAATTATCGCGAGAGAGAGGGCGTACGTTCACGAGCACTCCGTACTTGGAGGCGATCTCCTTGGTGTTGTCGCCGATGATGGGGATCTGCATGTTGCCCAGACCACCCTTCTTGCGGGGCGTCTTGATCCAGGCAAGGTGGGACTCCACGGTATCGCAAGAGCACGCCAGCAGCTTGGTGTTCAGTTTCTCGAACTCCTGCGCTCTGTCGCTGAAGGCAATGATCTCAGTAGGGCACACGAAGGTGAAGTCCTTGGGGTAGAAGAAGAGGACGACGTACTTTCCTACTCCTCACAACCACCCATTATGCCAACCTCTGTAATCCTCGAGATTCACGGTGGTAATGTCGTTGTCAATAACGGCGGGAGCCTTGAACAGGGGCGCAGGCTGTCTCACGAAGGCCTGAGAGGGACCGTACTACACAGTCAGCACAGCCCAATACACGTACGGTGATCTGAGAAAAGCTGCGAGCCACCTGCGTAAAGGCGGAAACACCTCCGAAACGCTTGCTGGCGGAGGCAACGGTCTTGGCAATCTTGGGAAGCATAAACATGTTGTTCTTTGTGTATGGAATAAAAAATAATGGCAATCGAATCAGAATCACGACTCCACTGATGGCAGGTGAAGCGAAAAGGGAGTTTCATCCGTCCGATTGACAGCAACGGAGGTTGTTTTCTTGCTTCTTTGATGAGGGCGTGCATGCATATGCGTAGTAAGGAGGGAAAGGAACCGTATGGACGGAAGTATGCTGCGAAGTGAGGACCGAACAAGAAAGGCTACGAACACAAGACAGAGTCATAGGAAGCAAAATGGACGCACATCAGAATCAATCACGCGACTCCCATGACTATTGATTCTGGATTTGGTAGGAGGAAGAGGAAGCGCTGATGAGCAGGAAAGGCGAGACTAACGCCCTTTCTGTACTACTTCCCCATTCTGACCTATTTCCTATTCCGATCTTGTGCTGGATGCATTCAAAACACTTATGTGTAGCTGTTGCCGCGTTTCCCTTCTCTTCATTCATCAAGTTTCTTGTTACCTTTGACAAGTGCTCATTCACTGGAAGAGTGAGGTTATAGCATCATAGCCGTGGCAGCCAGCGGATATGCTTTCTACATGATGAAAACCGTGGAGTTGATGGTTGGAAGCACAAACTACGCTTCCGTGGTGCTGACGTTGCTCGTGCTTCTCACGCCCGTGAAGTATGGCCTCTTCTGTCTCAATCGCGGAGCGAGTGGGTGGTTCTTCCTCCTGGGAGGCATGCTCTCCTTCTACTGGAGTTCGTTCCACACATTTAGCTCATTGTCTAGAAGTGGTGCCCGCATCACCCAGTGACAGCTACCGTCTAGTCTCCTCCTTCTTCGTCTCCAACAAGATTGTCGTCCTCTTCCTGGCCCTTCTCAGTACCATCCGATCGGGATGGATTGGGCTTCTGGAGGGGATCATCGGCTTTGCCATTGGCTACTTCGTCACGCCTTCTCTGGAACGTCCGCGCCCTCTCATCCGATGCCCTGCCTTCATCGTTTCTTCACTGACGGTTCATCTTCCGATGGGGCTTCATTTGCAGAGCCTGTTCTCCGCCAACATCCCGCCTCAGCAGTACGCGCATCAGCCGTCGAGAAGGGCTCCACAGCAGGAATACAGTCATCAGGGCGATTACGAGACCGAAGTGGTTGCAGATGAGGAGAAGGTGCAAGAGCTGATGGTTCGTTCATTTATGGCAGCTAAGGGGTAGATGATGGGTTTTGACAGGAGTAAGGTGGAGAGGGCGCTGAAGAAGACGCTGAACGATACGAACGCGGCTGCGAACATTCTTTTAAACGAATAGCCCCTGTTTGTTCCATCCACTCATTCCCTCCCTTCTCCCCGTCCTCTCCGCTTTTCATTCTCCGCTTGGTTTTGCACAAACTAATCCAGTCCGATTTGAACAATTGTTAAAGGAAGGATGTCTTACATGGATGTACTCGATAAGCATATTGAGAAGGTACTCATGCTTTAAGTCGCCGTTTACGTGTGTAGCTGCGTGCCTGTGTGCTGATTAGCGAGCTGGAGGTGAAGGAGGTCTGCGACAAGGCGAAGGAGCTGTTTCTGAAAGAAGACAACATTAGCGTGGTCCATACGCCCGTTACGGTAATCCTGTCGTTCTTTTGTGAGGAGCAGATTTGTGGCGACATCCACGGGCAGTTCTATGACCTGCGGGAATTGTTCTTCGTTGGAGGCAACTGCCCGCGAACCAACTACCTATTCATGGGCGATTACGTCGATCGCGGGTACTACAGCATCGAATCCTTTTTGCTCTTGCTGTGTCTGAAGCTGCGCTACCCGGATCGCATCACGCTTCTCCGAGGAAACCACGAATCGCGGCAGATTAGCCAGGTATACGGCTTTTATGACGAGTGTCTTCGCAAATACGGATCGATCAACGTGTGGCGCATGTGCACCGACGTCTTCGACTGCATGAGCCTCTCTGCCGTTGTGGAGGGCCGCTACTTCTGCATCCATGGTGGCCTGTCCCCGTCGATCCACACACTCGACGAGATCCGAGCCATCGACCGTGTTGTCGAGCCCCCTCATGATGGCGGGATGTGCGACTTGCTGTGGTCCGATCCCGAAGAGGAACTGATTGGATGGGGGTCGAATCCGCGTGGCTGCGGTTTTGTGTTCGGCGGGGACTGCGTGGCCGAATTCAACAAGGCGAACAATCTCGATCTGATTTGCCGATCCCACCAGCTTGTAATGGAGGGCTATAAGTACATGTTTGACAAGAAACTCGTGGCAGTGTGGTCCGCGCCGAATTACTGCTACCGCTGCGGAAATGTGGCGTCGATCATGGAGGTGGACGAGAACATGGAAAACGTGTTCAAGGTGGGGCCGTTGAGATGGAGTGATGGGTAGCTGTTCGATGCGGCGCCAGCGACCGTACGTGGATACCTGCCGAAGGATCCTCCGAAGGATTACTTTATGTAATATGTGATTCGCCTGCTGTTTGTTGCAGAGCCATCATTCCTCCAAAATCGGGCCGATTTGTTGCATCCGGCATTTCGCGTCCAATCCCACTTTAAAGACACAATGGATCGTACGAAGGAAATCGTCGACTTTAACATACCTCGCTACAAGATGTTCTTCCTTGTATTTGGCTTCGTTTCCTCCTTCTGTTCCGCGTTACGATTAGTACGCAATCATGTATCTGTACCTTGTGTTCGGACCCGTGGGCAAAATGTTCGACAGAAACGTGTTCCTTCTTATCCAATGGGTGATTTTGCGCTTTTCACTTCACGGTAGAGTCCGGTGATCGGAGTCGTTGGATTCGGCATCTACGCCCTGTATACAATCGTGAAGAACGTGATCAACCTGAAGAACTACCCGGACGAGGCGGAGAGTTTGCTGAAGGTTGCTGTGCGCGGTTTGCGTGATGCGTAGGATGTCCAGGAGGCAAAGGAGGGATTGAGAAAGCGTGGCTACAAGGGTGATTTGTAAGTCTTGTTTCTTATCAAACGAATGCATTTTATCCTGTCAGCAAGGCTGTACAGGGATTGGGAACGGGAATGGGGAATGAAACAGAGCACATGAAATCGTACTAAACCACCATTACTGCATCGGAATGCTGCTCTGCGCCTGAAGCATGTTGATCTGCTGACTCGTGTAGCCTCTCTGCCTCAGCCGGTCAATCTGGCGCTTCTCCACCTCCAGAGCCGCCTGCTCACGATCGATCTAAAAGGTACGCATGCGAGTGAAATCCACTTCCAGGAATAAAGGGACAACGGTAACGCACGCCGCGGACACCAGCAGCCAGGTGAGAATGCCGGCGAACTTGCCAAACTAGGAATCACGGAAAACAGGAGGAGAGAAGTACACTCCACGTGAAACCGACAAACAAGTTTACAGAGTTGGTGCACTTCTTCACGAGCGCGGAATTCATCGCCTTATTCGCCGCAATCTTGATCTTCTCCTACGCGTGAGCCGTGTCTCGAGCGCCCACCCATGCCGTTTTCTTTTGCTTCGGAGCCATCGGTGCCGTTCAATTAACCCTTTCTGTGGAGAATGCACTTTTTCTGTTTCGCGTCCTCTCGAATTCTTGGGGCGTGTGGGGGACAAACAAGACAAAAGGACTACCACTTCCTGGTTGAACACACTGGAAAACTCCACCCCTTGTTCGGACTCGTCGTCACATAGCGGTGGATCACCTTATACAAATCCACTGTCGGCAAAGCAGCTCCACGCGATCGCATATCCAAAAACTCGTGAGAAACCCTCGACCTACCTGTCAGCCACCACGCTCGCTCGCACTTGGGATGCGGATAATCGAAGCCAAAGTCAGATAGAATCACGTAAAATGAGTACCCCTCGAATCGAAGACGTAGTGTAAACTCCATCTTGTTCCTTCCGTAGTCCACGAAGTACGGCTGGTAGATCGGCATCAGCTCGTTGCGCCGCAGCACCATGTACGGCTCCATCTCCGTGTAGTTCATGCACTGCGCCTTGTACAGCGGGTAGTTGCTGCCGAAGTAGTCCCCCAATCGCACGATGCGCTACACATCAGAATTATTGGGATCCCCCACATGCGCCTTGGCGTTCAGGAACAGAATGCACTTGTTCTGCATCACGCACAGCTTCAGCTTCGCCTTGCTGTTGGGGATGCGTCGATTCACTCTACCACTCACATCTTCCGCCAACCCCCCACTCCGGGATGCTCCGCGAGATGGCGGTGATGTACCCGAGCGTGGAGGCGGAGAAGCTGAAGGTGGGCAGCATGAGGGCGGCTCGTCTGTCCTCCAACACCGCGAAGTCCATCGCCTTCAAGTTCTCGTACAGCGTCGCTACACGTCACGCCACGGCAGGATTCCAACGTGAGGGCCACAGGTCCATGTCCAACAACATCACATGACTCGTCACCACGTTGTTCAACGCGTAATCCCGCAACAAGTTGATCGGGAAGATGCGTCGGTTGATCACGCGTTTGCGTGTCGGCTCGCGCGTGTACACCACGTAGTTGCGCGGCGCGTCGGAATACACGACATACAGCGTTACGCGGAAATGCGGCAAGGAAGCGTACTGCACCAAAAACGAGTCGATTTGGGTCAGTTCGTTTTCCGAGGCGATTAACGCAAGAGAAAAATGACCTTTCCAACGCTCTGCCAGAAAGGGCATGTACGAGAGACGGTCCACTCTATGCATAACGGACCCGATTCTGACTCACGAGCTGACCATGCAGTACGTGAAATCGACGTCGCTTCGGGTTTTCACGTCCCTATCTAAATGTCAGAAAAAGGCCCGATTTCGGTACATGGCTGGACTCGGTAGGTGCGGAAGGTGCGCGAGTCGGAGTCCCACGACACCACGGCGTGCACCTGACAGAGCGCGAAGTTGCGATTGTCGTTGCAATTCACGCGAAGACGCGGCTTCCAGCTGGAGAACCAGCTCGCGATGGGCTTCGTGGAAATGACGGTTCCGGGGGCGAGAGACTTGTCTTCCCACTGAAGCGTGCGATTGAAGATCTCGACCGTGTCGGCGATGTGCTTCGTTCCCGGCGTGAGTCGGGAGACCTCTCTCTGGAACCGAGTCATGTTGCCCAGCGGGGGAGGGTTGAAGTAGTACTTCTTCTTCTTCGGCGACAGATAGCTCAGCTTAAACGGCCCCTTGTATCCCGGCCCTGTCTTTCCCGCCGATGGCTGCTGCGGCACCTGCACCTGCGCCGTGGGAGTCTGAGCGGTGGCTTTAGGGGAGTCAACCGTTTCCTTCTGGAAGAGCTCTCTTTCAAGCTCGGTGGGATGCACGGTCTGCTTCTCCACCGATTCCGTTGCGCCTTCCTTGCGTTCGGCAGGAGCAGGGGAAGTCGCCCCCAATGCACCCTCATGACGCACGGAGGTGTCTACTGAATGATAGTCATATTGAAAACGAAAACCGTTCACAGTAGAGCCGGTAGCAAGAGACGCGTACGAGGGATCAGCGGATCGTCTCTCCGGCCCGCTCACGTATTCACAAAAGGAGATGGGAGTAGATGGAAAAGCGTGAGGCTGCAGGCTCAAGTAGCCGTACAAAACGAGAATCACAACGAAGAACACATTGAATAGCCTCATTCTGAAACAGTACGCAAAGAGGGCAAAAACAAATGTTTCCTTTGCTGGAACAAACTCAGTGTGGTTTAGAATCGTGTTCGTTTTGGGGCCCACACTTTCCCGTCCTCGATCACCGAAACCGGCGTTTTTGTTAGCAAGAAGCGAGAGATTGCAACAAAGAGCCACTAAACAGCACTTATTGGAAGGTCTCGTATCCCTCGTCCTCGTCTTCGTCGTCCTCCACATCCATCTTCTCGTCCTCCTTCTTTCCGCCGTGCGCAAACTCGCTCCGCATCTCTCTGGGCGTCTTGCGCCTATCCTTCACCTCCTCTCCCGACCCTCACTCAATCGCGCATCCAATCGCGCTGTTATGTTGCATCAGCGGAATAATCGCCGACAGGATGCAGTTGAACACGCTCGGGAACAGGTTCTCCTCCGCCGCCAGCAGCGTCTTCATCCTGTACCGCTCCTTGGGGCTACCCCTCATTTTTCACTCCCTCGCCTACCCCTCGAAGCACGCCGGGCAGTTCTCGTCGATGATGGGCAGCTTCACCGTCTTCGCGAACTCGCGCAGCTGCTTCTCGCGCACGTACACGAACGGGCGGATGATGCGAATGTCCTTCTCCTTGTTCATGTAGCACGCTTTCATGGTGCGCAGAATGCCGTTGTGGAACACGGACATCAGGAATGACTCCGCCAGATCGTCCAGATGCTGGGCCAGGACCTGCGAATTAGGGGACATAAAAAATTGGGACAAGGACGTTGTAGCCCTCGCGGCGCAGCGTGCTGTAGAGGATACCGCGCTTCATACGGCTGCACCAGCTGCAAATAGACCCGTTCTTCAGCTTCTTCTTCGCCAGCGCGATCACCGCGCGCGACTCGTAAAAGTACTTCACGCCGATGGTCTTGCAGTAGTCGCGCAGCGGGCTATTCTTCAATGGTGTGATTCGCACTCACCTGGGGTCGAAGCCGGTGGTTTGGGGGTCGACGGTGACGCAAGCGAGCTCGAACTTGACGGGCGAGCGGCGCTGGAGGGCGAGGAGGCAGTGGAGCATGGTGAGACTGTCCTTGCCGCCCGAGAGGCCGAGCATCACCTTGTCGCCCTCCTTGATCATGCCGTACTGTCCGATGGCCTCGCCTGGGAGGGGTGAGTGTGTTGTGGGTGTTGTGAGTGAATGGAGTGTTGTGAGTGAATGGAGTGTTGTGAGTGAATGGAGTGAAGTGAGTGTAGTGACTGTGAATGGAGTGTTGTGAGTGTGAGTGTGAGTGAATGGAGATGAACAACTGAACTTGTGAAATGATTATGAATCAACGGAATCAGAGTGAAGTGATCATAAACCAGATCCCCCGCACATGCAACCCAATCACAGAACGCACACCTACCCATGCTCTTCATAATGCGCGGCGGCACCTCCGGGAACAAGTCCTTGTGCTTCTTCATGAACTTCACACGCTCCTTGAACGGCAGCCCCGGCACCACCGCCGTGTACTCCAGCACGCCGTCCGGCCCCGTGTGGTACTTGAACTCCACGCCCTCCTCCTCCAGAATCGGCACCGCTGCCACTGGCAGCACGTCACGACCACTCCCACTCACCAAACACGACTCGCGTGTGATCGTCTTCCCCACAACGCCGTCCGTGTGCCGCGTGGCTGCCTTCTTCGGCACTGTCGCCATCGTCGGCACTGTCTTGCCCATCATCTTCGCAGCCGCCGTCAGCTTCGGCAGTGGCGCCACCACCGGCACCTCCGACACCGGGCGTTTCATCGATTTAGTGTCATCCTGCATCACCGCGTTGGGGTGCACCAGAATGGCGGACAGCAGCGGCTCCGAGGCGGCGGGCGCGTAGTCCTGCTTGATGTCCTCGTACGCCTCGATGCGCGTCACGTACCAGCGGTATTGTGCGATCAGCGACGACTCCTCGTTGCGCACGTTGCTTGCCGTGTAGTCCGACACCACATACGCGGGCGCTCTGACCACGGCCAGCGTGCGAGCCAGCGTCGCGTGCGCCTGCTCCAGGTACGACGCGAACAGCTCCGCCTGCGCGACGCCCGTCACCTCGTGGGCCTTGGGCGTGTATGCCAGCCTGCCGGACGTGAAGCTACGAGTCACCCAGACATGCAACGATCACTCCACGTCGTTCAGCCAGCGGCGGAAGGGCTTCTTGTTCTTGATGCTCTTGTGCCGCCACTCGCCCGTGTCCTCATAAAAGATGTACTCCGGAAGGAACTTCCAGCCCTCCTCGCTCACGAAGATCAGCGCGTCCTGGATGAACTTGACCTCCTCCGGCGTCATCACATATGACAGACCTCGTGGTTAGAGCCGATTACTGAACGCACTGATGCGCGTGTAGCCCGGACGGAAGATCTCGTTCTTGTCCAGCAGGATCTGGTCCAGGTCGTGCGACTTCGACGCGTTGATGCCCAACAGTCTATCGGGTCATGTTTACACATATGTCCCCTTACCTCATGGAATAGGGACCCGCGCACATGCACCCCGAACGCGTCTGGATGCCGAACAGGTCGCTCAGCAGCATGCTCACGAAGTTCCAGTGCAAAAATCGGCTACATTTCAGTCACGCTTCTCTCGCCCACCCATGGTGCTTGATCAGCACGGAGAACACGGCCGCCCGCTCGCCCGCCATGTCCTCGCCCAGCACCACGACGTTGGGATGTTGCTTCAGCACCGCCAGCGTGTCCTGCAGGTACGCCTGCTCGCGCTCGCGGATCCAGTTCCAGCCCAGCTGGTTCTATGCATGACGGCAGCCGGCTGGACGCACGTGCATGTGGAGCGCCAGACCGCAGCGGATGGCGCCCATGATGTTGGGAGTGCCGCCCTCCTCGCGGTCGCACAGCACTTGGCAGTACCTACGCTCGATGCAGGTAGGAAAAACTACCGGTGCATGTCCTTGTTGACGTAGAAAATAGTACCTCCGCCGGGCATGTTGGGCACGTCGTTGACGAGGAACTTCTTCTTGAGGATCAGCAGGCCGGGGCAGCCCACACCGCCGACCATCTTGTGCGGCGACATGAAGAGCGCGTCGCAGTAGTCCAGCGCGTGCACGGAGGTGTTGTTCATCATCGGCGCTTCGTGGGAACACGCGGTGGCACAGTCCCAGCAGATGAATGCATGTTCCTCATGCACCAGAATGTTGATGTCGGACATCGGCGTGATGATGCCCGTCACGTTGCTCACGTGGTTGAGGGTCACGATCTTCAGCGGACTACGCATCAGCATCAGCAACAGAGGGAACCGGTTCTTGTACTGGCGCAGCTTCTGGCGCAGCTCCTCCTTGTTCAGCTTGCCACTCTCGTTCACGCCAATCTCGACGTAATCGCAATCGGCCTCTCTCCAGGGGAGGAGGTTGCTGTGGTGCTCGTACGGCCCCACGAACACGATAGGGCGCTTCGGGTCGTCGGAGACGGGCTCCACGATGCGGCCCATCGAACCGCGCACATTCGTCTTCCAGGAGCTCGCGTCACCGTCCGTATGCGTGCGCTGGTGGAGACGCAGGTCTCCAGGCTCGCTGAAGCTCAGAGGACAGCCGGGGAAGGAGCACTTCAGCGGCTACTCTTCACAGCGCAGCACCGTTACCCACCAGATCCACCGTGTTGAATGGCGTTTTCTTCTTCTCGATGCCGAGAATGCGAACGAACGCGTTAATGGCTCCAGTGCAGCCATTTCCGGCAAAGAGAATGACATCGTTGTCTGTGCAGCGATACTACACATAAGGGGATTGACGAATCGCTACGGTGTCGCGGATAATGCCTCTCGCCTCCTCTCGGAAGCAGCTCGACTGAATGCCAACGAAGGAGGAGGAAGTGTGCGTGTTTGAGTACACCGGCAAGACTTCCTTCGTCAGATAGTCTTCGATGGACTTCACCGCCTTTCCCGAAGCAGCGTAATCGGCGTAGGTCTGTCTGTGCGACTCAAACGGCCCGTCAATTAGCGCATCGGTTCCCACCAAGTTATCGGCAATGTTCTTCGCCAATTCCAATTTGGACTCTCTAACCTTTTCGATGTACTGCTGTGTATCGTCCTGCATCCAAAAGGTTCCACCACTGGTTCTTCAAACAGAATTCTAGTTCCAAATAGGGTGATCGGGTATTTACCGTTTTGCACCCTTATTCGATTTACCTTTCTCTTTCGTATTCAGCATGTATGTGATGAGGGGAATATATGGTATGACTTTGAGTAGTGTATCGTGATGGATTCCAAATCAACAAACGCACTTTGCTATCTGCTTTGCTAATGGATTACAATTCAAATATCTTCATCTATGAAAAGAACAACATGCAGAATCAAGTATTACCAAAATCAGCTCTCCTTTTGCCAGAAAGAACAGCATCGCAAAACACATCCATTGAAAGAAAGCAACAATGCCGAGCATTGCAGAGTGGGATTCCATCTACAACAAGTCATTGGAGATGATCAGCGTAGGGTTCTCTCGCGATTCGATGATGTGCGTAGAAGGTCAGAACGGCCCTTGATCCGCGCTCCGGAACCAAGGACGTAGTCAGAAATAGTGGTGCTTCAGCTCCTAGTTCTCAAGAGTGCAGGCAATGCTCAACGTGATTGGAAACAGCATCAACAAATTGCAGAGCGACCTGGACACGATGGGCGGTGACTCAGTGAAGTACAAATTGTTTCTGTGGCGGTTGTGCGTAAGGAGTAGGAACGACCGCGAGATCAAGAGAAGACAGAACCTCATCGAGGGACTCAAAAGAGAGAAGGTGGGCTTTCCGCGTTCGCTGTGATGTGCAGAAAACATGCGACACCAACTTCGAAAAGAACGGCGGTCATGTCCAAGTGAAGTGACCTTATTCCAAAAGAGATGATGGCGTAGAAACCAGCTGCTCAACACGAACTACGACGCGGACAGCTTGACTAAGCAGTCGGACGTGGATCTGCATCACATGCAGGAGCAGACGTTTGCTGGTGGCGTTTGATGTCTTTCCTCACATGTAGCGCAGGAAGAGGCCCTGGTGGATATCAGCGATACGCTGGGTCGCTTGCACGAAATTGGAACGACCATCGGCCAGGAAGTGGATTTGCAGACTGTGGGTGTGGATCGCGCGCTGTGACGGGATAGAAGCTGCTGGACGAGATCGACACGAACGTGAGCAACGCGAACAACCGCATGAAGCAGGAGACGCTGCGAACGAAGAAGGTGGCGAAGAACTCGGGAATGTGCAAGTGGTACGCTGTGATCGTCCTGCTGCTGATCATTCTTATTTATCTCATTATTGCGTACATAAAGAAGTAGTTACGCCCCTGTTTGTTGAACCGCTTCATAATTGGGACTGGTTCCCTAAAAAAGGTGGTTCCAGTATTTTTCACGGAGATGAGCGTTCCGCCGAGTTTTGGTAGCCAGCATAAGGTTATGTCTGGAAAGAAGAGAATCATGGTGTGTGGAGGAGCTGGCTTCATTGGATGCCATCTCTGCACCCGTCTGGTCGAAATGGTAACGAACTGGGGATCTGGTGCGAGCGTAGGGTCACGAAGTGATTTGCGTCGACAACCTGCTCACCGGATCCAAGGAGAACATCAAGCACCTGCTTGGCAAGGTGGGGTCCTTCTCCCTCTCTCACGGGTAGGAGAACTTCGACTTCATCCTTCACGACATTCGTCAGCCCATTTTCATGGAGGTGGACGAGATTTACAACCTCGCCTGCCCCGCCGCCCCCATCCACTACCAGGTAGCCGCCTTCCCTCCCTGCGACCGTAGACCTACCCCATCAAGACCTTCGAGTGCTCTGTTCTCGGAATCCTCAACCTTCTTCATCTGGCCCGCGACACGGGATGCCGTCTCCTGCACGCCAGCACGAGCGAGGTCTACGGAGACCCTCTCGTCCATCCCCAGACCGGTAGGCGTGATCCCTCCGTCTGAGGCGCAGAGGAGTACCACGGAAACGTGAACCCCATTGGACCCCGCTCCTGCTACGATGAGGGCAAGAGAGCCGCCGAGTCCATCCTCTTCGACTACTACCGCACCTACAACCTCGACATTCGCGTGGTTCGCATCTTCAACACCTACGGCCCGTTCATGCACCCGTACGACGGCCGCGTCGTCACCAACTTCATTCGCCAGGCGCTGCGCGGCGAGGACATTACCATCTACGGTGATGGCAGTCAGACTCGCTCCTTCCAGTACATCGACGATCTGATCAACGTTTATGTGTTCGTCCCGTCTTACACGTAGGGACTCGTCCTGATGATGGAGAAGGACGACGTGATCGGCCCCTTCAACCTCGGCAACCCCGTCGAGTTCACGGTGAAGGAGCTGGCGGAGAAGGTGGTGAAGCTCACCGGAAGCAAGAGCAAGATCGTCTACATGCCGCTGCCCAAGGATGACCCTTGTAAAAGAAAACCTGATATTACCCGTGCTCGTGGGCGAAGGAGTCGTGGCTGATGCGTAGGGAACGCCTTGGGATGGGAGCCTAAGGTCCAGCTGGATGAGGGTCTCGTGAAGGTGGTGGAGTACATGAAGACGATCAACTGGGCGAACGTGCGCATGCCGAACCTGGTCAACAACATGGACACGATTATGAAGCCCAAGATTTAAGGGAGGCTGTTTGTTGAAAACCCGCCAAGTCAGTAATTGAACGAGATGAATGCAAATGCGGCGCTGTCGGTGATGAAGTGCAAGCTTCTCTCCGCACAAACACTCATCGATGTGCTAAACGTGATGTGTGCGAAGATGGCTCCTCTCACTCCTAGATCCGACAGCGATAAGAACGAAGAGGTTCGCATCGATTTCAGCGACACGGGCATGACGTTCCATGTCACAGATAAAACCAAATCCCTCCAAGTGTCGAGTCACATGCCTTCCGCCTTATTTGATGCATATTCCATGGAAGGCCAAACGGATTCGGTGAGCTGCACGCTCGAACCCTTCTCAAAGTGCGTTTCCATCTTCGGAAGCAGCAAGCTCATGATGACGACACTGCAGATGGCCTACTCTTCGGACGACAATTGCATTAAGCTGATTCTCGACGAAAACGAGTTGTTCTGTCAAGAAGTCGTTTACCGCTAGAATGCACAGCGAATGCCAGATTCGGACGCTCGCCTCCGTAGATGATGTTCCAGATTATGCGCCCCTGTTCACGGACGACACCACCGTATCATTGGTTGGGTGTGTGAAGCGTAGCATATGGGCGCGATCATCACTCCATCGGCACTGCGCTGTGCGCTCTCGGATATTGAGGCCATGAAAGCAGCCACGGAAGTGGAGATTGCCTGCCATCCCGAGGGTGGCTTGTGTATATCATGCGACGACTCCTCTGTTGTGTGCATTGTGATTGCTGCGTGTGATGGCTAGATATGACGGCTATTTGGACAATATCTCCTCCCTGTTGCTGGAATTCCACTGCCGAGAGGAGAAGAGCTGGAAGTACAACCGGCAGCTTCTGCTACGCTGCGGAAAGCCGCTGTCCCTGTCAACGAAGGTGTTCATGCGCATCACCACGGAGGGCATCATCTGTCTCCAGCACCTGATCAACGACGACCCAGAGTCTCCTCTCTTCATTGACTGTTTCATTCACCCACTGGAGGTCATCAGTCCTTGATATTGTGTTTCCTTCCAACAAACGCGCTGTGTGGAAGAACAACCGACTTGAAAGGTGTGTAGTGGTTTTGGGGAAGAAGTGGATTGCAGGGAGAGAATTGTGTTCCATGCCAGTCGGCTCAAATGAAGTCCAATCTCGTAGCACTCACCACCGTTCTTGTGCTGCTCTTTATTGAGCAGATTGTGTATGGAATGTTTTACTCGGATCTGTCCTTCATCACCCAGTCCTTCTTTCCGGGTGTAAGCAGTAAAATTCGGTGTTCACCGTAGATGGATAAGAAGAAGCTGGGCTACTACGCCGGATATCTCCTCAGCGCCTTTTACTTGGGACAGCTCCCCGGAAGCGTCTTTTGGGGATGGCTCGCCGACAAATGCGGTCGGAAGAAGCCGCTCATGGTTATTGTGTTCTGTTCGCGTTTTCCTCCCATTTCATCGTTAGTGGATGCCATTTGCGTTCTCAGCTTTGCCTTTTTGCAAAACTATTATGTTGCAGTGGCTGTGCGCTTTGTGTGGGGTTTCCTTGACGGGCATTATCCCCTCGTCAAGACCCTTGCCACGGATTACAGTACAGAGGAGAATGTTGCTCTCCATACCAGCTTCCTCTTTGTGTCCGTTTCCTTTGGAAAGTGGCTCTGCTGTCAATCCCTCATCTCTAGCGCCATTGCTCCCTTGCTGGGCGGCTATTTCTCCGATCCGGAGCACATAAGCGATTGGCTCCTCCAACTCTTCCCGATTCTCCGCACGAAGCAATTCTGCCTTCCCTTCCTCATCTGCGGACTTCTTCTGTTTCTCTGTTTCCCTTCCCCTCTTCCTCAACCGCAGGTCTCTTCTTCGTCATCCTCTTTGTCACGGAGACGAAGAATGACAAGGACGCCCTCCTCGCCGACTCTCCACCGCCTGTTTCTCTCTTCAACACCTGGATCCTTCTGGCTATTGTTCTCTATGGTCCTTTCCCTCTCTCTCCCTCACGCCCAGGCTTCGAGGCTCTCATGCAGTGCTCCTACGACTCGCTCATCTCTCTCTGGCTCTCCACCGACCGCTCGCTGGGCGGCTTCGGCTGGGACGCGCAGCGCATCGGCAACTATCTCTGCTTCGTCTGCCCCATGCAGGCGATGAACCGTTGCCTTGCTGCGGCGCTCTGACGCCTAGTGGTTCTGTTCCCCGTGCTGGTGAAGGCGTGCGGTGCGGCGCGAACCTACCGCGTCATTGTCTCCATCCAGACGGTGGTTCTGTTCGTCACGCCGCTGATCTCCTACTGCGCCATGTCCACAGCCACCGTGTCTGCCCTGTACGTCTTCATGTCCTCCTTCCATCTCTGCCGCGTGATCTTGTTCAAATATCCTCTTCGTGTTGTTGAGCCACCTTCACGCCACCTCCGCCATCGTGCTCATCGCCGACCACAGCGAGAAGAACAACCGCGGCAAGCTCTACGGCATCAGCCAGATGATTTGCGGCTCCGGGCGTTTCATTGTAGGGACAACGAAGAGAGTTGAAAAGTAGGGGCCGCCGTGCCTCACCAGCCTCTTCGCGTGGAGCATCCAGAGCAGCCGCCCGTTTCCCATCGACCATTGTTTGAGTTTCTTCGTGCTTGCCACCGTGTCCGTCTCAAACATCGTCATTGCGTGGTTCATCCCTTCGTGCGTGTGTTTCTTCAAACAAGGAGAATAGAGAACAAACAAGGGGAAGGAAAAAGGAAAAATCACAGCACGCCACCCATCAATTGCCGTCTCGCCGCCATTCGCTTGAAGATCAGCGCGTTTTGCACGTTCTCCACGGGAAGGTGCGGCTTCTCGCGGTCGCGCTCCTCCTCCGCCATGTGCATCAGATCCGTGTGAAATCGGTTCCGCACCTTGATCTCCACGTCCTTCTTGAACGGCGTGGAGTATAACGCCACCCAGCCCTCCAAATCCAGCTTCTTCTCCGTCTCCGCGCGTTTGCTCGGAATACTGAATGGCTTCTTCAGAACCTCGCTGCACGGAAGCGGAGCGCTTGCCTGCGGTCCTCCGAGCCACACATTGTCTGTAGACGTCGCGATATCCACTTCCTGCGAATCGCGCTTCAGCTTCTTGGGCACGAATCGTTGGGGCGGTGGGGGCAACTATACATCAAAAGGGGGGTGAAGAAGTACTGGAATCTTGGGAGGCTCCGCTGCACGCTGGTAAAACGCAATCACTCTATTCCTCACGCAAAACTCGTGCGCACCACTTTGGATTCGTGCGGATGCCACGCATCGAGAAATTGCGTAGCTTCATGCGGTCGATGCTCACGCCGCGACTCAGTGCCACGTACGTCATGCCCACCTCGAACACGCCATGCAGATCGACATCCAGCAGATCGATCGTCATTCCCTGCGACTTGTGAATCGAAATGCCCCACGCCTTCGTCTTACACCACCTCATTCACCCCACCAGCTTCAGCGGCAATTGCACACGGCGCGCCACGACCTTCTCTCCCAGCTCGATCGTGAACTCCTTTCGCTCCATCGGATGCAACACTTCGCCACTGCCCGTAGCAAACCGCACCACCGGAATCTCCTGCTCCGACTATAGATGAACCCACGTATGCGATCTCACTTCCTTGTCCTTCATGAACGAGTCCACCACGCCGCGGCTCCCGTTCACCAGGCCCATCTCCACCGACAGGTTCTTCAGCAGCATTACTTGCGCTCCCACTTTGAGCGGCAGCACCGCGGGGGCCTGGCAGTTCTTCTGCAACTGCTTCAAGTAGACGTCTTGGCCCTCGTCGATCGCCTTGTAGGTGATGCAGTGCGTATCGGGCAATTGCGCGAGGGCGCTTGTGTTGTATTGGTCCACGGACTCGTTCAGCGCGAACAGCCTAGTGTGAAGCGAACAGAGCAACAGCACTTGGTGGGAACGATCTTGCCCGTATTCAGCTCGTTGCGCTCGAGCCTCTGCAGCAATGTACGGCTCCTTTGACTGACTTTGCCCTGTGCATTAGCATGATGGATCGGACTCACATAGCGGATGTCGCGAAGGAGTGCCTGGAACTCCTCGTCCTTCTGTCGAAACACCTTCGTCATGATCAGAGTGCGCTTTCGTCACACTTCGCTCCAACCCCTACTTGGATCACCGTATTCCAGCACTCGCTCTCGAAGCAGTAAATCACCTTGTTCTTGCCCAAGCCCACGGGAGGCAGTTGGAAGAAGTCTCCGCAGGCGATGATTTGGATGCCGCCGAAGCAGCTTTCATCGCCGCGAATGCGTCGCGACACTGCTTCCAACTTGTCAAAGAAGCATCCGTCCAGCATCGATATTTCTATTCCTCACGAGCAACAATAGAAGCCACCATCGATAATCAACACCACGCACTCTTGCCATCGCTTCTTCGCCTTCTTGTTCTGCAGAACCCGGTGAACACATTTGGTGATGCTCTCGTCGCCCAAGCCAATACTGGCGAAGGAGTGCAGTGTAGTTCCTCCAATGTTGCAGGCAGCGATGCCTGTCGACGCAGTCACGAACACGCGGTTTGCGCCATACTTCTCTTTCAGGGCAGAGACGATTAGCCGAAGCACGTAACTCTTTCCCGTTCCTGCGTCTCCCGTGAAGAAAATACTCTACGCATTATGGGCAGATGGATTGTCAACGTAGCCCTCAACTGCCGCCGTGTAGACTTTGCGTTGATCCTCCGACAGCAACGAAAGAACACTGTCCTCCTGCAGCTCGCTGGAGGACAGCTCGGTTTTGGATTCTTCTTCGATGCGCTTCACTTCGTCGCTAGGAGTGAATCTCGCGGAAAGAGACGCACTAGAAACCCTGTGACATGATGTCCAGATCCAACAGGTCGTCTGAAATCACGGTGGTGTGACTGCTCCCTGGATTGTCGGAAAGACTACGTGTCAATGCTCTTCACACACCCATCACAATGACGAATTCATTCACATGCAGTTTTGAAATAATGAAGAAAGAAGTGAATTTGGCGGGAACGGGAGTTTCGTTGTGTTTGGAACGAACAATCCATTTTACATCACAGTACCGCCCTTCTTCGGACTCTAGTCCTCACTCTTCGCCTCACCTCCCACAGCAACAGAGCGTAACTGTCCCAGCAGCGACTTCTTCACTGGGCTCTCGTACTTGGTCTTCTTGAACGCGTTCTCCGGTCGTTCACTCCGCTCTCTCCTTTCCTCGTGATCCACAGACTCCATTGGCTCCATTGGCTCCATTGGCTCCACAGGCTCCATCGGATACTCCGACTTCATATGATACGGCGATTCCGTAAATGTGCTTCGTCTGCCTCTCAACCCCCTCCGCAACACCCACTTCACCGAAGCCGACTCCATCAGCCTCGACTCGAACGACGGCGCTGCTACGGCCTCCACCTCCTCATTCTTCTTCATCATCATCTCCTCGATGCGATCCATCAACTCGGGGTGGTTCGCCTTCTCCGCCAGCTACGCCTCACCCCCGCCCTCCGCGCCCACGATCGCCGCCTTCTTCAGCGCCGCGGCCGTGTTGAGCAGCGAGCACAGGTACTCCGCGCGCAGCAGCTGGTTGCTGCCCAGCTCCGCGTTCAGCTGTCGCAGCAACATCTTGTCGAACTCCAGCAGCTGGCCACGCTCCACCGTCTCCTCCTCGCGCAGCGCCGCCAGCTCGTACGACTGCAGCAGCAGCGCCTTCTCGAACGTCCCCGCGGGCGAGTGCCGCGCCTAGGCGTGACTCCTCCAGCGCAGCACAACGCAGAGAGGCGGCTCCACCTCCAGCACCGACAGGAACGGGCGTGGCAGCGTGGGCGGCACGGCGGCGGCCGAGGGCAACAGCACGTACTTGAGCGTACGGAAGGACAACGCGACGAGCCAGCAGTAGGGCACTACGCCTCACACGCCAGACCCATCGCTACATGCTTCGTTCTGCCCGTACTTGTCCTTCATGGCCTGCTTCACGTTCATCAGAACCACCCACTCGCGCGCCGCGGGGCCCACGCTCGCCAGCGCGCGCACCACGCAGTGGCTGTCGTAGCTCGCCACGCAGCCCTCCTTCGTGAAGCCCACCCACGTCAGCGACGCGCGCCGCGACACGGGCAGCGGGCCCTCGTACACCCGCGCGAACGGCGCCGTGTTGTACAGCAGCAGCTTCAGGTTGGGCGTGTCTATTCCTCATGCGCCGTCGCCACCACCACCCTCCAGCGGGTACGAGTCCTCGAACACGACGGCGAGTCGCTCGCCCGCGCCCACCATCGTCACGATGTGGCCACAAGGATTTAACACGCTGCGCTGCACGCCGCTCACGCTCCAGCTCCGCAGGTACCCGCGCGAGGTCGCCACGAACACCAGCGAGTCCGTGCACGCCACCAGCTCCGGCAGCTCGCCCGTCGGCAGCTCCACGCGCCAGAACGCGCGCGCCGTCCACGAGTTGAACGCACGGTACAGAATCACTCTGTCTCTCACTCGCCACTGCCAGAATTACCCCGTGTTTCGGCCACTCTCCTCCTCGCGCACACCGCCGAACACAGCACCCGAGTCACACAACGACCCACACACCACGTCGTAATCCTCCGTGAACAGCACGCGGCGTCGCTTGGCATCGTTGAACTCAATCTCGATGGACGACTCGCCGTCCGCCGCGCGCTTCACCACCAGACCCACCTCGTTCCACGCCAAGAAGCAACGTTCCTGCTCCGCCTCCGTCGCCCCCGGCATGAACGGCTCGTGGAGGGTCGTCTAGCCATCATGTGCACCCCGTGCCCCTGCATTAATGGGGGCCACCACCTCCGGCTGGTACCCGTCGAACGCATCCTCCGTGGAGACGCCGCCGAGCGCGTCGCGCGGCTCGGCGGGCGGG
>OIWT01001896.1_pt1 | contig 23185 bp, 32 predicted proteins | sample 1587701 | NCBI WGS metagenome assembly OIWT01 (sample SAMEA3888904, study PRJEB22519) | human gut metagenome | biome: human gut; feature: human-associated habitat; material: faeces | place: Denmark | collected 2009
TAATAGTCGCCCTGTAACTCATACCAAATCCCGTTCTTCTCGCTATAGATGTACTTGTCCATTGTATGTTCCTCCAAATAAAGATTTTTACTTCAAAATCCATTCCGCTGTCACTAAACAGTGTGCTTTTGAAGTTTTGTCCTTATCTGGCTTCACTCATCATTGGTTTTTTGCATTTTTCTATTTTCTCTGACACAATACATCGCCTGATGAGGTTTTCGTGCGTTTCCGGCGACATTGTGGGCGCGGTCAACTTGCAGACCCACCCAAAACATGATATACTTTCTACAAACAAGCGGCCTGACGCCGCCTGCGCCTTGGCCAAAAACCACTATGAAAACGGAGGTCTTCCTGATGAAAAAATGGCTTGCCGCGCTGCTGCTGGCGCTGCTGCCGGCGGTGCTGGAGGTGCAGCGTGTGTGCGAGGAGGGCGCGGCGCGGCTGGGCACGGTCGTGGCGAGTGGCGCGCTGGGCCTGATGCAGCACGCGCCGTGCGGGGCGCTGTTCCGTCCGGTGAGGAGTGAGTGTGGGGCCGTGGGGTGAGGCGTAGACGTGATCGACGTGACGGTGAACGAGGAGCGTGTGGTGCCCTCTGCTGAGCATGGCGAGCCGATGATGCCCTCTGGTGAGCCGATGATGCCCTCTAGTGAGGTGGTGACTGCCAGTGAGGTGGTGGCCTCTGAGGCGACGGTTTCAGTGGAGAAGAACCGCGATTCGGTGAAGAGAATCGGAATTCCCGTCCTGCCGGTGAGTGAGGCGAAAACGCAGGAGACCACGGAGACCGTTCCCGTGATGACGGGAGAGACGGAGAAGAGGGTAAAACTGTCGGAGGTGCACCAGGAGATTGAGCATTTGAGGAAGCTGAGCCAGGACTTTGTGGAAATGGAGAGGAAGAAATCGGTGGAGCTCCTAAACCAAGTCATACCCGCGGCGAGCACGAACGATGGGTTTGCCTTCTCGGATGACAACAGTGATGACTTCGATGTCCCCGATGCTCCGATTTAGTGCAGGCTGATTAGAGATATGGATTAGTGATGTTCTTTTTGCGGAATTGTTGCACTACACTTGACAGGAACGATTGGAGGTCAGGCAATGACCCGTTGGTTCTGAAGGCACGTGATTTGCAGTATGGGTTGTTTTCCAAAAGAGCGGACGGTGAAAAGGGACAAGAGGATGAAACACCAAAAACGCCATTTCTATCTCTGTGGTTGGCTCTTTGCTGGCTCCTCCTAATCCGATAGATTGCTCGCAGCTACAGAAGGAAAAGAAAGGAAAATGGATTCCCAAAGGTCAAGTGTACGTTCATTTCAAATGGAATCACGTTTCTAGACTCTTATTTGCGGCGACGTGCATAACGACTAGGCAGAAGAGAGGACTCCCACTCCTCCAGTCATAGGAGCACGCATCATCGAGATAGAAGCCATTCACATCACCACAGTTCGCATCACGATGACGGTCATCGGATGGACAGGGATCGCGACAGAGACCGAACGCGTGACAGAAGCCGTGATCGCAGTCACCGAGACAGAGATCGAGACCGAGACAGAGACAGGGAGTATCGCAGACGTGAGCCCGCAACGCAGGAAGCGCCTACGATGGAAGCTGCGAAGATCGACTCTGCTGCTCCTCAGAGCTCCTCTTCCGCTGCTGTGAGTGCTGCCGTCAGTGCCGCTATGCAGGCTGCGAGGAATATTTCGATCAATGGTGGGTTGTGAAGGGAGGCGCTTATCCCGTAGCGCCTAAAGCCCCTCGCGTCTCTCGCTTCAGCAGCACCCTGTTGACGAAGAAGCTGTACTATCCTCAGGAGAACTTGGACATTGACTACACGATGATCTTCAACGGTCCCTACAGATCGACGATCGAGACGGAGACCCACACAACGCTTTCCCTCGGCGGAACGGCCGTAGGCGAGAGTGGGATGCATCATCCTCAGACGATCGTGACCTCCATGGACGAGCCGCTGTACGTGATGATCTCCGCCAGCAACAAGGAGGACCTCGAGGCCGCGGAGGCGATGGTGAGCGCCGTGTTCACGAAGCTGGACCACGCACGGCGTCTGATGGCAGATCTGGTAGGTGTGATGTGTGCGTGTAAGCAGTAGAGACAGCAGAGCCGACCGGAGATGACCTCAATGGTGAAGGCGATCGGCACGGTGATGGAGGACGTGGACGGTGCCTGTGCGTGACGGAAATCGGGCTGATTTGTAGCGAGTGTGAAGGAGGTGGTGAAGGTACCGATTCCCACGATCCCGGTGCTGATGGGTTACCGCGGGGAACACATCAAGAAAATCGAGGACATTTATGGAGTGCGCATCCACGTAGGAACGAAGAATGGTTGTGAGGCGAAGGTGCAGCGCGACTCGGAGTGCAATCCGGGCGTGGTGCTGCGTGAGGTGACGGTGGTGGGTCTGGAGGACAACGTGAAGAAGGCAGTGGAGGTGGTCAACAATGTGGTGAAGACGGGCAGTGCCGATGTGATCCGGTCGATCCAGACCAGCCGTGACGGCTTCGAGATGATCTTCATCCCGCGCGAGCGTGTGGGGCTGGTGGTGGGCACGCGCGGCGCGACGATCCAGGAAGTACAGCGGCGCACGAGCACGAGCGTGCAGGTGTCGAAGGAGGCGGACCCCGACCACCCCGACATGCGTAGTATTGTGATCACGGGCAGCAAGGAGAACGTAAAGGAGGCCAAGCGACAGATCCTGAAGATCGCCGATGTGACGGCGTGCGTGGGGCGTGAGCCGTAGGGTCTGATGGCCACCGTCGACGTGGACGGTCCGTCGACGCGCATCCACATTCCGGCGGACAAGGTGTGTTGGGTGATCGGACAGCGTGGCGCGACGATCAAGGACATCCAGCGCAAGACGGGCACGATCGTGCAGGTGGACACGGACGACGACCGGAACGGCAGCCTGCGCACGATCTTGATCGCGGGCACGGAGGAGCAGCAGCAGGCGGCGATCGCGGAGATCAACCGCGTGATCGGCACGACGGCGGGCACGCGCGAGTTCCGCGAGGACGAGTTCGCGAAGCAGAACGGCGGGTACATGCCGACGATGACGCCGATGACGTCGATGTTCAGCTCGTCGATCGACTTGGAGACGATGCAGAAGTTCATGGAGAAGCAGATGATGAACAACGCCTACATGTACGGCATGCAGCCGCAGGGTGGCAACCCCGGCGCCCCGGAAGGCGCTCCTGTACCGCCCATGCCTCCGATGCAGCCCATGCAGGGTATGCAGGGTATGCCTCCGATGCAGCCCATGCAGGGTATGCAGGGCATGCCGCCTATGCAGGGTATGCCGCCTATGCAGGGTGGTGCGCCTCACATGGAGGCAAAGGAGACAGTGCCGGGAATGGAGGACGAGGCCCTGCCGCCGGGTGTGGAGTGAGTTTGGAGCTGTTTGTTGCAGACGGTGTGGAAGAAACAGGAGAGTTATCGACAACTGGCAGATTGACGCCCTCCATGTCCTTCCTCCAGTAGAGGAAGAAGCAGCATGCGACAACTGCGGAGAGGGCTTCAGCGATAGGGTAGGCCATGAACACTCCCCAGTAGTCCTTGCGGTAGTAGCACATGACGAACTGCACGATGATGATGCTCAGACACGAGCGGTTCAACAACACGAAGGCAGAGGAGAACCCCTGGCCGATGGCCTGCAGACCGGGATAGAGCGAGCAGGCGCAGGGACAGAGCCACACGCCGACTGACATGTAGCGCAAACCCTTGGAGAAAATGGCGATGAAATCGGGGTCGTCGTTGAAGAGCCCCGCGAGCTGTTCGGCGAAGATGAAGCAGAGAACGCCCACCACCAGACTCACCACGAACTGCCCGATGAAACAGACCTTCAGCGCGCTCATGAAGCGCTTGTACAGCGCAGCGCCGCGGCAATAAGCGATCAGCGCCACCACGCCGTGGGCGATGGAGTTCACGGGGATGAACATGAAAAACTGCATGCGCACGAGCGAGCCGGAGGCGGCGATGGCGGCCGTGGTCTCGGCGGACTCGGCGGGGTAGGGGGAGAAGTGGAGAATGAACTGGTTGCAGGCGATGGAGAGGATGCCGTTGGCGAGGCCGATGACCATGCCGGAGAGACCCACGTTCATCATGTTGCAAACCAGCTTCCAATCGGGGATCAGGTCCGAGCACCGGACCGAGACGGCCGAGCGCTTGGAAATGAAGAACCAGAGGCCGAAGGACACGGCGCAGGTGTAGGCGATGATCGTGGAGTAGGCAGCGCCGCTTACGCCGATGCCGAGGATCTTCAAGAGAATGAAGTCGCTGATGATGTTCATTACGGCGGAGATGATCATGAGCGTGCAGGAAAACATGGCAGCTCCTTCGCCTCGCATGAGATTGTTCGTAGCGTAGCAGAAGTTGTAGAGAATATCTGCATACATCAGAGGGAGGATGTACTTTCTGCAGGGAGAAAGCGTCCCGGCTGCGTCCGAAGCACCCAAGAGGACCAACAGCGGGTCACAGATCAAGGGAAGGACGATCGCCATGACAATACCCAGCAGAACATCCATAGAGAAGGTGTTACCGATAATACGGCGCGAGGTCTTCTCATCATGCTTGCCCAGGTAGCGACCATAAAGGGGACCGCCTCCTTGAGCAAAGATGAGGGAACATCCAACTAACAGGCACTGCTCGACGGGAGAAGCGAGAGACACACCCGCCAGGGCCAGCTTCTTCTCTTCCACCGTCGAGCCAGCATACTGACCAATGAACATAGAATCAACGAGGTTATAAAGAGCAGCAACGAGCTTGGCGATGAAATCAGGGTAAGTGAGAGACCAGATCGTCTTAACTAAAGGACCATTACCCAAGAACTCAGCTCTCTTCATTCTATCAGCGCTTCCAGGGGAGGAGGGTTCTTCCTTCTTCTCAGGAGCAGCATTGCTCTCTTGCTTGTTTTCGGGAACGATAACAACGGCCGGTTGCTGTCCAGGTTGAGGAATAACAGTGGACTCCTCCATGATCAAAGACAAACAAATAATGAGAGGTGGAACACATGGTTGATGGAACACAATTCTCATTCCATGAGAATAATAGAAATGTAGTAGGAGAGAACGTGCAACAATATAAACAAACAGTGCATAACATATGTGATAAGGCTTACAGACCCTTCAGTTCGGCGAGAGCAACGCCAGCCAGGAGAACGGCATTCATGAAGGATGCGGAAGAAACGAACGATGTGACTTTGGTCTTTCTATCTCTTATGCCGATTTCTCGCTAGAACATGGTGTTCTTGCAGATTGTCATTTTCTGCTTCTTTTCACCTTCCGTTTCAGGCTCGGAGTGGTAGCGCTTTTCCGCCTTTGCCGACTAGGAATAAGAGAAGGCGAATAGCCCAACAGGGAGAACAACGGATGAGAAGTCAATCTTCTTTTCTTCCTTGTGTGTGTTTTCCGTCTTGTCCTTTTCCTCAGCCTTGTTCTCAGCGGGCTTCTCTTCTTCCTTCTTTGCCTCCTCAGACTTTTCCACAGGCTTTTCTTCTTCCACCTTCTCCTTTTCAGCAGGCTTCTCCTCTTCCTTCTGTTCTTCTATCTTCTTTTCCTCCTTCTTCACTTCTTCCTTTTCCTCAGCCTTCTTTTCCACTTCCATCTTCTCTTCCTTCTCAGCAGGCTTCTCCTTCTCTTCTTCCTCCTTTTCCATCTCCTCTTCCTTCTCCTTCTCCTCCTTCTCCTTCTGCTCGCGGCGCAGCGCCTCCACGGCCTCCTCCTCCAGCTTCTCCTCCAGCTTCTCATCGGGCACTCTCTCTACGCTTCACCCTTCTCCTCCTCCGCCACTCTTCTTCGCGTACTTGCTCAGCTCGATCTACCCCTCACACCACTCCCTCTCCCCCACGCCAAACGTCACGTTGCGCTCCTCGCGCATGCCCTTCAGCACGTTGATGTACTCCTGTAGCCGTGGGTGGCGCGTCGCGTGCAGGGTGTGCTTACGCAAAATCTCCACCAGGATTTCTAGTCCTCAACGCTGCGGCGAACGACCACTGTAGTCCTCACCAACCTCGTTCGAGATCGCGAGATCGTCCATCTTCTTCGCGATTGCCGCCTCCTCGGACAGGTACTCCCACGGAAGAGACTCTGCGTGTGAGAAAAGACAAGGAACATGACTGTTGATCAGGAAGAGCATAATGTACACGAAGGACACTACATTGTCGCGCATGGTCGGTTCTAGCGCTCATTCTCCTCTCCCACGTCTACCGTTGCCGTGAATCACGGAAGTCGATGTGTACGTCGTGTCTTCGATCGTGAAGCTCTCTCTAGCTCATGAGCGCACATACACACACCCCACTTCGTATAGAAATCCTGGTTCAGAAGAATCACACGGTATCCCTTCGTGGTGCGGCGAAGGAAGAAATCGTGGACATCCAGATTCTTCAGCACCTTGTTCTGCGCAAACAGGAACTGGAGGATCTCCAGAATTTGAACAGCAATATTGATTTCGTCGTCCCTGCTCACCTTCAGTGTGTTGCTCGTGGCAACGTCGCTCAGGGGCTTTGACACTCTCTCGTAAACGAACCACTCGTGGCCCTCGTAAACGCCGGACGCGTTCTTCAGGGGCACAATGGGGAAGCCTACGCGGAATACGAAGCGGGTTATGCATACAGTGCGAAGTGTAGTAGGTGTACTCGGGTTTCACAAATGCATTCACATCCGTCAAGTTGTTTTCAAACGAGTTGTCGTTGTAGTCGGGGTTGTCGGAATCTTTATAAACGACCGTCATGCAGAACTTGGTCTCCTCGTTGGTATCCCAACACACTGCGATTGAGAAAAAGGGCAATACACCCCACCTTTGAAGAGGCTGCACCGCGGAGTGCACTTAATAGCCTCCTGAACTCTCCATCCATCGATCACTTTCCCGATAAGGCTCGCCATTTTGAGTTTAAGATGACAGAAAGCATCGAGCGGAAGAATTCGGAGCGATTTCCGCCTACAGTCGAAAGTCCCGTTTTTTGCCATGGTGCCAAACAACAGAAGATTCTGCAATCGTAGTGATTTCCCGCTAGGAACTCGAGTAATGGATCGCTCGTTGCCCATTGCTCCGAAGAAGTACCGCTTCGGCATTTGCGCTATGAAGAAGAAGGTTTCCGCTTCAGCCGGTGGGTAATAAGTAGGTGGAAGCGTCGCCCATGAAGATGCTGCTGGAGCGCATTTCCCCCTACTTCGAAATTGTCATCTTCCAGGAGGACATGATCCTGACCAAGCCGATAGAGGAGTGGCCTATCGTGGATGTGCTCATGGCATGGTACTCTGACGGTATTGCTGCCACATTTCGCTCACGCGTAGGCTATCCTTTAGAAAAAGCAATTGCGTATGTGGATCTTCGAAAACCGTACTCGCTGAACGACCTGCGCATGCAATACATATCCTTGCTATGAGATTATCGCCATTTCCTTCACCCGCAGTTGTTTTTTGATCGTTGCGCTATCCACAAGATGTTGAAGGAAAACGTAATAACAACTGTTGTCTGTGACTGTAGGGAATAAAGGTTCCCGACTATCTTATCGTGAAGCGAGATGCGGAGGGGAAGGTGATCGGGAACTTTGAGGAGCACGAGGAGTACATCATGCTGGACGGCGTGAAGATGGAGAAGCCGTTCGTGGAGAAGCCGGTGAACGCCGAAGATCACAACGTGCGCATCTACTACTCGCGCGCCGACGGCGGGGGAATGAAGCAGCTCTTCCGCAAGGAGCACAACCAGTGCAGCGAGTACTTCCCCGACGTGAGCCACATCCGCACCGACGGCTCCTACATCTACGAGCACTTCCTCCAAACCGAGGGAACGGACGTGAAGGTGTACTCTGTGGGCGTGAGCTACGTGCACGCGGAGGCGCGCAAGTCGCCGACGGTGGACGGGCGCGTGGACCGCGACGAGAACGGGAAGGAGATCCGCTACCCGATCCTGTTGACGTACGACGAGAAGCAGATTTGCCGCAAGATCGCGACCCTGTTCAAGCAGACCATCTGCGGGTTCGATTTGCTACGCGACCGCGGCACCTCGTACATCTGCGACGTGAACGGCGTGAGCTTCGTGAAGAAGAACGCGAAGTTCTGGGACGACGCGGCGCACCTGATCACGCTGCTGGTGTACAAGACGTTGTGTCCGGAGATCCTGCGCGTGGGCGTGGCGACGGGGCGTGAGGCGTAGAAGGTGGACACGGAGGAGCTGGAGATGTCGTCGCGCGAGAAGCAGCAGCTGGCGGACGAGATGAGCCGCAAGCCCAGCAAGAACGACGAGAACAAGGAAACGCTGCGGGCGGTGATCTGCGTGTGTCGTCACGGGGACCGGTGGGCGCGTCGACATGCAATGAAGCGTAGAACGCCGAAGCAGAAGATGAAGTTCAAGGTGACGTCGGAGTCGCTGTTGAGCAAACTGAAACCGTGGGGGCCCCAACGGCGCGTGAGACGTAGCGTGATCACGGACCCGCGGAAGGAGGTGAAGATCAAGGAGGCGTCGCAGATGAACCAGATCGTGTCGATCGTGACGGAGCAGATCCACGAGATGCAGACCGTGCCGCAGGCGAAGGACCCCGAGCTGGCGGAGGGCGGCGACAAGGAGAAGAACGCAAACTCGATCCTGAAGACGCGCCTGCTGCAGCTGGTGGCGGTGATGCAACAGGGCGGACAGTTCAAGGGCTTCAACCGCAAGTTCCAGCTGCGCGCGCTGCAATGGCATGAGGAGAAGGAGGAGACGCCGGAGGAGAAGGCGGAGACGCCGTGCGCCACGCCCAGCGCCGAGGAGCGGTTCGAGCTTCGTCACGGCGTGGAGAAGGTGAGAGTGACGTGTGGGCGTGAGCGGTAGACGATCGAGAAGCAGGACAAGAAGGACGCCAGCCTGCCGCGCATCCCGGGCACGTCGCGCGCGAGCGAGGAGCTGGAGACGCACTACGGTGAGGGCGCGGTGGCGGAGTGACGCGCAGTCCTGACGGAGGTGCTGTTCATCGTGAAGTGGGGCGGCATCCTGACGCAGGCGGGCCGCAAGCAGGCCATCGCGCTGGGCGAGACCTTCCGGCGCCACGTGTACGGCGGTGGGGGTGGGAGTGCGAGGTGACGCGCAGGCGACGCGTTCTTCCTGCGACTGCACAACACGTACCGGCACGACATGAAGATCTACTCCTCGGAGGAGGGCCGTGTGCGGACGACAGCGGCGGCGTTCGCGAAGGGGTGTCTGGACGTGGAGGGCGAGCACCTGACGCCGATCATGGTGTCGATGGTGCACTGCCATCGGCAGGCGGACTACATGCTGGACAACACGAGCAAGGCGATGGAGATGCTGAAGAACGTGAAGGCGCGGCTGTACTCCACGCTTATGGAGGAGGGCGACATGACGGAGGAGCGCATCGCGCGGCTGTGTCCTGCGGGGAACCAGTCGGTGATCGCGGCGCTGCGGCAGGTGAAGAACGCACGGGCATTCATGGAGAGGATGTGAGGGCGAGGGAGAGGCGTGACGGGCAGCTACGCGGACATCAAGACGCTGACGACGTCGCTGTTCGAGTACGGGATGACGGCGGAGGGCAAGACGGCGATGGGCTACGAGGAGGAGTCGATGAGCCTGGCGCTGGGCCGCTGGCGCAAGCTGCAGAAGGACTTCTACGACGAGAAGACGGGCCAGTTCGACCTGAGCAAGGTGGGCGCGGCGCGCGGGCGTGAGGCGCAGATCCCGACGCTGTACGACTGCATCAAGTTCGACTGCATCCACAACTCGCGCATCCCGCTGGCGAAGCGCGAGGAGCTGTTCCGGAACTCGAAGGTGATGGCGGACGTCATCGTGCCCCAGGAATACGGCATGTACACGTGGGAGAAGATGCTGATCGGGCGCAACATCGTGAAGAACCTGCTGATCAAGATCGACGTGGTGAGTATGAAGGCTGGTTGTGAGGAGTAGGACCTGCGCATCAGCGCGTTCGGGCCCAACTCGAAGTTCATCGAGAAGAGCGACCACCTGCAGGAGGTGAGCAGCTACAAGGCGGACGTGCGCTACAGCGAGGACAGCCAGTCGGGCAACAAGACCGTCTACACGCGCATGTACTTCACCTCCGAGAGCCACATCCACGGCATTCTCAACGTGCTGCGCTACGCCGTCGGCTCCAACGGGCAGCCCGCCATAACGCAGCAGGGCCGGCAGGCGCTGAACGAGATCAGCGAGTACGACTACCTGAGCCACATCCTGCTGCGCATGTACGAGAACGAGTCGTACGACATTGCCGATCCCAAGCGCTTCCGCGTGGAACTGCTGTTCTCGCCGGGGTGCGTCATCGTGGGGGCGAGATGAGTGGGTGAGGCGTAGAAGAACGTGGAGACGTGCACGGACGAGCCGCCGTGCGAGCCGGTGATCGTGCTGCACGACCACTTGACGCGTGAGCGAGAGGGGGTGGCGTGAGGCGTAGTGCAGGACCTGCAGAGCATCCTCAGCAGAGTGCTCAACGACAACGACCAGAACGTGAAGGACAACTACGCGGACACGTTGGAGTGCGATCGGTCGCCTACCGAGTCCTGTCGTGTTTGTTCCAAGTCGTGAAATGGATTTGCATTGCAGATACAGACGTTTTCTCATTCGAATACCATGAAAATGAATGGGAAAAGGAGTTTGGGAGACACTATCGATTAACACAACACCCACTACCTGATTGAATTGATAAATGAAGGGCTGTGTAAAGAAAATAGGAGAAATCTTGCCCTACTTCATCGTGTCTGTTCTCTATGTGGCCGCTGCGTTCGTTGCCTCACCACTAGATTGTAATCTGTCCCTTTACCAAAGTGGAGGAGAGTTTCAACGTCCAAGCCACCCACGATCTCCTCTACCACGGAATCGAGATTGACAAGTACGATCACCTCGAATTCCCTGGAGTTGTCCCGCGCTCCTTTTTGGGAGCGATCGTCCTATCGTAGCTATGCCGGCGCTTTGTCATGAGTAGGTGCATCAGTTTCCCGGCTGTGAAGCTCGTGCAATACCTTCATCTCCCCCGTTTCATCTCCCTCATCTGTGTGGTTTCCCTCCCGCTTCCCATCTGTAGTGGTTCGCAGTGCTCTCGCTCTGTTGAACAGTATTGCCCTCTGGCGCCTCCAGAAGGCGATTAAGCAGAAGTACGGAACGGCTGCGGGCTCCTTCTTCGCCTGGATCTGCTGCTCGCAGTTCCACCTCATGTTCTACCTGGGCCGTCCCCTCCCCAACGTCTTCGCACTGGCCATGATCACCTACGGGTTCGGGTGCTATCTCGACGGAGTGATCGTCATGTGCCTCCCTCACACCCAGAAGTACAACATCTTCCTCATCCTCCTCACGGCGTGCTGCGTCATCATCCGCTGCGACACCCTCGTCCTCTTCGCTCCCTTCATCCTCCAGATCCTCTTCGCCAATCGCCTCTCCTTCCTCTCCGTCGCCCTCCACGGCATCCTCACGGGCTGCGCCTCCCTCCTCCTCAGCGTACGCCCACGCCCCCTCTCTCCCCGCTAGTTCCTCGTCGACAGCATCTTCTGGCGCCGCCCGCTGGTGCCCGAGCTGGTCGTGCTGTACTACAACACTATCCTCAACAAGAGCTCCAACTGGGGAGTTTCACTCGCTGGGGCGTTTCATCGGTAGACGCAGCCGTACCACTGGTACCTCACCTCCGTGGTCCCGCGGTTATTCTACAACGCGCTGGTGTTTGTTCCGTTCGCGCTGCACCCCACACTCTCCTCCTTCCTCGTCGATCCCCTCAAGCGATTCCGTGCGCACCGGATTCCGTACTGACGCGTAGAGGACCTCTGGAAGGTGACGGACGAGGTGCAGGACGACTCCAAGAATCAGGGCTATTTCGGCCACGTGGTGCGGATGCTGCGCAGCGTGTTCCACCTGGACCCCGTGCTGGCGTCTCTGTTCTACCCCATCGTCGCCTTCATCCTCCTCTACTCCATCCTGCCGCACAAGGAGCTGCGCTTCGTTCTCATCATCGCGCCAGCTGTCAACGCCATTGCGGCGGGTAGCTGTGGGCGAGTGGCGTGAGGTGTAGTGGGTCTGGCGCGCGTGTGGGCGCAGTATCCCAAGAGAGGCGTGAAGGTGGTGCTGGCGATGCTGTACGCGTGCGGCGTGTGGGCGCTGTGGTGAGGATTTATAGATAGATTGCTCATTACCTTCTTCTTCCTGATTCCGTCGGTAAACAACTATCCGGGCGGCCATGCGCTGCTGAAGATGAATGTGGGTCTGGAACGGCGGTGTGACCCCTAGATGCTGATTCAGCAGGACAAGGCGGCGGGCGTGGCGAGTGCGTTGCCGTCGCTGCACATCGATGTGTACGCTGCACAGACGGGCGTTTCGCGCTTCCTTGAGGTGCCTGGAATCATGTACAACAAGACGGAGGAGCTGGTAGATTTCAGTCCCTTCGACTACCTGCTGACCCATAACGTGACGGAAGGAGGCGATCGATTTGAGGTGGTGGGCAAGGAACAGTGCTTCTCCGGGATTAACTGGAGAAAGGGGAGAATCGTCCTCGACAATTGCGTATTCCTGATGAGGAAGAAGAGCAGGGTGTAATTTTGTGTGTAGAGTCCCTGTTTGTTGCGATCCACATGAGACATAGAGAAGGGAAGACTCATTGCAGATCCGAATTGGTATCCAGCGGAAGGGAAGTGCACCTGGAGATATGAGATGGATGGACTGTGGTCTTCTCGTACCATTGGACTGTAGTTCTGATTCCTAGTGGTTATTACACTCACTGTGCTCCTTGGAGTGCTTTAAATCGCTGCTATCGTGTTTACCATCATCGTGCTGAAACGCCGTAATGCCTCGCGACAGAAGTTGGAAGAGAGTCTTGTGACGAATCCTGACTTGATTTGATGTGTTTTTTTTCAAATCAGGGGTTTACACTGTGGAATGCGGAAGAATGGAGAATGGATTGAAAAGAGTGTCAATGGAGTGGAGAATGCGTGCTACACTCAACGACAACTAGATTTTCACTCTCCAAGCACCACAAAGAACCAAATGAGAACAGCCAATCTTTTCTTCCTTATTCTCCCGTCGCTCTTTTCCGTTGCATTTTGCAGTTACCGTTTGAGAAATGGCTAAGGAGTAGAGTGCTGTGGAATGTACACAAAATGCAGTTTTGGGGGTGTGACAGTATTGTGATCCATCATGTACAGCGGATTTGAGTGTTCAACAACACATCAAGAACGGTATTCCGCAGCACCAGGATTACGTCATCAACAACTACTTCGATGATACCTGCAAAACCATTCGACTCTCGCTGTTGTGGCAGTATGCATGAATCCATTCAAATAAGCAGTAGTCAATTCCTGGAGTGCAAAGCCCTGGAACCTCGCAAATTCAATTGCACCTTCCTTATCGAATCGGTGTGGCTTAAGATTGTGGACAAGACGGCGATAGAAGAGGATTTCGCTCCCTGTGCACACCTCTTTACGAACAAGTATCTGAATGTTGCGTAATACATTCTAGCGTCACTCATTTGAAGCGAAAGCAGCTGCATCGTGAATGGAACCGATGCATTCAAGGACTTTAGAGAGTCCATCGGGCAGAAGGGGGACATTATGATCACGCTGAATGGTAGTGTTGTTGGTGCTGCATTCCGTGTAGAGAAGGGTGTTCCTGTTCATAAGGATTGGCTCCCAGTGGACGGAAAGTGCGAATGGAGATACGAGATTGATGGACTGTGGTCTTCCAGTGGCCATTCGTTCGTAAACTCACTCCTAGTTGTCATCACGCTCACGGTAATCATCGGAGTGGTTCTCATTGCTGCCATCGTGTTCACGATCATGGTATTGAAGCGTCGCAATGCAACGAGACAGAAGTTGGGAGAGAGTCTTGTGGCCGCTCCTGCGAGCGTGTTATGTGTTTCTTTTCAACCCTACGACGATGTGGATGGCATATCCCGAATTGATTCGTTTCGCATGAAGCAATGCCTGAAATAGTGCGCCTTTCTGACATGGAGAACCGTATCTCACATGCTAAAAGAGAAACGTATCCAATTGTTCGTAAGAATCTTTTGTGAAATGAGAACGGTAAGCCTCTTCTTCCTTCTTTCGCTCCTCTCTGTGGCATACTGCAGTAGCTAGAGGGTAGACGGCTGAAACGTAGAGTGTTACGGATTGTACTCAAAGTGCAGTGACAGAGGTGATTCGCACTCGACACCGATTAGAAATAGTGCAGTATAGTTCCCAATTACATATCAAGGGCGGAATCCCAAAACACCAAGACTATGTGTTCAACATATTCAATGAGGAATGCACGTCAATCATGGCTTCAGTGCTGCGGCAGTAGGAATAGATCCATTCAAATCAGCAATAGTAAGATCCTTGAATGTGAGTCCGTAAAACCACGCGTATTCAACTGCAATTCCACGGTTGAGTCGATATGGGTGAAATTACCGGATAAGTTCGCTCAGGAAACATACGCTCCTTGCACTTCCTTCTTCGGCAATAAGTATGCCAATGTCATGTAGTCATAGCTGGTTGTGACGATGAGTAGGAAACACGATTGCATTGTGAATGGAACAGATGTGTTCCTACAGTACAAAAATGAAATTGGGAAGAAGGAAAAACTCATCATTGAGTTGGATGGTACCTGTCCCAGTCATTCGTGATGAATAGAGAAGGGGGCTCCTGTTCATAAGGATTGGTATCCTGTGAATGGCAAGTGCGAATGGAGATACGAGATTGATGGGCTGTGGTCTTCCCGTTGCATTTTGTTCATAAGCTCACTCCTAGTTGTCATTACGCTCACGGTGCTTATTGGAGTGTTTTTGGTTGCCGTCATCGTGTTTATCATCATCGTGCTGAAGCATCGCAATGCAACGAGACAGAAGTTGGGAGAGAGTCTTGTGACTGATCCTGCGAGCGTGTTATGTGTTTCTTTTCAACACTGTGATTACTCCCACGTCCCATTTGGAATGCGTTTGATTTGCAAATCACATTGCCTAAAATTGGGCGCATTTGTCACATGGAATGACGCCTGTTGCAGGCTGTAATTGTGGAGCATCCAATCATAATCAATACCTATTACAGAATGAAAGCTATACGCCTCTTCTTCCTTCTTTCGCTCCTCTCCGTTGCATACTGCAGTATCGAATAGGTAAATAGCTTAACAATAGAGTGCTACGGAATGTACACAGAGTGCAGTTCCAAGGGTAATTCACGATGAAGTACTATCATGTAAAGCGGATCTAAGTATGCAGCAGCACATCAAGAACGGAATTCCGCAACACCAAGATTACGTCATTAACAACTACTCGGATGAAGCCTGCAAATCAATCTCCGTTTCTCTGTTGTGGCAGTAGGAATGGATTCATTCAAATCAGCAATAGTCAACCCCTTGAATGCAAGGAGGCGGAACCTCGCGTGTTTAACTGCAATTCCACGGTTGAGTCGGTGTGGGTGAAGGTTCTGGATAAAGAGATCCTTCAGGGCATTCTAGCTCCCTGTGCTTATCTCTTCAAGGATAAGTACGTCGATGTCGCGTAATCGCAGTTCGCTATGATGATGAATAGCAAACACGACTGTATCGTGAATGGTGAAGATCAGTTCAAGGACTTCAAGCAGTACATCGGGAAGAAGGAGTATGTTACCATCAAGTTGAATGGTACGCGTCCCACTCATTTGTGACGAATAGACAAGGGCGCTCCTCTCCACAAGGATTGGCTTCCTGTGGATGGCAAGTGCACCTGGAGATATGAGATTGATGGTCTGTGGTCTTCCAGTTCTATTCCGTTCATGAACTCACTTCTAGTTGTCATTACGCTCACTGTGATCATCGGAGTATTCCTCATCGCTGTTATCGTGTTCACGATCATGGTATTGAAGCGTCGCAATGCAACGAGACAGAAGTTGGGAGAGAGTCTTGTGGCCGCTCCTGCGAGCGTGTTATGTGTTTCTTTTCAACCCTACGACGATGTGGATGGCATATCCCGAATTGATTCGTTTCGCATGAAGCAATGTCTGAAATAGTGCCCCTTTCTGACATGGAGAACCGTATCTCACATGCTAAAAGAGAAACGTATCCGATTGTTCACAAGAATCTTCTGTGAAATGAGAACGGTAAGCCTCTTCTTCCTTCTTTCGCTCCTCTCCGTGACATACTGCAGTAGCGGGTGGGTAGATGGCTGAAACGTAGAGTGCTACGGATTGTACACAAAGTGCAAAGATAGAGGTGATTCGCACTCGGCACCTATTAGAAATAGTGCAGTTTAGTAACCAACTACATATCAAGGGTGGAATCCCGAAACACCAAGACTTTGTGGATAACATATTCAATGAGGAATGCGCGTCAATCATGGTTTCAGTGCTGCGGCAGTAGGAATAGATCCATTCAAATCAGCAATAGTCAGATCCTTGAATGTGAGTCCACGAAACCTCGCGTATTCAACTGCAATTCCACGGTTGAGTCGATATGGGTGAAAATACAGGATAAGCGCGCTCAGGAAATCTACGCTCCTTGCACTTCCTTCTTCGGCAATAAGTATGCCAATGTCATGTAGTCATAGCTGGTTGTGACGATGAGTAGGAAACACGATTGCATTGTGAATGGAACAGATGTGTTCCTGCAGTACAAAAATGACATAGGAAGGACAGAGAAGAAGATAATTGAGTTGGATGGTACCCGTCCCAGTCATTCGTGATGAATAGAGAAGGGGGCTCCTGTTCATAAGGATTGGTATCCCGTGAATGGCAAGTGTGAATGGAGATATGAGATTGATGGTCTGTGGTCTTCCAGTAGCATTCCAGTCTCCTTCTCACTCCTAGTTGTTATCACGCTTACTGTGATCATTGGAGTGCTTCTCATCGCTGTCATCGTGTTCACGATCATGGTATTGAAGCGTCGCAACGAATCGAGACAGAAGTTGGAACAGAACCTCGTGACGGCGTCCAACGTCTTGTGTGTTTCCTCCAAACACGAGTATTCACTAAAGCGCTTCAGCTTCGCCATGGACGTCTCCAGGTCCTTCTTGATCTTCTCCCTCTGGTAGTAGATCGGGCAGTCCTTGTTCCCGCAGATGATCTCCTGGTGCAGACTGTTCTGGCAGCGCTGGCACGTGGTCCACAGCTCGCAGTACTGCCGCTCCTGCAGCTCCACCTGCATCGCCGTCTGCACGTAGTACTGGCTCTCGTACTGCTTGCAGTTCTGGCACACCGCCCCCGACTTCAGCGGGCACTTGCACTTCAGACACGTGTTCTGCTTGGACACGAACCGCCCGATGCCCGTGTTCTGCGAGGTCACCACCTTCTTCACGTTCATGTGGTCGCCCTGGAACAGCCCCTTCAGCGTGCTGTCCGCCAGCACGCCCTCGAAGATGCGCTCGATGGGTCCGCGCAGCTGGTGGTTCAGGTACCACTCCGTGTCGATGGACAGGTTGTGGTCCAGCACATAGATCGGGTCCTCGCTCTTCATGTACGCCTGCGCGTTCTTCTCCTTCTGGATGATCACGTACGGCACGCGGTCGCCCACCTTCGGCGCCGAGCCGGGGTCGCGCTTCGCCATGCGCTCCGCCAGCTCCACGTGCGCCGCGCGCGTCTTGTAGCCCTCCTTCTTGCCGTCCTTGCCATCTGCCTTCTTGCCCAGCGCCTTGGTGATCACCAGCAGCGACAAGTCGATCTGGTTCTGCAGCAGCGCCGACAGCGTGTTCTTCACGTACTCCACGGCGTCCTCGGGCGAGCGGTCGATTAGCATCTTCTTCAGGCACGTGTCCACCAGGATGCGCACCAGCCGGCAGTTGTCGCGCCGCACCGTCTCGATGCCCTTCGCGTCCAGCTTGTCCCAGTGGTCCGGCTTCGTCCAGAACAGCCCCGCGTACCGCTTCTTGTTCATCAGCAGGTACGGGCAGTACACCTTCTCGAACTCCAGCCGCACCGGGCTCGGGAAGCGCTCCGATACCAGCGCCGCCGCCTCCTTGCCGATCTGCATCGCCTCCTCCACCGTCTCCACGCCGAACTTCACCATGACGGAGTCCGTGTCGCCGTACACGATCACCGCGTCGTGCTTGTACCCGTTCTTCACCGAGTAGTGCTCCATCACCGTCTTTTGCGTCATGTCGATCATCTGTCGGCCGTACGCCGTCACCGACTTCGAGATCGCCAGGCACGGCAGCTGGCCCACCACCGCGCCCGTGAAGCCGTACACCGAGTTGGCGCTGATCTTCAGCGCGAGCTGCCGGCCGTTCTGCACCGCCTTCTTCAGCGGGTCGGTCTCCCTCGCCATGTCCTTCTTCGCCACCTTGCGCGCCGCCAGCAGCTCGCGCAGGATGATCGGCAGCACGCCCTCGCGCTCGCCGCTGCGCACGAAGCGCTCGCCGGTGGGCGCCGCCTCCACGCGCGCGGGGTCGATGTCTATGCCGCGCGGGACCAGCGTGGAGTAGCAGATGTTGTGGGCGATCATGATGGAGGGGTACAGCGAGGCGAAGTCCAGCGTTGCGATGGGCTCCTTGTAGAAGCCCTTCTTCGGCTCGATGACGGTGGCGCCCTCGTACTGCTGGTCCTGCTGCGCGCGGTCCAGCGTGGGGATGATGTAGCCCAGCTCGATGCTCTTGCGACTCAGCATCGACATGACCTTGATCTGTTGCCCGCGCGACAGCAACAAGTTGATCGGCACGCCGCTCACGCGCGCCATCTCCACCTGGTTGATGATCACGTTCAGCTTGTCCAGCAGCTGCTGCGGCAGCAGCGCGTCCTTCACGCAGTAGGAGGCGATGCGCTGCCGCGTCACCTCGTCGCCGTGGAACAAATCCTTGATCTGGTTGTACTTCACGTCCTCCTTGTGCTGCCCCAAGAACTCGCTGCTCACGTTGTTCAGCGTGTAGCTGGACAGCTTGTACTCGCGCCGCACGAACTGCAGCAGGTCGAACACCAGCCGCCCGGCGATGGTCGTCTCCACGTTCTCGTGCATGCCGTACGCCGACGATGAGAACACCGTGTTCTTGCTCTTCGCGTGCTCGCCCTTGATGCGGCCCAGCAGCGGGAAGTCCGCCACCTTCAGCGCCGCCGCGCGCTTCATCAGGTAGTCAATGTCGAAGTTCTGGATGTTGTAGCCCGTGATGATGTCCGGGTCGCACGCCACCATGTACCGCGCCCACGCCGCCAGCAGCTCCGCCTCGTCCTCGAAGGCGTACACCTCCACGCCCGGGATCGACGAGCACGAGCCCATCGTGAACACCGACTTGAACAGCGGCTCCGTCGACCCCTACGCCTCACGCGCCGCGCGGACCGCCACCTGCTCCGTGATCACGTTGGCAATGGTGATGACGGCGTCCTTCTCCGGCTCGGGGAAGCCGCCCTCCTCCGCGCAGCACTCGATATCGAAGGAGAAGATGCGGTAGGGCGCGATGTGGCTGAACTCGTCCTGCGTGGAGTGCGACACCAGGTCCGTGTACAGCACGTCGCACTCGTACTGGCACGTGGACCGCTACGCGTCAGCCCCGCCCCGACACAGCCACCCGCTCGGCCTCGGGGAGCAGGCGGTAGCTGCCCGCCTTCAGCTCCAGCCAGTTGCAGCCCACGATCTTGTGGTCCACCATGAAGCGCATCACGAACGGCAACTTCGCCTCGAAGATGTCGTGCAGGTGCACGTTGTTCGACGCGAAGGACGCGGGCGGCGGCGGCGCCTGGCCCAGCGCCTTGGCCTGCGCGGCGGCGCGGTAGTTCTTGAACTCGGAGGCGACGGAGCCCTTCTAGGCATGAGTGCGCGCGGACGGTGATACCAAGTGGAGGATGTCGCGGCAGGGCGGCACGTCGACGGGGAACTGCAGCGTGATCTTCATGAACTCCTCGTCGTTCTCGTGGTAGAGGTAGATGTTCTTCCGCTTCACCATCTCGATGTCCAGCACGCGGCCCGCGCACTTGCGCTCCTTCATGCGGTTGGTGAGGTAACACATGAAGTCCTCCTTGTCCGTCGCGTGGTTGTAGTGGGGGTGCTTCGATATGAAAAAGTGGGGTGAAGGGAGCGCCGAGCAACGAGGCAGGATATGTATGGCAAAAAGTTGTGCACATTCGCGCACACGCTGTGGCCGTCGTTGGTGATTCCGAAGAAACGAATCACGGGGCACCTCTCCTACCGCTGAGTCCGAGCAAAGGGGAAAACGCTGTCGGGATCCATCGCAACATGGGTGGCATCCACGCGTTTCATCATGAGGCCATCGTACCTAGCCATAACCCGCTCCCAGCTCCCTCACAAATCCACATCGATCCATTCAAACACGATGTTGTCCGATTGGTCCGAAATTGTCTTTGCACTTTTCCGCACAATTGCTTTGTCTCTCAAAAATCGGTTTCCTTCCTCCTTATACGCGGCATATCGAGATTTCGCATCCAGCCTAGCCGATCACCGCCATTCCGCTCACAGTACCTTGCCTCCTTTCGAGGTGACAGGGATTCAATATGCTCCCTCTTCTGCGACATGATTGTTACGAAAACGCACGGAGAAATGGGGACAAAAAACGGGGGTAATTTGGTTCCCTCTTCGGCACAGGGTTGTCTTGAGTACAGAAGGTTACATTCTGTGATGCACTCACCATTCACATGGATATTGCTGAGGAATCCCACATGCATCAGACAAATGGAGCACACTCCTCCTTGTTGCGGGAATGGATACTATATAGACTCACAATCTGAAATAGACATCGTTTGGAACCCCAGGACCATGTGACAAAAAACGGGCCGAATTCTCATCAGTCTAATCCGAATCAAATTGAGACAAATGGAGACCCCAACTGAGGAAGTGAAAAGTGGTTCGTTTTCCATCAATTACGTTGTAACAGTACTGCGGGGCAGGAGTGAAGAATAGGATTGGTTTCACAGCAATCTGTTAAAGGGAGAGCTGATCATCGAAAAGAATATGATGACGATACGGTTACCGAGTGTGTATCAGGTTTTTAACTTGTTTCTTCTTGATTGCTTCATTCAGGAGTGTGTCACCTACTACCAGTTCAAACTGAGAGTCTTTTACAGGGTACATCAAAAACTCTTCATGAATCCTAGGATATGGCGATCGATCTCATTTTCCCCAAGAAGAAGAGTCTTCACGACGCCAAATCCGCTTTCGCATTCCAGAAGAAAGTACTAGAAGACCTAAAACGAGACATTGAAGGGAAGTTGAGAAGTGAAGAGAACGTACTCGTGCTCCTTGCTCACCTGACATATTAGGATGAGGCCGTTGACGAGGAACTGTTGACGCTCCTCATGTATATCTACAGTGCAAATGCGGACGATCGAAACTGTTTTGTCACCCGCATAAACGCTCTTCTCTCTGAATACGATCCTGGCTTCCGTACCAGTATGCTCGACCAGTAAGGAGTGAGTTACCCTAACGATTGTAGCATATCCGCCTTCATCCGGCTAATGGAGTCGACGACGTCCACCCTCGACCCGTCGATAGCCACGGTCCTGTCGCAGCTGGGCCAGATCGTGAAGAAGTTCAGGAGCGAGACCAACGGAGTCAAGAGGTTCGATCAGGTCGACATCATCTACGTGAACAACATCAACAGCGTGCTGGAGATAAAGCAGCTGCTGGGGCGAGGGGACCAGGCGAGCGTCTCCTTGGCGACGCTCGTGCAGAGCGGCAAGGAGGTGGCGGTGAAGATGGAGAGCAAGCTGATGAGCAGCAAGGCCCTCGAGAACTTCCGCGTGGGGTCGCGTCGCGGCGGTGAGGCGTAGAGGGAGGTCAACCTGCTGAAGAAGCTGCAGGGCGTGCCGCACGTCTGCCAGATGTACTTTGTGCTGGAGGACAGCACGAACTATAACATCGTACAGGTGCGCGTGCGGCGGTGGCGTGAGGCGTAGCAGGCCATCACGGGCCCGTCTCTTGTGGAGTACTTGGAGAAGACGAAGAGGCCCTTTGCAGAGGAGACGGCGAAGAAAATGGCGCGCGTGCTGATCAAGACGGTGATCGCCTGCCACAAGAGAGGCGTGGTGCACCGCGACCTGAAGCCCGACAACATCATGATGGAGGACGTGAACGACCCGACGAAGCTCGTGCTGATCGACTTCGGGTACTCGCGCGAGATCGACGCGGACTTCTTCAAGACCTACGTGGGAACCACTTCCTACATCGCTCCGGAAATCGTGAGGCTGGCCTCCTATGACAAGCGTGTGGACATCTGGTCGCTCGGCGCCACGTTCTACGCCATGTTCCCGCTCTTTCTCCTCTTCACCCTAGACTCACCGCCTGCTTCCCCTTCGGCGATGGCAAGGACCAGGCCACGCTGACGCGCATCAAGGCGGGAAACTACTTCCAGAACGGCTACTACGAGCGGCTGAGTGACCTTGCCAAGCACTTCATCAGCCTCTTCCTCCAGGTCGATCCCAACGAGCGGATCTCGCTGGAAGCGGTGGCCGTTCCCGCGCGCACTGACGCGTAGGCGCTGAACCACCCCTGGCTCTCCCAGACTACCGCTTCCCAGCCGGCCGTGGCCAGCGTGACGCCGTTCTCCGTCCAGAGCGTGAACCGCGTCTACTCCTTCGGTAGGCGTGTGGGCGGCGCGTCATAGACAGGGCCGGCGCCAAGCATCCGCGCGATCACCGTGGAGATGTACCACTGCGCCACGGAGGTGAGCTACTACAAGCACACGGACGACAAGGACCCGTGCTCGGTGCTGCAGCCCGGCTACGACGTGATCTGCGACCGCCGCATGTTCTGCCACAACGTGCTGTGGCTGCACTGCCTGCGCAGCCTCTACGACCGTCGCGCAGACCGGCCGGACAACAGTGGGTGCGGAGGGCTGGCGTGAGGGGCAGAGTGGTTGAAGGTGGCGTACAAGGGCTACTCGGCGATCATCTACAACAAGAGCCAGATCCTCGTGAGGATGATAACCACGAAGGACAGAGAGGTGGTGAAGGTCATCCACAACAACGAGACGAACTATATGACCGTTTTCCGAGATGCTATCCTGATCCTCTCTTGCACGGAAAAGGAGAAAGGCATAGAGTATGGATTGCTGTCGATGCAGAGCGCGGTGATGCTGGGCTGCGAGAGACCCGCGGACGATCACTGGGTGGTTCTGAGCAATGGAAACGCTGTCTACTTTGAGAGGTGTTTGCATTCTTGTTTCATACCCGTCCTTTCAGGAGTCAATCTCCATTTCAATGTTCACTAAACTCACCGCTCTAGCAAGAAAGAGTGCTACTTCGGTTGGGTACTTCGCCTTTTGGGAGCATTCACGGAGTAGTCTTCTTTCGAACTCTGTTTCCTGCTCCTCGATGCAGCTCGC
>OIWT01001900.1_pt1 | contig 23155 bp, 22 predicted proteins | sample 1587701 | NCBI WGS metagenome assembly OIWT01 (sample SAMEA3888904, study PRJEB22519) | human gut metagenome | biome: human gut; feature: human-associated habitat; material: faeces | place: Denmark | collected 2009
TCCGGGTGGCTTTCCTTATCGAAAGCGGATGCAAAAGTACTGCCTTTTGACTTACACTCCAAACTTTCAGGAGACTTTTTTTGAAGAAATTTTTAGCCTTATACGTAAAACGTTAACAGACAGTACCATCAACAATGAACTTTTTTCCCGCACTGTTGCAAGGGTGTAACGAACTTATCAGAAATGCAGAAATGGACGAAAGTGAAAAACTGATAAGCCGGACCCCTACCTAATTAATTATAGCTTATAATTCTCGAGTTTCATCATCCTCTAGACTGGTGTCTAAACAAATATTGGCTACAACAAAGAGCCACATTATAAATATGGAACTACTGACGAAAGTTTCATCCCATTCGAACCCTTTATCAATATATAATAATCATGTATACCCTCCACCTTCAAGGCTTCTATGACCTCATCCACATTATGAAAGGTACGAGCCGTATGATTTGTTCGAGCAAACTCGTCACCTACTAACCATATTTTATCAAAATCACATGTCTTCAGACGCTCGACAACAGATTGGTGTTCGTCAAGACTATAAGCCCCCAATTCCTTCATATCACCTAAAATTACCATCTTCGGAGCTACTTTCATAGCTGAGAAGTTATTTATGGCAGCCCCCATACTTGTCGGATTAGCATTATAGGCATCAATAATCAGATGATTGTGCTGTGTGTGCTCCAACTGAGAACGGTTATTACTGGGAACATAAGCAGCCAAAGCTTTATCTATCCGGTCGGCTGGCACATCAAAAAACAATCCTATGGTCACGGCAGCCAACATATTGTCTACATTATATGCACCTATCAAATGCGTATGTACATCATGCCAGTCCCCTTCACCAAAACGCCAATGAAAATGCACAAAAGGCGCACACTCCACCACTTCGCCACAAACAAAAGGCTCCAGTTTGGAAGAAGCATCAGAAAATGTTCCATAACGCACCGCCCTCAATCCTTGCGCTATTTGATTCAAATATGGATTATCATTGTGCAAAAAGATAGTAGCATGCTGGCGTGTACGCAAAAAATCATATAATTCACCTTTTGTACGAATCACTCCTTCAAACGAGCCAAAGCCCTCCAAATGAGCTTTCCCTACATTCGTAATAATGCCATAATCAGGTTCTACAATGTTGACCAACTCCCTAATATCACCGGGATGATTAGCCCCCATCTCCACCACTGCAATTTCATCGTCCGGCGTCAGACGAAGCAACGTCAAAGGAACACCTATCTGATTGTTCAGATTGCCTTGCGTGTAGAGCACACGATATTTCTCCATCAACACGTGGGCTATCAATTCTTTCGTAGTCGTCTTACCATTCGTACCTGTGATACCGATGATGCGTGTCCCCAACTGACGACGATGGTAATTAGCCAAAAGCTGAAGAGTATGCAGCACATTGTCTACCAAAATGATACGCTCATCGGCGGTATCGACACATGAAGCATTGTCCACCACAGCATAAGCACATCCCTGCTCCAATGCAGCATGAGCAAAAGTGTTACCATCAAACGATGCACCTTTCAGTGCAAAAAACAGGCTGTCCTGCGGACAATGACGGCTATCGGTCGTCACCACGGGGTGTTGCCGGAACAACTGATATAATGAAGCTATTTCCATATTTATCTTTCTTCTTTTTTATACGCAAACTTACTAATTTTCTCCAAATGCAACTTTCCGACTGCCAATAATTGCTTTCCCTCAGTCTCAGACTTTGAGACTGTCCCAAAAGCTCAGACCATCTTCAGTCCTATAATGGAAGCTATCAGTGTGACAATGAAAAACAAACGGGCAAAAGATGCCGGTTCATGAAAAAACACGATACCCAGCACGACCGTCCCAACAGCGCCTATACCTGTCCACACTGGATAAGCCGTCCCGATGGGTAATGTCTGTACAGCTTTGGCCAACAGTGTCATGCTGGCAATCAAGCACAACAAAAAGCCAGCACCCCATAAATAATAAGGTATTCCGGACAGCCCCTTCATCTTTCCCAAACAAAAAGCAAATCCAGATTCAAACAGACCAGCCACAATCAAAATAATCCAGTTCATACTTCTATATTTCAAACTTCGAATGCACATCCCATTTGCAAAATGAAAATATTCATCAAACTATCCTCCAAGCAAAAGACACGCTATCGAAACAAGCAAAAAAAGAGGCAATCTGCAACAAGCAGACAGCCTCTTTTTTGTGTTTGATGTTTGTATTTCCTTATATTAACCCAAGCTGATAGCTTCAGAAGGACATACATCTGCACAAGTTCCACACTCTGTGCACATATCCGGATTGATAGAGTATTTATCACCTTCAGAGATTGCTCCTACCGGACATTCGTCAATACAAGTACCGCAAGCGATACAGTTGTCACCAATTACGTAAGCCATTTTCTTATTAGTTTTAATTGTTAGTACCAAATTTGATGATGCAAATATACACGTTTCTTTCATTCCTTGTTCCCTCACATTGGCAAATAGCTTTAATTTGTATCCGTTCTAAATAAGCGTCAGGGCAAGACAAGAAAGAATGTGGTTCTTTATTAAAGGATAAGACCATGTGTACAAATGCTCTACACCCAATCCATACTTCTGTGAGGCATGCCAAACAGGCATGTCTACATCATCTCAAAAAAAAATCCATTCTAAATAAGACGCACAGCCAGAAAATCCGGCGTAGCTCCTTCTTTGCCACCCGCCATCCTGACTCTGTCATTTACCCCCACCTAATGTAAAAACACACATTTCAAGGAGAAAATCAAGGAAAATCCGGCAAATAACCGACACAAAGGTTTGTCCATGTGCTAAATATCATGTACTTTTGCACCGCTTTCAGCGCAATCGCTGTCACAGGAAGAGTAACTTGATATGTTGCGTTGGTTACGATAAACAATTTAATGAACAACAAAAATGGATTTAATTAAAATTGCAGAAGAAGCATTTGCTACTGGTAAAGAGCATCCGAAATTCAAAGCTGGTGACACTGTTACCGTAGCTTATCGTATCACCGAAGGAAACAAAGAGCGCGTACAGTTGTATCGCGGCGTTGTTATCAAAATCTCCGGGCAAGGAAACAAAAAACGTTTCACCGTGCGCAAGATGTCGGGAACCGTGGGCGTAGAACGTATCTTCCCCATCGAATCACCGGCCATCGACAGCATTACTGTCAACAAAATCGGTAAAGTACGCCGCGCTAAATTGTACTACCTGCGTGCACTCACCGGTAAGAAAGCCAGAATCCAAGAAAAGAGAACCAACCTCTAATCTATTGGCTAAACAGTATAAAAAAGGGAATCCAACGTATGGATTCCCTTTTTTAATACCTCCTAATGCCCTCCATTCAACTAAGTTTCCTATCTTACACACATAAATCAATCTAAGAATCATGAAATCGATAATACTTGCTACTTTATGCCTTACCGTTCTGTCTGCCCCGCTTTCTGCCGACAACGAAGAAAAAGACATCCCCACATGGCCTCACGCAATCACCAACACATCAGATGTCAGAAACCGCTACCACTTCAACCTGCTAAGTCCTGAAGGACTCAAACACATCATTGTCCTGGCAAAAGAAGTGTCATTCAAAGACGACCGTATGCGTCTGTTAGAAGCTGCCTTGACGGAACGTCATGTCACGGCAGCCCAGTGTGTCCGCTTGATGGAACTGGCAGACTTCGACGACGAACGGCTGGAAATCGTCCGCTGCGTAAGCGGCCACCTTGTCGACCCTGAAAACATCCCCGACATCCTGGACGAATTCAGTTTCACCAGCAATCGGGACAAGGCCCTCGAATTGCTCCGTCCACGCCGCGGGTTTTAACCCCAGCCCAAGTATCCCGACCAATCATGCAGATAACAGACAAGACAATCCCTTCCCATCTCCATCCGACTCCGGACGAACGCATAGCCATCCTGTTAGAACAAGATGACCACAACTGCCTGCGCCTGGCGTTCGACCACTACTACAAACCGCTCTGTCTCTACGCGACGCGCTACCTGCTTTCGTATGACGACATCGAAGACATCGTGCAATCGGCTTTCATCTCGCTCTGGCGCAACCATCGAGGAAAACCGTTTGTCGGTTCTGTACGTTCCTACTTGTTTGGTGCCGTGGCAAAAGCCTCGCTCAAACACATGGAAGACGGGCAACGCTACTTCTTCACAGACTTGGAATGTGTGACCGAAAGCCTCATCGACGAACTGACCGCCGACACCAATGAAGACTGGGAACTCATCCGCAAAAAACTCCATCAAGCCATCGATGCACTGCCCGAACGTGCCCGGGACGTGTTACGCCAAATCATCTTCCAATCACGCTCTTACAAAGAAGTGGCCGGAAGAATGGGCATATCCGTCAACACGGTCCGAAATCATTATGTCTACGCCTTATCACTGCTCAGGAAACAACTCGGCTCGAAACTGTTCCTCTATCTGATCCTTCTCTCCTGACATTTTTCCCTCTCCATACAAAAAAAAATCGGCATCCCATATAGTACATTTTCCATATGGGGAGAATATAAGAATGAAACGTGCTTCTCCCGAAGATGAGCAAAGCACGGACAGAACAAAAACACGTATCATCTATGGAAAAGGATTTCGAACGACTGCTGGCTAAATATTCCGAAGGGACACTCTCCGGCGAAGAAGCTGAAGAGCTATACCGCCGTGTGACGACATCGCCCCAAGAAGCCGAGACATTCCGCCGCTGGCGCGAAGCCGAAACACTGGGACGTATCCTGCATCAAATGGAACATCTTGACGAAGAAAAAGCATGGAACCGGCTGAAAAGGCATACAGCTCCACGGCATCTCTTCAGAAGGACACGACTGCTGGCCGCTGCCGCCAGCCTGGCCCTGCTGACAGGACTGGGAATCGTCATCCTACTTCTGGGACGAAAGCATCGACCGTACACAGTACATGGACGACAGCGCAGGTGAATCGCAACTCTACAACAGTTGCTATTCACGCATCAGCAAGTATAACATTATCATCGACAACATCGGCGATGCTGAAGGCCCGGAGGCGGATAAGACACTGGGCATCGCACAAGCCAAAATCATGCGAGCCTATAACTACTTCTGGCTCATCAATACATTTGCCGTCCCATACGACCCGTCAACAGCCGAGACCGATCGCGGCATCATCCTGCACACACACTTCGACCTCGAAGCCGAAAGCGTGCAAGGTTCCGTGGCCGACGCCTACCGACTCATCTGCCAAGACATCGACGAAGCGCTCGACGACTTGCCCGAACAAGCCCTGAACACCTACCGGCCCGACAAAGCCTTCGGCTATGCGCTCCAAGCCAAAGTGATGCTCTACATGAGACACTACGACGAAGCACTGGAAGCCGCTCTCGAAGCCCTCAAGCATGGCAATCACCAGCTTTGGGACATGCCGGCTTGGCTGCAACAGACAGCCGACGGCATCTACGGTGCAGGCACTGACCTGTCGCAAGACAGGATTTACAGCATGGTGCTCATGACGGGCATGCACGGCTATGACGACCCGGAAAACCTGCTCTACCAACCGATGAACGCCGTGTTCAATGCCACGATGCTCAACAAGGCGACGGCCGACCTCTACGACAAGCAGAACGACGTGCGCTACCGCGGCGTATTCTCCTGGAACATGCCCCAGCGACCCACAGCCGAAACCGGCAGCGTGGCCTTCATGTACGGCACGAACATCAAGCTCAACGAAGCCGGCATACGTCTTTCGGAAGTCTATCTGATGATTGCTGAATGTTATGCCCGACAGGGCAACGTCACTGAAACAGTGAACTACCTGAACACGCTACGCGAGAAACGTTTCCTGAACTACACACCGCTGACAGCCACCGACTTGGGCAACGATGCTGCACAAGCGCTCGCCTTCGTCCGCCAGGAACGTCGGCGCGAGTTGGTGACCAGTTACAACGACTTCTTCGACATGCGCCGCTTCTGCGCCGAGTTCGGCGAGACGCTGACCAAGACCTACGTCGACAGCCAAGGCGAGACCCACACCTTCACCCTGCGCCCCGATTCGCACCTGCTTACCTTCCCCTTCCCCATCCAGGCCATGCAGACCAGCAACCTGACGCAGAATTCAAAATAAATGAAGGATGAAGAGTGAAGAATGAAGAATTGCCTTGCGACGTATGGAGCTATATCCACTCTTCATTCTTCACTCTTCATTTCTCAGATTTTCCCCTCATCGGCATAGCTGTAATACGCCCCGTCGGTCAGCACAATGTGGTCTATCAGGCGGATATTCATGATGGAAGCGCTCTGAGAGAGACGTTCCGTCAGACGATTGTCGTCCGCGCTGGGACGCACGTTGCCCGACGGATGATTGTGACAGAGCGCAATGGCCGGCGCACGGCGCAGCAAAGCCTCACGAAGCACCAGGCGTATGTCGACTGACGTCTCAGCCAGTCCACCCACACTCAGTCGTACACGGTCGATGACCTTCAGCGACTGGTTGAGCAGCAACACCCAGCACTCTTCCACCGACACATCGCACAGCAATGGATGAAAATAGCGATATATGTCTTCTGACGAACGTATCTGCACACGTTCCCTCCTGTTCTCGGCCGCAGCACGACGCTTGCCCAGTTCTGAAGCGGCCAAAACCGTAATGGCCTTGGCCTCCCCTATTCCCTTGAAAGCGCACAGCTCGTCGAGGCCCATCTTGCCCAGTTCACCCAAGTCATTGTGGCAGGAAGCCAGCACACGACGCATCAGTTCCACAGCAGTCTCATCCCTGCTTCCCGACCCAATGAGGATGGCCAACAGTTCGGCATCGCTCAGCGCACCCGCACCATGAGCCATCATTTTCTCACGCGGCCGGTCTTCCACAGCCCATTCATTGATATTCAGTTTCTTTTCCATAGACAGGAAGAGGGGACAGACTGCTTATTTATAAAAATTTCTTTTGAATGCTTCAAACTCACCACGCCCCAGCACACAGCGTTGCCACCAGGCCCGCAAGAAGCCGCTGCCATAACCCGTAAGTTGAATAAAAGCAGCTGCGACAGCAAGCAATCCCACCGATACACTGCGACAGCGGAATGCAGCATCCAGAAATATCACCACGGCAAACAGTGCCAACGGTAACAAAGCCCACACACACCACAAGGAAGCCAACAGCAACACCACGACACCCACTGTAAACACAGCAGGAAGCAGATGGACGAGCTTCAATGACTCGGGATATTTCTTGTAGAGATTGACACGCGCGATGCCGAAGTTATGTACTTGCTTAAAAAATTTCCGCATGTCCGTCCGACGTTTGTGCCACACCCATGCTTCAGGGAAGAGACGACAGCGGTAACCGCCTTTGAAGATACGGATACTAAAGTCGATGTCCTCACCAAAGCGCATCCGTGAGAATCCTCCCAGCGCGCGATAGACTTCCGCACGCACACCCATATTGAAACTACGGGGATAAAACTTATCCATCTTTTTCTTTCCTCCGCGGATACCTCCCGTGGTGAAAAAGGATGTCATAGCATAATTGATGGCTTTCTGTACACGTGTAAAGGAGGCATGAGCATGGTCAGGCCCTCCGAAAGCATCAGCCGGACTCCTGTGCAACTCATCGTCGACAGCTTGCAGATAGCCCGGCGGCAGCAAGCAATCAGAATCAAGCACAATCAGATAACGCCCTTGGGCACGCTCTGCACCGTAATTGCGCGTCTGACCAGGACCTGAGTTTTCTTTGTTATAATAATGTATGTCCAAACGGGAAGCATATTTCGCCACGACATCGGCACAAGGAAGCGCCGAACCATCCTCGACGACGACCACCTCAAAGTCTGTGTATGTCTGCCGCGTGAGGCTTTCAAGCAACTCGTCCACTTCGTCTGGACGGTTGTAAACGGGGATAATCAGTGAATATTCCATAGCGGGCGCAAGTTATAAAAACTTATCCGGATTTCCTGCAGGCATATCCAGGAAGTTGCACGGTTCTTTCATTTCGAAAGCGGATAGATGACTTATAATCCGTGTTTTCCACGTCACCCGAACCCGGATGATTGATGCCAGTCCTGTCCCGTCACAATCTTCGTCTGACTGTCCCTTAACACCGCCCGACCACGGATAGGAGGGTAGCCGAGGACGGATAGGACTCCGCGCACGGACGGAAAGGAAGGCTAGGTCACCCGTCCTTCAAGACTTGTTTTACTCTTCCTATCTTTTTATAAAAGAACTATGTTGCGCGGGGCGCGGAAAAAAGAAGCGCCCGGCCTTGCACGGGGCAGAGCCGGACGCCGATGGGGCACGCCCTCCGTCGGAGGGAGGACGAGCAGTCAAGCGGAAGCGCATCCCGGAAAGAAGCAGCGTAGAGATATGTGGGGGAGCGCCGGCTTGACGGTCAGAAAATGGTAAACCTATTGAAAACTTATTCGCCCGTGGGCGGATGCTGCCCGGGGGCTGCGTCTTTTTGTATAGGCGGACGGCCCTTTTTCGCAAGAGAGCCGGTCCGCATTGTCAATATTTAATCTTAAAAACATGAATGTCGACAGGTGTGTCGTCAGAATGAGAAGAGCAGGCGCGCCTGAAGGGTGTGGATGTTCTTGTCATACTGATACTTGTCGCGGTCGAGGCGGTTCCACGTGTATTCGAGGAGCACTTGGGCGTATTTGTTGAACGAATAGTTCGCGCCGACGGTGACGGAGTGCATGTTGCCGCCGCCGATACTGGTCGACTTGGCCGGATAGTCCTGCACTTCGCCCGTGGGGTAGTACTGGTCGCGTCCCGGGAGATAGAACTCGCCGTCCTTGATGTCGTTCAGGCCGAGGTAGCTGTAGCGCGCCACGAGTTCGAGCGAACGGCCGTCCCAGCCCTTGAGGAGGGCTTCGCCGTTGTCATACTTGTAGCCGTTGCCGAAGATTTGGTAGCCCATTTCGACGTATCCTCCGTGGAAGTTGTTCGACTCCAGAGGGTTGGCAGCTTGCCATGACTCGAGGGTCGTCCACGACTGGCTGCCGCCGAGCTGGTTGGTGAAGAGGGTGAGGTCGTCACGGTCCTTGGTGACGTGCTTGTACATGTATTCGCCGCGGGCGAAGAATTTGGGCACACGCCAGAGGGCTTCGACGCCGACGTCGTAGGTGTTTTTCGCCCAAGGGATTTCGGCGGAAGCGAACTGGAATTCGTCGACGTAGGTCATCATCGTCGAGCCGAGCTTGAGGTTGGTCTGGAACACGTCGTCGGTCGCTTCGCCGCTGTTAATGCGGGCGTAGCGGAAGGTCGCGCCGAGGTGGAAGGTCTGGTCTTCGTCGTTGACGGGGCGCCAGAGCCAGCGTCCGCCGAAGGTCACGCCTTGGTAGCCGTCGATTTGGTCATTGTACTTGTTCTCCGCGAAGACTCCCTGGTTGAAGAAGAAGTGGTCGTTGTAGGCCTTGTAGCTCACGCCGAGCTGACGGCCTGCCGAGAGGGCGTTGGCCGCAGAGGCGCGCGAGATGAAGTGGAGGCTGCCGCGGCTGGTGTTGTTGGCCATGGTCGAGGGGTCATTGTAGTAACCGGCCTTGAATGACTGCGTCCAGGGACTGTCGTTCTTGAGCGTGTATTGCAGGAAGATGTTCTTCTGCGAGAATTCGCCCTTGGAGAAGTCGAAGTCGGCGTAGAAGTACCAGTTGTCATAAGCCATCGAGGTGCGGATGCGCGCATCGGTGATGGCGGCTCCGGACTTCATCGGTGTGAAGTCGGTGTGATAATAGGCCACGTCGGCCATCATACGTGCTCCGACGGTGAATTTGACCTTGGCCTCCTTGTTCTCATACTTGACCACGGGGTTGGTGTCGAAGTCCTGCGCCACGGCAGTGCTTGCTAAAGTCAATGCGACGAGGGCGGAGAAATATATATGTTTTTTCATTGTTTCGTAAGTTTAATAGCGTTAGTATTCGTTATTTATGGTATCCCAGTCTTTCAAGCGTGGCAGTGGCGTCGGGCACAGTCTGTGCGGCGGCGGAGTTGCGCACGCCCTTGTCGATGAAGTATTGGAGGGTAAGCTCGGTGCGGTTGGTGAAGGCTCCGTCGAGGTAGGGCGGTTCGAAGAGCGTGCCATACTCGTTGCCCCAGTTGTATTCACCGAAGTATTTACCCATTTGTTCGAGTGAGTCGAACGAATACGGATGGTTCAGCATGCCGGACTTCTTGATGAGGTAGGCCTGCCAGGGGGCGTTCATCTCAGGATAGTTGTTGGGTGCACCAGCGATGCACGGGCCCATGATGTGTGCCTTATACTGGAGTCCGAGGTTGATGAAGGAGGCGTAGCCGGAAGGCGTGTTGTAGATGAGGTCGGTGGCAGCGGTGCCAGTCCAGAGGAGGAAGCACATGGGGATTTCTCCTTTGAAGACTCCAGCCGTGCGGCGGAGGCTCTCGAGCGAGAAGGTCTGGAGGATGACTTTGCCGTTGGTGTTGCCGACATTGACAGAGCCGTCAGCCTTGTAGAAATTTGTTTCGCTGGAAGGTTTCTCCATGATGTTGTAGTCATACTTGGCGAGTTCGTCATAGACATCCTGCTCGAAGGTGGTCGGGTTCAACCATGATTCCTTGAATTCGATGTATATACCGGGGTTGTTTCCTTTCCACTCCTCGTCGTCAGCATATTCAAAGGTATAGACCAGTTCGTCGCCTTCGCTGTAAGAGTTGGGGTCTCCGGTCTTGGTGATGGTGTAGACGCGTTCGCCGTCGTTGCCGCGTTGCAGTTTCTTTCCTTTGGCATAGTTAATCAAGTCGCCCAGTGTGGAGATATACTGATGTATGCCTCCGTCTTTTGAGAAACTGCTTCGTCCCTGTTCGGGGCTTGATTCGTTGAACCACGTGCCGGCATCGAGCTGCGCCAGTTCGTGATACATGTATGACTTGGCATAATAGGGCTGGAAAGACGCCTTGTCAGCCTCCACTTGTGCGTCAGCCTGTGCCTCGGTCATCTTGTAGTAAGTCATATAAAACTGTTTGCGAGTGGAAGGAATATACTCGCCATACACGTTTTCAATGTCAGTCGTGCGGCAGAGGTTGTCGTCATGCAGGGCAAGCACGACGCCGTCCTTGGAGCACTGGAGGTCAGCCTCCAGATAGTCAGCACCCATTTCACGGGCCCAACGGTAGGCTGCTTCGGTTTCTTCCGGTACCCAGAACGTGGAACCACGGTGAGCAATCACTGCCATGCGGGGCACATAGTCTCGCACTTTGGCCATGTCGTCGGAGATGGTGTTCACCTGTACGCGGTCCACATCTTCGAGCTCGTTAGTAAAGTCTTGGTGTTCACATGAAGAGAACGTAACCACGGCAACACTGAATGTGAAGCCTAAACGAATCAGATTCTTGAACATAATTGTTGAGTTATTAGATTGAGTGATATTAGATATTACTTCTTGTTAACGAGATATTGTTCTTCCTTGTATGTGAAGCTGACAAAGAGGAAGGCGAGCGCACAAGCGATGATCATCATGATGAAATACCAGTTCCATCCGAGGCTGTCGACGACGAGTCCGACGCAGATGTTGGCCAGCAGCGCAGTGCCGAAGAAATAGCCGAAGAAACCGGTCAGTCCGGCAGCCGTCCCGGCAGCGTTCTTCGGGGCCAGGTCGAGGGCGTGCACGCCGATGAGCATCACGGGGCCGTAGATGAGGAATCCGATGGCTATCAGGCAGATGATGTCAAGGGTGGGGTGTCCGGCCGGGGTGAGCCAGTAGACGGCCACGAAGACGGCCACGAGCGTCATGTAGACCATCGTCGTGATGGCGCGGCGTCCCTTGAAGAGCTTGTCGCTGAGCCACCCACAGAGGATGGTGCCGGGGATGGCGGCGAACTCATAGGCGAAGTAAGCCCAGCCCACGTCCTGCAGGTTGTATCCCTTGACGTTCTGCAGGTAGGTCGGAGCCCAGTCCAGGCAGCCGTAACGCACCATGTAGATGAAGGCGTTGGCGAAGGCGATGAACCAGAGCGTCTTGTTGTTGAGCACGTACTTGAAGAAGATTTCCTTCGTCGTGAGCACGGTCTCGCTCTTCTCGCTGTAGTTCTTCGGGTAGTCATTGCGGTATTTCTCGATGGAAGGAAGTCCGCATGATTGAGGCGTGTCGCGTATAAGCAGGTAGGCTATGATGGCTATGATGATGGCCACCACGCCGGGGAACCAGAAGGTGCCTTCCTGCCAGCCGCCGAACCAGATGAGGCCGTAGGCGGCCATCGGGCCTACCAGGGCGCCGCCCACATTGTGCGCGCAGTTCCAGATGGACATCTTCGTGCCGCGCTCCTTGATGGAGAACCAGTGGGTCATGACACGTCCGCAGGGAGGCCAGCCCATGCCCTGGAACCAGCCGATGCAGAACTGCAGGACGAACATCATGGCCAGCGAGGAGATGCCCAGGGCCGTGCCCATCAGCATGGTCGCGCCCGCGGAAAGCAACAGACCCAGAGGAAGGAACTTGCGCGCGTCGCTGCGGTCGGACACGCTGCCCATGAGGAACTTCGAGAAGGCATAGGCAATGGCATTGGCCGAGATGGCCACGCCCAGGGCCGCATGCTCGTAGCCCATCTCTTCGAGCTGGGGCATGGCCATCGTGAAGTTCTTGCGGACCAGGTAATAGCCCGCATACCCGACAAAGATTCCGATAAACACCTGCCAGCGCAGGGCCTTGTACTTAGCCTCGACTTGCTCCTTGGGCAACTCGGGCTTGTAGGAAGGAGGAGTTAAGAATGACATGGTATTGATGTTTTTTAGTTGTGATATAATTGTTTATATGTTTTATACGGGGGATTTCCGTTGCTCAATTTTTGCCGTGCGAAGGTGAATTCTCCTTATTACAATCCTGTTTCTTTCATACGACAAACTTGGAACAAATCATCCTTGATTGGCTTTAATGGTCGCTTCTACATCCAAAGCCTCCGCCAATATGGAGACAGGGTTCATCACCGGAACGGACGTCGACATCTCGATCTGCCATTTGCAGGTCTCGCAGTCGGTCGCGACGAAGTCGACCTTAGCCTCCTCGATCTGTTTGAACAGGGGGGCACCGATGCCTTGTGAAGTCTCATAGTTTTCCTTCTTAAAGCCATAAGTCCCGGCAATGCCGCAACATTGCGAATCCAACATCAGAAAGTCAAGTCCCGGAATCATCTGCAACAACGACGTGGAATAGACCGCCCAACCCAGCTTCTGCATGTGGCAAGCCGTGTGATAGGCCACGCGTTTCTTATAATCCTTACGAAATACAAGTTTCAGTTTTCCCTGGTCGACCAAGCGGAACAAAAAGCGGGTTGCCAACTCTATCTGGTCACGCACATCCTCATTGTCGATATGCAACAAGTGAGGATATTCGTCGCGCATGGTAAAAATGCAAGTTGACGACGTGCCGATGACGGGCCTGTGCTCCTTCAGCACCGACTGGCGGACAGAGGCCATATTCACTTCGCCTTGACGTTTGGCCTGATTGATAAGGCCATTGGAAATCAAAGCTACACCGCAACATTTCTCCTTTTCCAACAGATGAACACCATAACCGGCTGCATTCATGATTTTCACCAAGTCCTTACCCAACTGGGGGAAGTTGTAATTGGCGTAGCAACCGTGGAAATAAGTGACATGCTTGGAATATGCCTGCTGCTTGGCCTCAGCATGCTTCCGATACCAGCTCTCGAATGTCTGGGATGAATATTTCGGAAATGTACGCCGATGATCAATCTTCAGCACCGAATCCATCACCAGCTTGACAGGCTTCAACCCGAGGGTCATGTTGACCAACGGAGCCAAAGGAGAAGCCATGTGGCCCACAAAATCAGTATTGGCCAACATGATGTCACGCAACTTGGGAGAATCCGTGTTATACTTAATGCGTGCAGCCTGGATGATGTCGCCGATGCGTACACCGGAAGGGCAGACCACCTCACAACGCTTACAGTTCAGACAATATTTCAATGACTTATCATAGAAATCAGGATCTTTCAAGCGGAGACGTTCGCCATCAGGACCGGCATGTTTCGGTCCCGGATAATCAGAATTGACAGGAACGACCGGACAATAGACCGTGCACACCGTACACTTGATGCACTGCTCAAAATTGTTTTCGCTAATATTATATTGCTGTAAGTTCATGGCATAATCATTTATTCTTTAACAAACCGTCTGCAACATACATGGAACTCATGATCGACACACCGCCACCGCAGCCTTCATGCAAGGCATCGTGTCCCGAAAGCACCGAACCCACGGCATAAAGGTTGGATAAAGTTTCACCCTTGCAGATGGCCCGGAAGTCGGGAGCTGTGATTACTCCATACTTCATATAGTTTTGAGAAGCGAACATATCGTTGTCATACCACTGGGTGCGGTCTGCATCGTAGAGCACATCCAAATCAAATATAGGCTCATAGACCGAATCAGGACGGGCGATAATGCCACGACTGAAAAAGCTGCCTGTGGCCAGGATGAAATGGTCGGCCATGAGAGGAATGTCTGCATGATTGGCCGTATAGACAGCTTTCACCAACCCGCTTTCCACGTCAGCACGTTCCACCGTGTCACCCAGCATGAATGTGCCGCCAAGACGGACAAAATAGTGTGTCAACTGCTGCTGCATGCGAATCCCCGGCACCGAAGGCGGCATTGTGGCCAGCGGACAAAGGGGCTTGCCCAGATGTTGTTTCAGATATTTCATCGGTTCGGCAGACGACAATCCAAACACCGCAGGCATCACGACGGCATCCACATCCTTGCAATAAGATGCTATCTCACGAAGCAGCATGTCGATGTTTTCAGTCTTGTCAAACGTGCGGGCAATGTTGGCCGAACGCATCTCTGTCGGATTGGTACGCAACTTTTCGATAAACGGAAGTTTCACCGTAGCCAGCACACATGTCGCACCCTGTTTCTCCAGCTCGTCAGCTATGAATTTCGTGTAAAAATCCAGGAAGCCGGGAAAATTAATGATGGCGACTCGATGCCACGGCAAATGCGACGGCTCGTCCAAAGTCACGAAATCTTCCAGCGTCAGCCACGTCCGCTTCATCGTACCCATCGGCGTGAAATGGTAGCTGTTGCGTGAGGCACTTCCTGTGAGGGTAATGCCGGCCCGTTGCATCATGGCCGGAAACTCTTTATCATAGCGCTTGATAGCATCCAGACCCACCAGTCGATAAGGATGGGAAGACTCCAGACTGCCGATGGCATCCAGCGGATTCATGACTTCCGTACCGTCGGGAAGACAACCCAGCAGGTCGAAAGAGCCTGACGAGAAATGCAGGGCGCTCTGCCCTGTGGACACGATGACACAATTGTGTCCATTCTCTTGCAGACGGATACCGCTTACCAATCCGGCCAATCCGCCACCTATAATAATCGTATCGAACTTCATTGTTTAACCTCCTCTTTTTTAGTTGTCAAATTACAGATGCCTCCATAAATCCATGCTGCAAACTGGCTTTCTCGCAAACATTCGCCCCAAGCGACAGGCGACATGCCTTTCCAGCGTTCATTCAGGAAGTCCACAAGATTTTTCTTGGCTTTCTCCGTACAGTCATGCGCACGTCCCAACAAACCAGCCGCACGACAAGCGCACAGCTCACCCTGGCAAGTGCCCATCCCGACACGCGTCCGACGACGCAAGGATACCAAATCGTTCACATCCAGCTCCGTCATTGCATAATTGACTTCGCCCACGCTCACATCCTCGCATTCACACACCAAGCTACTGTCACAGTCATCATTGAGCGCAATCTTCGCTGTCAGCTCTCCATGTCTTCCTTCCGCAGCACGATACACATTGTTGGGGACAGGAGCAGCCACCTCTTCTTGCCTTGTCGTGCGCGACCCGGGCAAAGGCACGTCAGCCGTGTGACATACTTCATTCACACCCAGCTTCTTGCACACCAAGTTCGTGGCCCATTCGGCCATTAAGCGATAAGTTATCAGTTTTCCACCCGTGATGGTCAGGAAGCCTTCCAAGCCGTCACGCGTCGCATGGTCGAGCAAGACAATGCCTCGGCTGATGTTACGCCCTGTCGGGTCATTATCAGCCGCCACCAGCGGACGCACACCTGCATAAGCCCGCAGGATACGCGTATTGGCCAATGCCGGAGCCAGCTTCTCGCCTTCGGTCAACAACAGATTGACCTCATCAGCCGTGACCCGCATATGGTCTATTTCTTCATAAGGAATATGAGTAGAAGTCGTGCCGATGACCGTAATCGTGTCGCCCGGCACCAAGATGTCGGCATCAGCAGCCTTGCGGCAACGGTTCAGCACCATCTTGTTCACACGATGCCCGAAAATGAGGAGAGAGCCTTTTGCCGGATACATGTTCACGGTGACACCCGCCAGCTCAGCGATATGATGTCCCCAGATGCCGGCGGCATTAACCACCACAGGGGCATAATATTTTGAAATTTCTTTTGTCTTATGATTATATGCCTCCACTCCGACAATGCGGTCTTGCTCACGGATGAACCCCGTCACTTCGTGATACACTTTCGTGACAGCACCGTGTGCACGCGCATCCAGCACATTGGCCATGGTCAAACGGAACGGGTCGACTGAGCCGTCGGGCACTCTCACAGCACCAATCAATGCCGGATTGACGGAAGGCTCCAGCCGGATGGCCTCTTTCGGATCGATAGCCTCAGCCGAAATGCCAGCCTTTCGACAACTTTCGATGAATCTCGCCTGATAGGTAATGTCATCCTCCGGGAGAGAAATGAACAGACCGTCGTTTTCCTCCACACAATGGCTGGCAATCTTGCGGAGAATCATGTTCTCCTTAATACATTCAGTTGCCGACTCGCCATCGTTCACAGCATAACGTGCGCCGCTGTGAAGCAGGCCGTGATTGCGCCCCGTCGCGCCATTCGTATAATCAAAACGTTCCAACAGCAGGACGCGAAGACCTCTCATGGAACAGTCACGGGCAGTGCCGGCACCCGTAGCGCCACCACCTATCACGATGACATCAAATTCATTCCCTTTATCTGTTTTTCCCATGATATTTTATATTATTATAGTCGTACTTCTATTATTGCCGTTTTATTTCGAAAGCAAAAGTAGACATTATTTCTTTGAAACAAAAGTTTTAATGTTGTTTTTTGAAAGTGTAAATCTTACATTCACTTTCGATTTGAAAGTCTGAAAATAAGGCTTAAAGTCTTAAAAACCAATAATATAAACAAAACAGGTCATTTATTTAATATGTTTTATAACATAAATAATAAAGGGCTTTTTCAGGAATATTATACGCGCTATGACATGTTTCGCTTCACACACAGAAGGATACAAAGCGTTAAATTGTTAGAATTAGACCGGACAGACTTGAAAGAATCGACAAAAATCCGTTCCTTTGCCTTATAAAAGAATTTGTTATCCACCAACAGAAACAAGACCTTTCTTATAACCTTTTATAGTGCCAACAATATGACAAAAGAAGAACGCCACAACCTCATCCTGGATTACCTGATGCAGCATAACTCCGTGTTAGTAAGCGACCTGGCCAACAAACTCAACGTGTCATCTGTAACCATACGAAAAGACCTCACAGAACTTGAAAAAGAAAAGAAACTCTATCGAAACCACGGCAGAGCCATACTTATCAACCCATACATCAACGATCGAAACGTAAACGAAAAGGAAAAGTTCTTTGTCGAAGAAAAAAGGCTCATCGGCGTTTGCGCCGCGAAGCTTATCACAGCCAAAGACTCCATCCTGATTGCTTCAGGCACAACGATGCACTACTTCGCCCGGCAGATACATCCGCTGGAACATCTGACTGTCATCACCGCATCCCTGCAAGTGTCGGAAATCCTTTCCCAAAACCCGGACATCGACATCATCCAGCTGGGCGGACTCTTGCGACACAGCAGCCTGTCCGTCGTCACGAAATATGCCGAGCAAATGCTCTCCAACTTCTCGTGCAGCAAGCTCTACATGGGAGTGGACGGGATAGACCTGGATTTCGGCATTACCACGACCGACATGATGGAAGCCAACCTGAACCGAGTCATGATGCAAACAGCACAAAAGACCATTGTCCTGGCTGACTCATCAAAGTTCGGACGCCGTGGATTCAGCAAAATCAGCGACATGGAGGAAGTGGACCACATCATCACAGACAGCCACATCTCGCCAGCTACGGCCAAACGCATCGAAGAAATGGGTATCGAACTGACTATCGCCGAATTAGGATAAGCGATTCCAGCGATGGGAGTGAAGTCCGGAGGCCCTCCTTTCCGCTCCCGGACGCCTTCCTTTCCGCCCTCGCCTACCCTCCTTTCCGTGGTCGTCTACCCTCTATCCCGTCCAAAGGCACAGTAACACGCAACCACAAGAGACAAAAAAAGGCGGCATCCCCCAGCACAGACTTACAGCTGTCGTCTGCTTTGAGGGATGCCGCCTTATGTCTTTACTAAAATCTTATTAGCGACAGACGTTACCGCTTCTTAATAAGGTATATGCCATTCCTTGATGCCTTCTCCATAGACATTGGTCCGGAGATGAAGGGTGTCGCCTTGCGACAAGGCATATTGTTTCAATGGGATTGACAAATAAACACGCCGGGGGAAAGATTCCCGGTCATCATTCTGACTGTGAGCCAAGGTGAAGTAAACCGACGTCCGACCACCCCGCCTTACGACGCTGTCTTCCACGAAGGCATAGACATGAGCCTTCGTCTGCATCATCGGCTGTACTACGATGTTCAAATACCCGCCTCCGCGATAGACACTTTCCACATACAAAGAATCCATGCGGGCCGTCATGCCTTCTCCCATCCGGATGGGCGGCTCGGCATAGACCAACGACACCGAATAGGCCAGCGTACTCCCGTCTGCATCCGGAAGCGCATACATGCCCACAGCGCGATAGAGCGTATCCGAACGCAAGCCCTGTCCCGAAAGCTGGTTTTGCAAGGACAGCATGCCGGACGCATCGGGATGAATACAGTCGACCATGGCTTCCTCATTGGTGTAAATGTCCATGAAATCAGTCAGCACATCAGGGTATACATAATTATCATCCTTGTCGCACTGCGTGAAAAGCAATGCGACAAGGATGAGACAGGCAGATTGGAGTCTTCTGACGCCAAGGCTATTAATCTTCATGCTGAAGAGCTTCCAAATAATTAATCAACGGATTGGCGTACATCGCCAGGATACGGTCAAGCAGGAATGCCGTATCCTTGTTCGGCAGATTGATTTTGGCCAACTGTCCTTCAATGTAAGCCTGGAACTTTTCTTTTTGTTCCGGTGTATACCGGTCAGCAAAACGCTGTTCGTTCTTCCACCAATCGTATGCCACATAGTTGCCCGGATAGAAACGGTAGTTCAAATGGATGCTCCGGTCGATTTTATTGGAAACCTGTGTGAAGAGTTCTCCCTTCGGGCGACTGGCATCCAGCGTGTCCAGATAATCGTTCAGGTAAGTGGTCATCTGGAAATGCACTTGCCCTTTATAGCCGAACAGACCGGTCTGCATGCTCAGCAAGTCATCTTGCGGCGTTTTCTTGTAGTCGGGATTATCGCGCTTCAACTGAAATTCCAGTGCTTTCAGATAATCACAAGGGTCATACTCATAGGATATGGACACCGGCATGATGTGCAGTTGTTTCAGGCAATCAAGGAATCCGCCTTCTCCCCCCATGGACAACATCTTGAGCACACTGTCCTGCGTGCGGTCGTTGGAATCCTTGGCACGCCCTTCACGCTGGGCAATCCAGACATTTTCATGCTTTTCGGAGATGGCATAATGGATATAACGCGACATGCGTTGCGACGACTCCAGCATTTGCCGCATGGTCAAAGCCCTCTGCACGATGAAGGATTTGTTCACACGCACCAGCTTTTTAATCCATGGATAGACCAGCAAATTATCGCCGATGGCAATCTCCACGGTGTTCATGCCGTTGTCAATCAATAAAGCAGACAAGAAGGCTGCATCCAGCACGATGTCGCGATGATTGGAAATATAAGTATAAGCCCTTTTCTTATCAGGAAGTGACGAACAGTCCATCGTCAGACTATCGCAATACTTCTTGGCAATAGTCTTCACGAAATCATAACCGAAAGCCATCTGGAAATCCAGGTTGGTCTTACATTTCCGCATTTTAGCGGCAATCAAGTCAAAGGGGATGTCTGGATACAGATAGTTGACCACCATCTGAAATGCGGGATCAGCGATTAGCTCCTCGAAGACCTGAGGAAGTTCCTCCGGTTGATAGGGGCGAATTTCGTCAAATTCTGCAGGTATATTCATAGTATATCAAGTTTTAAAGCACAGGAAACAGCAAAATGTCACGCCATTTCCCTGCACTACGAGTCATAGTGCAAATTACGTAAATCTTTTTGTTATTATCAAGTGGGATTCTATGTTATAGACTAAAAAATTGAGGTTTAGAACTTATTTTCAATAATGTCTGTCAATACATCCTTCATTTCCATGCCTGCTGCACGGACTTGTTGGGGGATAAAGCTCGTTTCAGTCATGCCCGGTGTGGTATTCACTTCCAATAAATTGATTTTTCCGCCTTCCGTTATGATGTAGTCCACACGGATGATGCCTTCACACCCCAAAATGTCATAAATGGCAGAAGTCAGCAACTTCACACGCTCTGTGACGTCCTCATCCAGCCGTGCCGGCGTGATTTCCCGTGACTCTCCGTCATACTTTGCCGCATAATCAAAAAACTCATTCTTTGACACTACCTCGGTAATAGGGAACACGACTTCTTTGGTCTTTGTCTTGTAACATCCACAAGTAATCTCCGTTCCTGCCATAAACGCTTCTATCATCACTTCGGGTGATTCATTCATGGCTTTCCGGATAGCCGGCTGGATTTCTTCAGCTGTTTTCACCTTGGTCACGCCAAAGCTGGACCCTCCTTCATTAGGCTTGATGAAGCAAGGCAAGCCGATTTTGTCAATGACTTCCTGGTCTGTAATCTCAAAACCTTCACGCACCATCAGAGATTCGGCAATGCGGATGCCAAAGCCCTTCAAATAGTGGTTTAAAGCAAATTTATTAAATGTCAAAGCTGAAGCCAGCACATCGCATGTCGAATAAGGGATATGGAGCAAATCAAAATATCCCTGCAAGATGCCGTTTTCTCCCGGTGTACCATGAATGATGATGTATGCGAAGTCGAACACTTTCTTTTTCTCTTGACAGATAAAGCTGAAATCATTACGGTCAATAGAGACTTTTGTATTATCAGGAAGCACCACTTCCCAACACAATCCTTTCATCTCCACAATGTAGACTTCATATTTGTCCTTGTCGATGAAAGAATAGATCCCTTGCGCACTGCGAAGGGATACGGGAAACTCCGAAGAATCTCCCCCTGCAACAATTGCAATTATACGTTTCATATATTTATGTGATTGAAATCCGTTAAAGTTCGCGATTGCTGATATATGTGCGCCACTTCTCCAGCAGCACCGTCATATCTTCAGGCAACTCGGAATTAAAGAACATTTGTTCGCCCGTGCGGGGATGCACGAAGCCCAGCGTTTTGGCATGCAACGCCTGGCGGGGACAAGTCTCAAAACAGTTTAGGACAAACTGCTTGTACTTGCTGAAATGTGTCCCCTTCAATATCTCATTGCCACCATAACGTTCGTCATTAAATAGAGGATGTCCGATGTGCTTCATGTGCACCCGGATTTGATGAGTACGCCCGGTCTCAAGCACACACTCGACAAAAGTCACGTAGCCCAGACGCTCCAGCACATGATAATGAGTCACGGCATGCTTGCCAATCTCCGGATCTGCCGACACCGCCATCTGCATACGGTCTCTCGGATTGCGCGTGATGTTTCCCTCTATCGTTCCTTCATCATGCTCCAAAATCCCCCATACCAAAGCGTTGTATTTCCGTTGAGTTGTTTTATTATAGAATTGAAGACCCAGATGCGTCTTGGCGTCAGGCGTTTTGGCCACAACCAACAAGCCGGACGTATCCTTGTCAATACGGTGTACCAGCCCGACTGCCGGATCATTGGGGTCATACTTCGGATTGTCACGCAGATGCCACGCTATGGCGTTGACCAGCGTACCATGATAGTTACCGCATCCCGGATGCACGACAAGCCCTGCCGGTTTGTTCACCACCAGCACATCGTCGTCTTCATACACAATATTCAAAGGAATATCTTCAGGGATAATGTCATTATCATAACGTGGACGGTCGAGCATCACAGTCAACACATCCAAAGGCTTTACCTTATAATTGCTCTTCACGGGCTTGCCATTGGCCATCACATAGCCCTGGTCCGCAGCTTGCTGAATACGATTGCGAGAAGAATTAACCAGTCTTTCAAACAAGTATTTGTCAATCCTCACTGGCGACTGCCCCTTGTCCACCACGACACGGAAATGTTCATAAAGCTCTCTGCCACCGTCCGTCACGGACTCTATATCGTCCAAAGAGTCATCTAATTCATCTATATATTCTTCAGTCATAAGTCCGCCTTAAAACCACGATTCTTCTTCACTCACCGGTGCTGCCTGCGGTGTTTCTAATGCGACACTGTCTGTATTCAACGAATCAGCCACAGCAATGTCACCTCCCACCACCAATGTCACAGCAGCCCCTATGGGTATTTTTGCCCCCGGCTCCAAGGCTTTTCCATGGTAGCGTACTCCGTAAACCCAGTCTTTCTCACCGGCTATGTAATCATTTGCCGTCAACTGAAAACCAGCCGCCAGCATTCGCGCCTGCGCTTCACGCAGAGAGCTATTGTCTATCACATCGGGAATCACCCGAGTCGGAGTCCTATTGGTACAAATCGTCAGATACACTTGGCGACCTTCTTTCACACGAGCCCCTGGAACAGGCTTCTGGTCAACGACTGTGCCCGAGGGGACATCCGGTACATAACACGAATCCACAATGGCCGGCTCCAGCTGTGTTCCAGCCAAAGCCTGGATAGCCTTTTCACTTGACATGCCTTGTACATCCGGCACACTGATACTTTCTCCATGATGCGTATAGACATCAATCCCCTTCAAGACACCGTATATAACGACTACCACGAAGAGTATCATGCCAAGAATATTCAGCCAAAAGACACGATTCTTTTTTAAAGAAAAGAAATCCTTAAAGGTCATAGATCCGATTTTTGAGTTTTCGGCACAAAGATAATACAAAAAAGTGAGATACTGAGCAAATCACGGAAATATGATTGAAA
>OIWT01001904.1_pt1 | contig 23124 bp, 20 predicted proteins | sample 1587701 | NCBI WGS metagenome assembly OIWT01 (sample SAMEA3888904, study PRJEB22519) | human gut metagenome | biome: human gut; feature: human-associated habitat; material: faeces | place: Denmark | collected 2009
ACATTTCGGGGAGTACGAGCTATCTCCCAGTTTGATTGGCCTTTCACTCCTACCCACAGCTCATCCGAGCACTTTTCAACGTAAACCGGTTCGGGCCTCCAGCGCCTGTTACGGCGCCTTCACCCTGGCCATGGGTAGATCACTAGGTTTCGCGTCTGCTCACGCCGACTGAACGCCCTGTTCAGACTCGCTCTCGCTTCGGCTGACGCCCCTTAAGGGCTTAACCTCGCCGGCGTGACGCAACTCGTAGGCTCATTATGCAAAAGGCACGCCGTCGCCTCTCGGCTCCGACCGCTTGTAAACGAACGGTTTCAGGTTCTTTTTCACTCCCCTGTTCGGGGTTCTTCCCACCTTTCCCTCACGGTACTGGTACACTATCGGTCTTCCGGTAATATTTAGCCTTGCGGCATGGTCGCCGCGGATTCGGACAGGATTCCTCGTGCCCCGCCCTACTCAGGTGGCGTCCTCGAAACAGCCCCGTTGCCTGTACGGGCCTTTCACCCTCTACGGACCGACTTTCCAGACGGTTCCAGTTCCTGGCTGTCTCTCCATGGACACTCCTACAACCCCGGACGCGCCTCGACGCGCCCGGTTTAGGCTCTTCCCGTTTCGCTCGCCACTACTCCGGGAATCGATGTTTCTTTCTCTTCCTGCAGGTACTAAGATGTTTCAGTTCCCTGCGTTCGCCGCGCTCGCGCGCTGCACGCACTTCATGCGTGCGGGTTCCCCCATTCGGACACCTCCGGATCACGTCCTGTTTGCAGATCCCCGGAGTTTTTCGCAGCTTACCGCGTCCTTCCTCGCTTCCGAAAGCCTAGGCATCCCCCGTTCGCTCTTATCCTCTTTCTCGTGTGAATCGACATCTCTGTCATTCTTGCCTATTTTCTTGAAATTGCAGTCCCGTAATCACAGGAACCGAAAGACTCGATTCTTGTTTATACAGACTCATCTAATTTCTATCTTTCTTACCTCGTTTTCTCTCTCAGTATTGTCAATGATCTTCAACTTGTCCCCCGAAAGGGATTGCAAAGGTAGACATTATTTTTGAAAGTGCAAACTTTTTCTCGATTTTTTAAGAATTTCCCACCTTGCACAATGCGCCACGGGCCACCCTGCGCCGGAATTCGGCGCCTCCGAGGCCGTCATCTGCAAGAAAGTCAGGCCGATGCGCTGCAATGCCGAAGTTTGTTGCTAAATTTACACGATTGTATGCCCGGAGGGGGCGAATCATGTGAGCGGCAAGGAATGAGCCGCCGCAGATTTGACAAATTTTTAACGACATATATATAATGGAACAGATCAAAGACAGATTTCTGCGCTATGTCGCCATTGACACGCAGTCAAACGAAGAGAGCGACAGCCAGCCGTCAGCGGACAAGGAACTCAATCTCCTGCGGCTCCTCAAAGATGAACTTTGCGCCCTCGGCGTCAAGGCGGAACTCGATGAATGGGGCTATGTGATGGCCTCCATCCCGTCAAATATAGACAAAAAAACTCCCGCCGTCGGATTCATAGCCCATGTGGACACGGCCCCGGACGCTTCAGGCGCGGATATCAAGCCTCAGATAATCAGCAACTATGACGGTTCGGACATCCCGCTCAAGGGGGTTCCGGGCCTGAGTCTCAAAGTCTCCGACTTCCCGGAACTGCTCTCCCACAAGGGCGAGACCATCATCACCACCGACGGCACCACCCTGCTCGGAGCGGATGACAAGGCCGGCGTGGCGGAGATAATGGACGCGGTGCAATACATCATGGAGCATCCTGAATTCAAGCACGGCGAGATAAAGATCGGCTTCACCCCCGACGAGGAGATAGGCCGGGGCGTGGTGAAGTTCGACGTCAAGAAGTTCGGGGCGGACTACGGGTACACGATGGACGGCGGCGAAGTCGGGGAGCTGGAGTTCGAGAACTTCAACGCGGCCTCGGCCGTGGTCCATATCCAGGGACGCAACGTCCATCCGGGATACGCCAAGGGCAAGATGCTCAACTCCATAATCATCGCCAACGAATTCATCTCCCTGCTGCCGCAGGACCAGAGGCCGGAGTGCACCCAAGACTATGAAGGGTTCTTCCACATCGTCGGCTGCAAGGGCAGCGTAGAGGAAACCACCCTCACCTATATAATAAGGGACCACGACAGGGCGAAGTTCGAGAGGAAGAAAGAAGTCATCAGTGAATGCGCGGCCTTCATCAACCTCCGCTACGGAAAGGACTGCGCGACCGTGACGCTCAAGGACCAGTACTACAACATGCGCGAGCAGGTGGAGCCGCACTACCATGTGGTAGAAAAGGCAGTGAAGGCCATGGAAATGGCGGGCATCAAGCCTCATATCCAGCCTATACGCGGCGGCACCGACGGAGCCAACCTCTCGTTCAGAGGACTCCCGTGCCCGAACATCTTCGCCGGCGGCCTCAACTTCCACGGACGCTATGAGTGGGTACCGGTGGAGAGTATGGAGAAAGCCTCCCGGGTCATCCTCAACATCATCAGCCTCTACGCAGAATAGCGGTGGCAGACAAGCCACCGGGCTTCAATAGAATAAGCACCTTCCCTCATCCTGATTCAGTGTAGGGGAAGGTGCCTGTCGTCTGTGGTTGAGCCTGTCGGCCGCCGCCGGGAATCACAGCCCGGCGGGACCTGAAGGCCTACGCCTCTTTCTTCTTGTCGCGAAGCGTGGCGAATATCATGTAGGCGCAGATGGCGACAAGCGGCACGATAGCGATCAGCTCGGCCGCGGAAGCTCCTGACGCGCCAGGAGTGTTCCAGTCATAGAGATACCAGTCAACCTTGGCGAACTTCAGCACAGCGGAGACGACTCCCATCAGCGCGCCGCCGGCGATGAAGCCGCTGGCGATGAGCGTACCCTTCTCCTGACGGGCGGCATTGACGGCCTTGTCGGTGCTGCGTGTGCTGACGAACCATGAGATGGCGCCACCCAGAAGCAGAGGAAGGTTAAGGTCGATAGGGATGAACATGCCGAGGCAGAAAGCCAGGGCGGGAACTTTGAACACAGTGAGAAGCACGGCTATCACGGCGCCGATGCCATAGAGCAGCCACGGAGCGTTGCCCCCGTTCATCATCGGCTGGATCACAGCGGCCATGGCATTGGCCTGCGGGGCCACAAGCGCGCCCTCTCCGGTGAATCCGTAGGTCTTGTTGAGAATGAGCATCACCCCGCCCACGGTCGCGGCGGCCACGGCTACCCCGACGAACTTCCATGCCTCCTGCTTGCGAGGCGTCGTGCCGATCCAGTAACCGATCTTGAAGTCGGTGATGAGGCCGCCGGCAGTAGAAAGCGCAGTGCAGACCACGCCGCCTATAATCATGGCGGCAACCATGCCCGCATTACCCTTAAGACCCACCAGCACCAGCACAAGGGCGGTGATTATCAGGGTCATGATCGTCATTCCGCTGACAGGGTTGGTGCCCACAATCGCGATCGCGTTGGCCGCCACCGTAGTGAAGAGGAATGCTATCACGGCCACAATCAACAGCCCGACGAGTGCCTGCCATACATTGTTGACAACTCCGCCGAGGGCGAAGAAGCAGAACACTGCGAGGAGAGCAATGGCGATGCCCCATACGACGGTCTTCATCGGCATGTCCTCCTGTGTACGCTCAACCTTGGCGATGGAACCGCCGTCCTTGCGACGGAACTCGCCTGCGGCAAGCCCGATGGCGCTCTTGATGACCCCGGCACTCTTGATGATGCCGATGATGCCGGCGGTGGCGATGCCTCCGATGCCTATATGGCGGGCGTATTCCTTGAATATCTGGTCAGCCGACATATCTGAGATGGCTGTCGTTATGCCTGTGCCCATGAGGTCGATGACCTGTCCGCCCCAGATGAGATTCATAAGAGGGATGACCACCAGCCACACGAGGAAAGATCCGCAGCAGATGACGAATGCATATTTGAGTCCGACAATGTACCCCAAGCCCAGGACGGCGGCGCCGGTATTGAGCTTGAGCACGACCTTGGCCTTGTCCGCAACCACCTGGCCCCAGTGCATGACCGTGGTGCTGAGAGTCTCAGCCCACGCCCCGAAAGTGGACACGACAAAATCATACAGACCGCCCACAAGGCCCGCAGCCAGGAGGGTCTTGGCGCTGCTGCCTCCGCTCTCTCCGCTGACAAGCACCTGCGCGGTGGCAGTAGCCTCAGGGAAAGGATATTTCCCGTGCATCTCCTTGACGAAGTATTTGCGGAACGGTATAAGGAAGAGTATTCCGAGGAAGCCCCCGAGCATGGAGCTGAGGAACATCTGGAAGAAGTTCACATCAAGCCCGAGGATATATATGGCCGGGAGAGTGAATATCGCTCCGGCCACCACCACTCCCGAACATGCGCCGATGCTCTGGATGATGACATTCTGGCCAAGACCTCCCTTCTTGCCCAGGGCGCCGGTCATGCCGACGGCAATGATGGCGATAGGAATCGCGGCTTCGAACACCTGCCCGACCTTGAGGCCGAGGAAGGCCGCCGCTGCGGAGAAGAGCACCGTCATCAGCAGGCCCATGGTCACCGAATACGGGGTGACCTCAAGCGGCTTCGAGTCAGAACTCAAAAGGGGTTTGTACACTTCCCCCGGTTTCAGCTCCCGATGAGCGTTCTCGGGCAGACTCAGGTTTTTGTTTTCTTTCATCTCTTTCTTTCTGTTTTTCGTAATACTCTATATATTTCTGCAGCAGGGCTGCGTCCTTGGCTTCCTCCCTGGCGATGCGCGCGGCGCGGCGGGCCTCCTTCTTGAGGCGCTTCTCCTCGCGCTTCTTCTCCTTAGCCGCCGCACGGGCGGCATCACGGGCGTCGAGTTCCGCCCACCTGGCGTCACGGCGCGCCTTGCGCAAGGCTCTGCGCAGTTCGGCCTTGCTCATATATTGCTCTTCCTGAACCCCTGCCGTGGAAAGAGAATCGGTCACGGCGAGGCTATCCCGGCCTGCAACTGCAAGAGAATCAACAACTCTGGCAGAGTCGCCCAGAGCAACAGTATCCGACAGTGCCGGAAGAGTGCCGGCAGCCTGAAGCGTATCCGTCTGAGGGCGGCTCTTATGGCGGCGAATCGAGTCTATGGCCGCATATACGCTCGACATATAGCCGGGGTAATAGATCTCCGTATGAGGGAATGTGGTGCGCGGACGCGCCAGCAGGGCGGAGCGTCGCGAAGCACGCAGGACAAGAGCCGTTATGTCCGACTTGCCCTTGGGACGAAGCTCCGGCTTCCAGACAAAGCCCTTGAGGCTCTGGTCGATCTTGGACATCTGCGCTATAGGGTAGGCGTCGTTCTTCGGGCTGTCAAAATAGTGGATTCTGTCCACATCGCCGTCCTTGAGGATGGCGGAAAGCATGCGCGCCTCAACCTTGTTGACAGTGGCGAGGGTTTCATTCTCCTTGAGATAGAAAAGCGCGGTCACGCCGCCCAGGGCATCAAAACGCCGCAACTGGGTATCCTCGTCGAAGTAAGCCATCACCTCGGAGCTCTTGATCTGGTCATAATGGAGGCTGTCCTCGTCCACGGCGATAAACGCGTTGGACATGAGACTGGCACGGTCGACGCCCCGGCTTTTGACCAGCACGAAAAGGCTGTCCGAACTGTATTGCCGGCGGCCTTCATTCCATATTATAGGATCCTTGTAGAACCGGGCGATGGAGTCGAGTTCGTTGAAACGCACTGAATCACAGCGTACCTGGATGTCGGAGCGGAACACTTTCACATTGCCGACACCGAGGAGGAATCCCACCCGCGAGGTATCAGGCGGCGGCACGGAAGCGAGACTGTCGGCAGCGGAGGCAAGGCTGTCCGGGGAGGCAAGGCTGTCTGCCGGCGCGACAACCCCCGCGGAAGATGAAGAGTCCACCTGCGGCGCAGGCGCCGGTACAGGAGCTATGCTCTCTGATTTGGGGCCAGCGGGCACCGGCACCGCCCCGTTCTGTCTTGCGGCCTCCTCTTTCGCTTTGGCCGCCTGTTCTGCCGCACGGCGGCGGAACTCGGCCACAGGGTCGCCATTTATCGTCTTGAGGCGTTCCTCTGCGGCGGAAACCTCCGCCCCGTCAATGTCGCAACGGCGCAAAGCATTATATACCAATGTGTCAGCACCAAAATACATAGTGTCAACCTGCCCCTCCTTGTTCTCCGACCACATCGCCACGGCGGCGTTGTCCCGCAGGGTCACCTTGGACAGGGTGTCCTTATAGAAGAGATAGTCTGAGACGGCGGCGGTGCTGCGCGTGCTGTCCTGAATCTGGACCCGGCCTCGCATAAGCACGTCATTGGCGGCCCTGTAGAAAAAGAGCGTATCGCTCCAGCTCTCCTGGTCACGGGTAAGGGCCTGCACATCGCCGGCAAAAAAGAACACGTTTTCCGGCCTGCTGTACCAGCCTCCGGAGGCGGAGAGCATGTTGTCGTCTTTCCAGAAATCTATCGGCGAGACGAACTCGGCCTTGTTGATGTCCGAGAGATAGTGCAGCGAGTCGGCACGCACAAAGACGGAGTCCGTGTACATGTTGACATTGCCCCCGAAAGTGAAGAGTTCGCGGGCATTGAAATAGTGCCCCTCGTCGCTCTCGATTATCTGGCCGTCCGAGCTCCGCATGGAAGCGCCGCCACGGAAGACGGCCACGCTGTCCCGGGTGTCGTAGTCCAGGATTCTGGTGCGGAGCATGTTGTCCTGCTTGTCGCGGAGCTGCACAAGCGCCCCGCGGAACTGTGCAAGGTTATCATCCACGAGATAGTCCAGTTTGTCGCTGGTCAGCTCCGTGTCGCCCTGCAGCATGCGGACATGCCCCATGCAGTTGATGATGTTGGTGTTCTGGCTCCAGACGGAGCTGTCGGCTATGAGATATGTGCCGTTGTGAAGGAAAGTGGCGTCAACAGCCCGCCGCACGAAATCATCCCCCTGCTCAGCCTGCTCTATATAACTTGCGCTGATGAGCCGCAGCAGGGAGTCTCTCTGCTCGGATTGCCCTTGGGCAAGCAAAGAGAACGCAGCGGAGAGCGATATCGCCAGGGCCGCAATCAGTCTTCTTTTCTGATTTTCTGCTCCCATCCTTTGCGGGCGAAGTCACAATCCGAGAACATCGGGTCTATGACTATATATGTAGTCGCTATCTTGTCGTCCACGAACTTGTTCACCGCCTCGATCTGGCGTTTGTTCCTGACCTGCGCGAGAAGTTCGACATAGTCGTTCTCGAAATTCGCCGTATGGGCCGGGATGATCTTGTCCAGCCTGATGATCTTGTATACCTGGTTTCCGCTTCGGCCCTCATTGTCAAGGGATGACACAGGCTCGGACACCTCGCCCGGCTTGAGATCCCTGACCGCAGCATAGTCCTGCGGCTTGAGTTCGTCCATATCGAAGTAGGATGATCCGGTGTTGGGGTCAGCCATGAGACCGCCGTTGGTACGCGTGGCAGGATCCTCGGAGTAGAAGCGGGCCGCAAGTTCGAAGGTCATCACGCTGTCCTTGACGATGGCCGTCCGCAGGCTGTCCAGCCGGCGGAACGCCTTCTCCTGATCTTCTTCCGTGTACCTGGGCTTGATCAGGATGTGGCGTGCGTTGAACATGTCGCCCTTCTTCTCAAGCACCTCCAGGATGTGATATCCGTCCGGAGTCTCCACTATCTGGGAGATGACGCCCGGCTTGAGGGACATCGCGGCGTCGGAGAAGGCCGGCCAGAATATGGATTTCGACACCAGTCCCAGCTCGCCGCCCTTGCGGGCGCTCTCAGTGTCCTCAGAGTACAGACGGGCGAGGGTCGAGAACTTCTCGCCGTTGATGATGCGCTCACGGATGGAGAGCAGCCTCTCCTTCACGGCGATCGCGGCCGCCTCGCGGTCCGGGTAGATGCATATCTGACTCATCTGGTATTTGGTCGGCACCTGCGGAAGCGACGACACGTCGGCCGTGTCAAGGTACTGCTTCACATCATATGGGGTAATCTCAGCGATGCCTTGGGCTATCTGCTGTTGCTCCTGCTGCGTAAGGCTCTGCTGCTCAATCTGCTGTCTCCATTCCTGGCGCAGCTTGTAGAGAGGCTTGCTGAAGTACTCTTCCACTTTCTCGTCTCCTCCGAGGGCGGAGCGCACCTGGTCGAGCCTGTGATTGAGCTCGGCCGAAACCATCTCCGAATTGACATTGAGAGAGTCTATGCGGGCCTGCATCAGAAACAGTTTGGACTCCATCATGCTCTCAAGGAGTTCGCAGCGTATGTTACGGTCGGAGCCATATCCCTGGGCCCGCATCATCTGCACCTCAGACTCAAGGTCCGAGAGAGAGATCATCTCGTTGCCCACCACGGCCACGGATTTGTCAACCACACCCTGATATTTCTGCGCCTGGGCTACGGCACAAACGCCGAGCAGGGCTGCCAAAGCTGCTGATTTCAAGCTGTTCATCTGTCAATAAATTACAAATTGTCTGTTTTCGAGTGCGGTCTCAAGCAAGTCCCGTTCCAAACCTTTGACGAGAGCGTGTTTTCTTGCACTCAGAAGAATGTCCCGTATCTCCGCGGCGCAGAAATCCAACGGCGCCACGCCGCTGCGCCTGATATCGCAGACATAGGCCGCAAGCAGGTCGCCGCGCCCCTCGGGTTCAATCTTTATCATGTTGTCCTTCATGGCGGAAAGCATCTGAGAGTAGTCGACCCCGAACTCGGCCGCAAGGTCGCGCGCGTCCATCCAGACATCGGAGTTATCAAAATACCTCAACGCAGAAGACACGGTGATGGAGTCCGTCCTGTGGAACTCGTCGAATTCATCCGACGATATCATCTTGAGGACATGGTCCTTGTTGGGGGAATCCTTCATCACATCCACGAAGCGCACCTTCATCACCGGCCTCTGGAGCACAAAATCATCCTGGTGCGACATATAGTATTCCGAAATCTGGGCATCCGTGACAAGGGTGTCCAGACGGTCACTGATATAGCGCTGCTCATAGCGATACTTGACAAGGGAAAGCCTGTACGCCTCCAGCTCGGCGGAAACATCCATCTCAGACTTGGACAGCTGCTCCTCGGCCACCTTGACATAGAGCCGGTCCGTAGCCCAGGAATCTATGTACCTGGCCGCAAGGGCGGCGCTGTCCTGAGGGCTCGCGGATGGCGGAATAAAGCGCTGGAGTTCCGAGCGGTACAGTTTGTCCTTGCCGACACGGGCCACCACCTCGTCATCGTGCACGACGGAAGAGATGACCGTACAGGAGCTCAGGACGGACAAAGCCGCAAGCAGGAGTGACAAAGTTTTGCGCATATTTGCAAAAATAGAAATAATATGTCAATTCTCGGCGGCCAGCGCCTCGATTATCTTGTCTATCTGCGGACTTACCGCCCAGGAAGAGGCTGTAGTGTTGTTGGTGAGTATGGAGAACACCACCGCGCGGGAAAGGTCACCGTCCTGCGGAAGGATGTAGCCGCTATAGCAGAGTATGCCGTTCATCGAGCCGCTTTTCATCCTGATACGGCTGCGGAAGGCCGCGTCGGCCGACGGGAACTTGTATTCGAGCGTACCCTTGCCGCCCGGCTGCGGAAGCGATGCCAGGAAAGCCCCGGCCACGTCGGTCCTGGCCATTGCGGCCAGGAAATTGACAAAAAACGCGGGCGAGACATAGTTCTTGCGCGAAAGTCCGCTGCCGTCGAAAATGCGGCATCCTGATGCCGGATTGAGCCCAAGTGCGGACAGGGCCGCCTCCGCTGCCGACACGCAGGAATCGTAGTCCGTGCCGTAGCCTCTCTTGACCGAAAGAGTCTTGAGAAGCGTCTCCGCGAAGAAGTTGTCGCTCTCGCAGTTGGTCTCGCGGGCGATTGACTTCAGCGCGGCTGAACGGGTCCCTCCGATAAGCGAAAGAGACTTCTGCTCAGCGGCCGGAGTGCCATCCCCGGCAATCCCCGGAGTCTCGCGGAGATGTCCGTCGGGGCTTATGTCGGAGGCGCCCCCCTCGACCGCGACTCCGTTGGCTGTCAGATACCTGCAGAAATAGTACGCGCATGTATATGCCCCGAATCGGTTTGAGCACTCCAGGGTGTAACCGTTCCTGTCGACCGGGAAACTCCCGGCGAACTCGCCACAGGGAGAGAGGTGGGTGTTGATATAATACACCGTGTTGCGCGTGCGTGCGCCCCCGGTTGTAGCATGGTTGACAAATGTCATCCACGGGGTCTCGGGATAACGCACCCGGATGTCAGGCTTCTGCCCGGGGGACGACCCCGGCTTTATGGAAAAGTTCTGCGCGTTCTCGAAAAAGTTGAGTCCGGTAGGACCGGCACCGTAATTGGTGCCAAGGTCATCGTATGTCCAGCCCAGTCCCTCCGGCGTGATGCTGCCCAGACACCTCGGGTCTCCCACGACCCGGCCGTTGACAGCCTTGATGCCGGCGGCGCGAAGCAGCTTGAGCCAGGAGGCGAACAGAGCATCTGCAGGTTCTGCGCACTGCGCCTTGGAACCGGTGGTCGGATCTCCGCCGCCGATGATGTAAAGGTCTCCCTTGAGAATTCCGTCCTCGATGGTGCCGTCATACCCGAGGCGCGTCTCGAAACGGAAATCCTCGCCAAGCGAGGCCAGCGCCAGGCCGGTCGTGATGAGCTTCATGTTGGACGCCGGGACAAGCTTGACGCGCTGGTTGTGGCAGGCGAGGGTATCACCGTCCATTCTCATGGCGAACACACCCACAGACGCAGAAGCGAGCGGCGGGCGGGAAACTACGGCATCGACCGTCTTCTGCGAGAGGGTCTGCGGAATACCGGCAGTCGCGCTCCTTGCAGCAAGCAGAAGCGCGACTGATATGAGAAATGCAGTGCGGAGCCTCATTACTTGACGGACTCCTTCACAGCTGCGCTGAGTTTTTCGTAGAGAGCTTCCGTCTTGGTGAGAATCTCCTTGCGGAGAGCGGTATAGTAAGCCTTGCTTGAGCCTTCAAACTTGGCGTTGACCTTGTCACGGAGTTCGTTATAAAGGTCTATGGCCTCCTCCATCAAGGATCCCACCGCGGCCGGTGCCACATTGGAGTTGACAGTGGCCACTACAGAGCAGTCCTCGATGAAAGCCCCGAGTACATATTCAATGTCTTTCTTGATACCTCTTAAATTCATAATATTATGTATTTGTGATTAATCTTTGCAAAGATAGTAAAAAGATACGAAACGAGAGCGGTCCACGCTGCCGAGTATCCTCCTGACCGCTATCGGAGTGCGGCCATAACTGCCCGGCTCCCCGGTGCGGAGCGAGTTGATGCGCACCAGCTGCGAAGAGTGTATGATGCGCCCGTCTCCCATATACATAGCCACGTGGGTGACGGATGCGATCTTGCCGTCGGAGGTCTTGCGCCCGAAGAACACGAGGTCGCCGGGCAGCATGCGGGAGAAGTCGAACGGCACCTCGACTCCGAGGTGTATCTGCTCGCGGGCGTTGCGCGGCAGCAGGACGCCGTTCATCAGATAGACGAACTTGACCAGTCCGCTGCAGTCGAAGTACTTGGCCGTGTTGCCTCCCCACATATAAGGTGTACCGAGCAGACTCTTGGCAAAAGAGACCAGAACCTCCCCTTCCGGACGGCGGGAAGCAGCCCAGTCATCCAGAGAAGCCACGTCGGCCGACTTGACCCACGCCTCCCGGCCGTCGGCCATGAGCACCTGCGTCCACCCCGGCCTGCGCCCGGAAGAGCAACGCACAATGTCGCCCGCCGTGAAATCGCATATCACCGGCGCCCCCTCCCAGGCCGAAGCGAAGAGAGTGCTGTAACGTGCCGTGCAAATCATCTTGGGGGCCGCTATGTAAGCTTCCTTCTGCGCCTCGTCCATAAAGGAGAGGGCAAGTTCGTTGGTCCAGCAGTCCTTGTAGTCAGGGGCGTTCACCCTGCGCCAATAGCGATCCGAGCCTGTCACCTCCACGACCGTGCCCATCAGACACTGGCTCTCGCAGGAAGACTCGTAGTCCGGGGCCGCCCGGAGGAAGCACGACGATATGTTGACCACCGCCCAGCGCTCTTCGGAGCAGAGGGCGGAAAGCGGCAGCAGCAGCGCCATCACGAAAACAAATGCTCTTTTCATCTTTTATCTTGTCCGGCGCTCCGGCTGCGCGCAAACTCCATCACAAGCGCCGGAGCCTGGGCGTTGCGCAAACGGTCGCGCATGAAATCCATATACGGGGCGACATGCCCGAAATACATCTTGAGACCTTCGCAGAGGGAGTTGCGAAGGCTGCCGTCGGCCGCCATTTCGAAGCGGTGCTTAGGACATTCTCCGTGGCAGGCGAAGAAATACTCGCATTTCAAGCATTCTCCCGGGAGGGCGTTACGCTTCGCGAGACCGAAGCGGATGCGCTTCTCGGAAGCATATATCTCTTTGAGCGTGTTCTCCTTGATGTTGCCGAGGAGATACTGGGGATACACGAAATGGTCGCAGGAGTACACATCTCCGTTGTGTTCCACCACCAGGGCGTCCCCGCAGGTCTCCGCCATTGAGCAGACTCCGGGCTGCATTCCGCACCAGAGAGCGAGCGTGGAGTCGAACATCTGCACATAATAGTTGCCGACGTCGCGCCTCACCCACTCATCGAACACGTCGCACAGAAAACGTCCGTAACCCGCAGCAGACACGCTCCATGGCGCGAGAGACGCCCCCTCCGTCTCAGGAGAGACTATCAGCGGACGATGATAACCGTCCCGGAAGACCGTGTGCTCCACCGCCGGGAGGAACTGCATATAGTGACTGCCGACTATGTCGCGGAAAAACCTGTAGATCTCCGCCCCGCGCTTCTCGCACAAGCGGTTGACCACGCTGAGGGTGTTGAACTCCACTCCGCTGCGGCGGAACATCCTCACCGTCTCCATCACCCTGTCGAAAGTGGGTTTCCTGGCCCTGTTGCGTCTGAATGCGTCGTGGATGTCCTTCGGCCCGTCGAGGGACAGCCCGACAAGGAACCCGTTCGAGGCGAAGAATTCGCACCACTTCTCATTGATGAGAGTGCCGTTGGTCTGGAGGGTGTTCTCTATCTTCTTGCCGGCAGCGTATTTGCGCTGGAACGCCACGGCCTTTTTGTAATAGTCAAGGCCGACGAGCGTCGGCTCACCTCCGTGCCAGCAGAAAGTCACCGTGTCCACCTCGTTGGCCTCGATATACTGCTTGACATATTCCTCGAGCAGATCTTCGCTCATCAGGGCCTCCTTGCCTCCATACTGCACCGCCTTGTCCAGATAATAGCAATAGGTGCAGTCGAGATTGCAGGCAGAGCCGGCCGGTTTGAGCATGGTCATGAATGCGGCAGGAGCGTTGAGCTTCTGCGCATCCGCGAGTGTGAATATCTGTTTCTCTGCCATTGGCCCTAACAAAAAATCCCGAGGCTTGTTCGGCCCCGGGGACTCTGACTTTCTTCAGAAAGCGGCGTAGCGGGAGTGGGGCATGATCCCACGACCTCCGGATTATGAATCCGACGCTCTAACCAGCTGAGCTACCCCGCCATTCTTGTTGGCAAGAGCCATAAAAACAAACCGGCCGGAGCCGGATTTGTTGAGATAGAAGGATTCGAACCCTCACTGACAGAGCCAGAATCTGTAGTGCTACCATTACACCATATCTCAATGATTGGCCCAGAACACGCAAAGCGGTTTTGGGACTGCAAATGTACAACAGTTTTGCTTAAATGCAAAATTATTTTTTTGAAATTCTGGAACATTGATATATTTGTACCCAAATGGCTAAGACGAAGACAGTATGGTATTGCACGGCCTGCGGCAATGAAAGCCCCAAGTGGATGGGGCGCTGCCCGGCGTGCGGAGAGTGGAACACGATGGTGGAGGCGCCGCAGGAGACCCGCAAGGCAGCATCCCCGTCAGCCGTGAGAGGCCAGGCGAGCACAGACAGAAAGCCACAGAGCCTCAAGGAGATAGATTATTCCGAAGAAGCCCGGCTCTCGCTCGGGATGACGGAAGTGGACAGGCTGCTCGGAGGGGGCATCGTGCCGGGGTCGCTTGTCCTGATAGGTGGAGAGCCGGGCATAGGCAAATCCACGCTCAGCCTGCAGATCCCCCTGCACTGCAAGGGCCTGAAAACCCTCTATGTGACAGGAGAAGAGAGTGCGAAGCAAGTGAAGATGAGGGCGGAGCGGCTCGGCGGAGAAGACGCGGACTGCCTGATATTCTGCGAGACGCGGATCGAGGACGTTATAGCCGAGGCGGACAGGATACGCCCAGACCTCATGATTGTGGACTCCGTACAGACCATGTTCACCGACTCGGTGGAGTCCACTCCGGGCTCGGTCAGCCAGATAAAGGAAGTCGCAGCCGCCCTGCTTCGCTTCGCCAAAGACAGCGGGGTGCCCGTGATCCTGATCGGGCACATCACCAAGGACGGCTACATCGCCGGACCGAAAATCCTTGAGCACATCGTCGACGTGGTCTTCCAGTTCGAGGGGGACAACCGCGGCTCGTACCGCGTCCTGAGAAGCATCAAGAACCGTTTCGGATCGACCTCGGAGCTGGCGGTGTTCGAGATGACGGGGACGGGGCTGAGAGAAGTCAGCAACCCGTCCGAACTGCTGATCCCGATGCATGAGCAGGGGCTGAGCGGCACGGCCATCGCCGCAACGCTTGACGGCACCAGGCCACTTCTGTTTGAGGTCCAAGCCCTTGTGAGCTCTGCCGTCTACGGCACGGCACAGCGCTCCGCCACCGGCTTCGACACGAGGCGTCTCAACATGCTGCTCGCGGTGCTTGAGAAGAGGGCGGGGTTCCGCCTGAGCGCCAAGGATGTTTTCCTCAACATGGCAGGAGGGCTGAGGGTCAGCGACCCGGCCTGCGACCTCGCCGTGATCGCCGCCGTGCTCTCATCCAACTTCGATTTCGCCGTCCCGTCAGACGTGTGCTTCGCCGGCGAGGTCGGCCTGAGCGGAGAGATCCGCCCGGTGTCGCAATGCGACAGGCGGGTCGCAGAAGCGGCGAGACTCGGTTTCAGCAAGGTTTTCCTCTCCTCCTACTCAAGCGTGGAGAACGCCCCGTCGAGCATAAAGATCATCAAGGTGGCCGACGTGCCGGCGCTAGTAAAAGCCCTGTTCAAGCAATAATATGGAACTTTTCTACTCCAAGAACATCTCCTGCGGCACCGTCCGCCTGGACCGTGACGAGTCCGCACATTGCGTCCGGGTGCTGCGGCACCGCAGCGGAGACGCGATTTCGGTGATTGACGGGGAAGGCAGCCTCTACCGCTGCCGGCTGACCGCGGCTGACGCCAACGCCGCCGAAGCCGAGATAATCGAGACCGTCCCGGGATTCGGGGCCCTGCCATACGAACTTACGATGGCCGTCTGCCCCACCAAAAACATAGACAGGTACGAGTGGTTCGTGGAGAAAGCCACGGAGATAGGGGTCTCCGCCGTGGCGCCGGTCCTCGGAGACCACTCGGAGCGCAAGATAATCAAGCCGGAACGCCTCGAGAGGATCGCCCTGTCTGCGGCCAAGCAGTCTCTCAAAGGCCGGGTCCCCAGAATTCTGCCGCTGCAGACTATCAGGGACTTCATAGGCTCCGTGCCCGACGGGGCACTGAAGATGATTGCGTACTGCGACGAGACTCTTGAGAGGGATAAACGCCTGTCTGTCAAGGACGCCCTGCGCTCCAGGCGCGAAGGATGCCGCGAAGTCCATGTCCTGATAGGTCCGGAAGGGGACTTCTCCCCGGAGGAGGTGGCGCTGGCGCTAAATAACGGCTGGGTTCCCGTGCATCTGGGAGACAGCCGCCTCAGGACGGAGACCGCCGCCCTTACTGCCACCGCTGCCGTATATCTGGAGTTTCTTTAGATTGTGCCTCCGCCCGTCCCGGAAGACCCGGCCACCGCCTCCCGCTTTGGTTGCCAATTTTGTTCGGGAAACCCACTCTCCGCCGTACCGGCACATCGACTTGGACCGTTTGGTACGGCAAACCCCCTATCTGCGGTACCGAAGCCCTTGACATTGTGATAAATTCTGAGACTTACCAGCGGCTCATTGATGACAAGGCGGCGCTATACTTTCAGAGTCCACGTTATGTCTATGAGTTTCTGAAGAACGAACTTCTTACAGGGAAGGCAAGATAAGAGTGCGGCAATCCTTAAGGTCGATGGACGGGCCGTTTACCGACACGTGACGGCCATCAATGTTCAGCGGCAGAGTGTCCCAGAGTTCCCTGGATGCAGACTTAACGCTTGCTTTAGCCCCGGATTATCTCCACTTCGCCGCCGAGGCCCAGCTTGATGATCTGCGAGGCTTTGCCGGCGGACGCCCTGTCGTAGCACTTGGGCACCACATAATCGACAGCCGAGCGTATCTCCTCCGAAATCTCCGCGAATGACGCCGGAGACGGCTCTCCGGAGATGTTGGCCGAGGTGCTCACAAGCGGACGGCGCAGACGGCGCACCAGCTCTCGGCAGAATGCGGCCCCGCTGTTCTCCGCAGTCTGGCCTTCCTCCACATACGGGATCCGGATGCCCACGGAGCCGTCCTCCGCCACAGTGTTCGGAGCCAGATACTGACCCTCAGGATAGATGATGGTCATCGGGGAGTCGTTGACCTCCACGAGGTCAATGGCAATAGAAGGAATCTCCTTGACATATTTCGCGACCATGTCCAGGTCTGAAGCGAGAAGCACAAGAGACTTCGCACCGTAACGCCTCTTTATCTTGAAGACCTTCTCGACGGCCTCCTCGTTGCATGCATCACAGCCTATGCCCCAGATGGTATCGGTCGGGTAGAGTATGACTCCGCCCTTCCGGAGGACCTCAACGGCCTCGTTAATAACGGTTTTCGTATCCATTACAGAAGTCTGTCTTTTTCGAAGAGTATGCCTTTCCTCCTCCATCCCAATACCATGAGATAACCGAAGAGCATGCCGCCCAGGTGGGCGAAATGGGCCACGCCGGCAACAGTGCCGGTGACTCCGGTGAGAAGCTCGATGGCGGCGAACACCACCACCATCCACTTGGCGCTGAGCGTGACAGGAGGGAAGAGCAGCGTCATCCTGGACTCAGGGAAAAGCATTGCATATCCGATGAGCACACCATATATGGCACCTGACGCCCCGACTGTCGGGGTCAATTTGATTTCGGCGATATGCTGTATGGCGGCAGGGCTGCCCGCGGCGGCAGCTGACAGGAAAGACTGCATCTGGAGGTATTCGACCCCGAGATGAAGGGCCACAGCCCCGAGTCCGCAGACGAAGTAGAAGAATATGAACTTCTTCTGCCCCAATATGTTCTCCACCACGCTGCCGAAGATGAGCAGGGTGTACATGTTGAAGAAGATGTGCCAGAATCCCCCGTGCATGAACATGTGGGAAATGATCTGCCATCCATGGAAATACCGCGACGTCGGGTAGAACAATGCGAATGTCTCGATCATGTACTCCTTGTTGACCATACAGGCCAGGAAGACAAGGCAGTTGATGATTATAAGGTTCTTTGTAACAGTGGGCACATTGGACATGAACCCTCCGCGTCCGCTGCTGTTTCCGTAGTAAAAAGCCATCTTTTAAAAAAGTTTATCGATGTCCCCGATCTTGACGATATTCACTATGCGGCGTCCGTTCGAGGTCAATTCCGCGTTCTCACTTGCAAAAAGCGTGTCAATCAGGCTCTGAGCCTCCAGCACCGAGTCAAGTGGTGCGGAGTTGGACGCTCCTGAGGTCGCAAGTCGCTCAGCAGTACGCTGTCGCGCCATCTCAGGGAGAGCCGTGCCATCCTCTGACAAAATGCCCATGAGATCCGTGACAGTCTGCTGGACCTTCCCGGCCTCACAACTGTAGCCCTCCGGGACGCCGCCCACGACCACGCTGTCCGGGCCGAAAGGGGTGATGTCAAACCCGAGCGCGGCCAGTGTCTCCGCGTGCCCCGCGAAAAGCTGCTGCTGCGCGGCTCCGACCTGCACCTCCACCGGGAAGAGGGCCGTCTGGGTGACATGGGAGCCACTGCCGTTCAAGGCCTTGAGCGCCCTGTCGTAGAATATCCTCTCCCTCGCCCTCGACACATTCACCACCATCACACCGGAAGACACCGGGGTGAGTATATATTTCCCTTGGATGATAAGCACACGCGATGCGGGCGCCGTCCGGACCTCGAAAAGCTGGCCGTAATCTTCGCGCCTGTCCACATAAGAGCCGTATCCGCCGCCGAAAGAAGGCGTCGTACCCGCGGGCTGGTCCTCGAAACTGCCGTCAGGCACCGGGCTGAACGGGTCGAATGTGGGATCGATCTGGGTCTGGGGAGGTGCGACCTTCCTGTACTGCTCAAAGCTGCGCCCGAGCTGCGGGAGCTCTATCGCGCCTTCGGTGTCGAAGTTGATGCCGGCCCCGAAACTGTTGCGCCCGAGGGTCTCCTTGACACAGGCGTAAATCACCTGAAAAATCAACGAGTCATCCTCAAACTTCACCTCAGTCTTGGTCGGATGGATGTTGACATCTATGCCATGCGGGTCCACCTCAAGGAAAATGAAGTAGGATGGCGTCACCCCCTCCGGAATCATGTCCTCGTAGGCTTTCATCACCGCCTTGTGGAGATAGGCGCTGCGGAAATAACGGCCGTTGACGAAGAAAAACTGGTTGCCCAGAGTCTTCCTTGCACTGTCCGGCCGCCCCACGAAACCGCTGAGTTTGAGGATGGATGTCTGGGCGCTGATATCCAGAACATCCCCGACCACATTGCTGCCAAGGAGATCAAGAATCCTGAATTTCAGAGATTTGGCCTCCTTGAGCACAAATATGTCCCTGCCGTTGGATTTGAGAGAGAAACTCTTCTCGGGCCGGGTGATCGCGACGCGGGTGAATTCTTCTATGATATGCTTGAGTTCGACGCTGTCCGACTTCAGGAACTTGCGGCGCGCCGGAGTGTTGTAGAAAAGGTTGCGGACGGCGAAGTTGGAGCCGACAGGGGCGGAGACCGAAGATGTGGACACCTCCCCGTTCTGCCCGACACGGACCTCAGTGGCCGTCTCGTCGCCCTCCCGGCGTGTCCGGAGAGTCACCTCCGCCACGGCGGCTATGCTGGCAAGGGCTTCCCCGCGGAAGCCATAAGTCTCTATGTCATTGAGGTCTTCAGCTGAGGCTATCTTGGAGGTGGCATGGCGCTCAAAGCAGAGCACCGCATCAGCGGGACTCATCCCGCAGCCGTTGTCGATGACCTGGATCAGTGTCCGGCCCGCATCGGTCACGACGACCGACACCTGTCCGGCGCCGGCGTCCACGGCGTTTTCCATCAGTTCCTTGACGACGGAAGACGGACGCTGCACAACTTCTCCGGCGGCGATCATGTTGGCGATCTGCGCCGGGAGGACCTTGAGCCTGCCCATTACAGAAGCGAGTAGAACTTGGCGATGAAGAAGAGCACCACGCAAATCAGAATCATCGTGACGATGCCGATGATGGTCTGTGTACGCTTCATATGGGCGCGCGTGCGCTGGTAGTGTCCGTCGCGCAGCGAACCTTTTATGTATGAGCCCGGTACATAGGCGCCTTCTTTCTTATCCTTGTCGAGCGTCCCGTCCACCGCCCCGAATTTGCGCTTGCGCTCCTCTTCTTCGCGGTTGTAGTAGATCGGGCGATAGTTGAAGACCCTATGCTCGTTTTCACCGAAAAAATTGAATAATCCCATAATCCACAAAATTAAGAAATTGTTTCGGATTTCTCCGAAACAGTTCCTATTTTTGCCTATATGGATATAAGAATTGGACAAGGGTACGATGTGCATGCGCTCGCGTCAGGCCTGCCGATGCGCCTGGGCGGGGTCGAGCTAAGGTCGGACTTCGGTTTCGTGGCCCACTCTGACGGAGACGTGGCTATCCACGCGTTGTGCGACGCCATACTCGGGGCGCTGGCACTGGGAGATATCGGAAAGCACTTCCCGGACTCGTCCGCCGAGTTCGCCGGGATAGACAGCCGCCTCCTGCTTGAACGCGTGGTGGAGCTGGCCGGCAAGGACGGATGGACAGTAGGCAACGCCGACATCACCATAGCCCTCCAGGCACCCAAACTGGCTCCATACATCCCCCAGATGCGGGACGAACTGGCCAGGATAATGGGGGTGAAGTCCTCCGATGTCAGCGTCAAGGCCACAACGACAGAACGCCTCGGCTTTGTGGGCCGAGGCGAAGGCTGTGAAGTGTGGGCAGTCGTGCTCCTGAAACGTTAGCAGACGCCTAGAAATATATTCCGAATGAGCAGGTGAGCCAGTTCTCCCTGTTTATGGCAAGGCCTTCAGGCACCTTCCACTGGGAGCTGGACAGGCGATACGAAAGACTCATCGTGAAACGTGAGAAATCCACTCCTATCGCCGGAGAGAAGTACACCCCGACCTTTTCGGTGTCCCATGCGTCGAACTCCAGACCGGTGCGCAGCCTGACATAAGGGCTCACCGTGGCGTATTTGAGATTGTACTTGCCTTCCGCAAATATCATAGCCCGGTCGAAATTCCGGTAGCGCAATTCGGTAGAGAGTGCGAGGCCTCCGCCAAGATATACTCCGTTGCCGTAGCAATATCCGTGAGAGGTGAGAAGTGCAATCCCGGACATGTTGTCCGGCGCCTTGTTGACAAGAATCATATTCTCAAGTTCGAGGCTACCCTTGTATCCTCTCTTGTAGGCCTCGTTGGCCTGAGCGCCGGCCACGACACAAACTGCGGCCAGACAGGCGGTCAAAATAAATTTCTTCATTACGAACATATAAGTAATCGTTAAAAACTCACTAAACCAAAAAGGGCGGCCGGAAAACCCGGTCGTCCCATAAAAACATTCTAAAATATTAGTCGTTCAGAGAGAAGCGCTTGAATGAGAGAACCTTGATGTCCTTGTCGGCAGCTGCGAGAGCGTCCTTCACGGAAATCTTGTCATCACTCATCTGATACTCCTGCTCAAGAAGGGTCTGCTCCTTGAGGAACTTCTGCACACGGCCCTTGGCGATATTCTCGATCATCTGCTCAGGGAGGTTGGCAGCTTTCTGCTCGCCCACTGTCTTGATGATCTCGCGGGCCTTGGCAGCCTGCTCAGGAGTAAGCCAGCCCTTGGAGGTATTGGACTCGATATGCTCCTCGCTGTCCACATGGGCAGGATTGATACCGGCTTTCTTGAGGGCGGCCTCTATAGCCTTCTGAACCTGCTCCTCCTTGGTCTTCTGGACGGCCACCTGATACTCGTTGTCGAGCACCTCTTTAGGGCAGTCCTCAGCCGAGATGGCTACAGGGTTCATGGAAGCGACCTGCATGACCACACCCTTGGCGAGTTCCTCCGGAAGCGGCTTGTTGAATCCTACGAGAGCACCGAGCTTGCCGTTGATCTTGTGGATATACTGAGCCACGAAAGGAGCCTCTACGAGGGCATAGTAAGCGAGGACGTGCTTCTCGCCGGTCTTGCCGGTCTGGGCCTCAACGGCCTCCTGAACAGTGTAACCGTCAGCCATCTTGCAGGCTTTGAGAGCCTCAAGGTCGGCAGGGCACTGTGCGATGGCCACGTCAGCGATAGCCTCAGCGAGATTCTGGAAATCCGAATTGCGGCTCACGAAGTCAGTCTCGCAGCCAAGGCATACAAGGATGCCCTTGTCTCCGGACACGCGTGCCTTTACCGCACCCTCGGAAGTCTCGCGGTCAGCCCTCTTGGCGGCCACAAGCTTTCCCTTCTCACGGATGATGTCGATGGCCTTGTTGAAGTCGCCTGCGGCTTCTTCAAGAGCCTTCTTGCAGTCCATCATTCCCGCAGAAGTCATTTTACGTAATTTCATTACGTCTGCTGCTGTAATTGCCATAGTCGTATCTTATTCTATAAATGGAACTTACTCGGACTTGGCCTCAACATCGGCCTCTTCAGCCTTAGGGGCGCCCTTGCGGGCGCGAAGCCTGCGGGCTGCTGCCGGCTTCTCGTCGCCGACTTCCTCAGAGGCTTCCTTGTCCTTCTCAAGCTTGCGCTCGGCAAGACCTTCCTCGATGGCTTTGCAAAGCACGCTCACGATGTAGTCGATGGAGTTTACGGCATCGTCATTTGCCGGTATCACATAATCAATAGGGGTAGGATCGCAACAAGTATCAACCATTGCGAATACCGGAATATTGAGACGATTCGCCTCCTTGACTGCATTGGCCTCCTTCTGCACGTCAACCACAAAGAGAGCTGACGGGAGGCGGCTCATATCACGGATTGAGCCGAGATTCTTCTCAAGCTTGGCCCTCTGGCGGTCAACCTGGAGACGCTCCCTCTTCGCGAGCTTGTCGAAAGTGCCGTCCTCTTTCATCTTGTCGATGACGGACATCTTCTTGATGGCTTTGCGGATAGTCGGGAAGTTGGTGAGCATACCGCCCGCCCAACGCTCGGTGATTGAAGGCATGTTCACTTCGGCAGCCTTCTCCTTGACAATATCCTTTGCCTGTTTCTTGGTGGCTACGAAAAGAATCTTGCGGCCTGACTTGGCAAGCTGCTTCATCTCCTCGGCCGCCTCGTCTATCTTGCCGACGGTCTTGTGCAGGTCGATGATGTGGATGCCGTTCTTCTGGTCGAAGATGTACGGAGCCATCTTAGGGTTCCACTTCCTGGCCAGGTGGCCGAAGTGTACGCCTGCATCAAGCAATTCCTGGAAATTTGTTCTTGACATTTGTTTGTTTCTGTTTTTGTAAACTGTCCCCTTCCGGGGTCTCTTTTCTTCAAGGCGGAGTAACGGTCTGACCGGTCTCCGGCCTTTTCCGCAGCACGGCAACCCTCCTCAGGGAGCGGTTTGGAACCGGGCTGTGCCGTAATCAGCAATAAAAACTAACGCTTACTGAACTGGAAGCGGCGGCGTGCACCTGGCTGGCCCGGCTTCTTACGCTCAACCTCGCGTGCATCGCGGGTGAGGAAGCCTGCTGCCTTGAGCGCCGAACGATATGCTTCTCTGTCGAGCTCACTGAGGGCGCGGGAGATACCGAGACGCACAGCCTCCGCCTGTCCCTTGATGCCGCCGCCCACGAGGGTGACCTTGACATCGAACTGGCCGAGAGTGCCGGTAACTTCGAACGGCTGTTTCACGATATACTGAAGTGACTCAAGAGGGAAATAGGTCTCGAGAGCACGGTCGTTGATCGTGATGTTGCCGTTGCCGGGAGTGAGATAAACGCGAGCTACAGCTGCTTTACGTCTTCCAAGGGCGTGTGTCTGTT
>OIWT01001905.1_pt1 | contig 23122 bp, 20 predicted proteins | sample 1587701 | NCBI WGS metagenome assembly OIWT01 (sample SAMEA3888904, study PRJEB22519) | human gut metagenome | biome: human gut; feature: human-associated habitat; material: faeces | place: Denmark | collected 2009
CCTTTGCTCTACCAACTGAGCTATGGCACCTTGTTTTTGAATTGCGAGTGCAAAGGTAGGAATAATATTTAAATCTGCAATAGTTTAAAAAGACTTTTTTTCATTGAAAGACTAAAAATTTTGGCAACAGGTCACTCAAAACGTTTTTTATAGAAACTGATTATCTCCTCTGACAGCATTTTAAAGCAATGACTATCAGAGGAGATATATATCAAATTCAGGACTCTCTAAGAGGATTCCAACCTTGAGCTTTCAACTCAAATTCTTGTCCGTCACGTGTAATCAAAGCCATCCCTAACTCCGGCTTTGTGATGTAACCGACAATGCGAATGCCTTCCATCTGAGAGATTTTCTCATTATCAGCCAACGGGACTGTAAACAACAATTCGTAGTCTTCACCTCCATTAAGAGCACAAGTCGTCACATTCATGTTCAACTCTTCTGCCATGACAGCCGTCTGATAGTCCAGCGGAATGCGCTCTTCGTAGATACGACACCCGACATGGCTCTGCGTACAGATGTGTATGAGTTCCGATGAGAGGCCGTCTGAAATGTCCATCATGGCCGTGGGCTTGATGCCTTGTCCGGCCAACTTCTTTATGATGTCACCGCGGGCTTCCGGCTTCAACTGGCGCTCCAACAGATATTCCTTGCCGGAAAAGTCCGGATTCACCTCTTTTTGTCCCATGAATACTTTCTTCTCACGCTCCAACAACTGCAAACCCATATAGGCCGCTCCCAAATCGCCACTCACGCAAATGAGGTCCGTCTCTTTAGCTCCGTTGCGATAGACAATCTTGTCCTTGGGGGCATCTCCTATGCATGTGATGCTAATGGCCAATCCCGTAAGCGAAGATGTCGTGTCGCCTCCGACTATATCCACATGATGTTCGGCACAAGCCAACTTCAGGCCGGCATAAAATTCATCCATGTCCTCAATGCTGAAGCGTTTGGAGAGCGCCAGCGAGACTGTAATCTGCCGGGGGGTGCCATTCATGGCATATATATCCGAGATGTTGACCATCGCCGCCTTGTAGCCCAGATGTTTGAGAGGCACATAGGTCAAATCAAAATGCACGCCTTCCATCAGCAAATCGGTCGTAACCAGTACTTCCGTGTCCGGATATGACAGCACGGCGGCGTCATCCCCCACTCCATACAAAGTCGATTTGTTTTTCAATTCAATCCCTTCCGTAAGATGGCGGATCAAGCCAAACTCACCCAGGGTGGCAATTTCTGTTCGTTGTTTCTCTTGCATATATCGTTCAAGCTCTATGAATAAGTTCACGTATGATTTCTGTCATTTTAGGTTCAGCAGCATCGGCAGCCTCCTGCACTTCTTCATGTGACACTTTCGCCACGGCTTCCCCCAGGCCCAAGTCCGTGATGACTGAAATGCCAAACACCCGAATGCCACAATGGCGTGCGACGATGACTTCAGGTACTGTGGACATCCCTACGGCATCAGCCCCCAGACGGTGAAACATCCTGTATTCAGAGGGTGTCTCAAACGTCGGTCCTTGCGTCCCCAAGTAGACCCCCTCCCGAAGAGCGATGTGTCTCTCAGCTGCAATGTCCCGGGCCAGTGCTATCAGTGTCCGGTCATAGGCTTCGCCCATATCCGGGAAGCGGGGTCCGTAAGGGATATTCTTCCCCCGCAGCGGATGTTCCGGGAAGAAATTGATATGGTCAGTTATGAGCATCAGGTCACCTATGCGGAATGAAGGATTCACACTTCCCGCGGCATTTGACACATACAGCATGCGTATGCCCAACTCACGCATCACGCGCACAGGATATGTCACTTCCTTCATCGAATAGCCTTCATAGTAGTGAAAACGCCCTTGCATGGCCATGACGTCTTTGCCGCCCAGCTTTCCTGCAATCAGTTTTCCCTTATGACCTTCCACAGTGGACACCGGGAAATGCGGGATCTCGCCATAAGCTATCTCCACTTTGTCCGTGATGACATCGGCCAGCTTGCCCAGCCCGGTCCCCAGAATAATCGCCGCCTGCGGATGCGACCGCATCTTATCTTTCAGAAAGGCTGCTGTCTCTTGAACTTGTTCCAACATAATCCAGTATTTTTTTGTTAAACGCTGTTTGTCCCCCAAACAGGAATTCCACTTCTATCGGGAGGACATATAAATGAGCCTTCACCTCTTCACTGAGTGGAAGGCGGTGGAGGCGAGTCTCGTCTTTTTCCGTCGTGACAACCAATGTCCCAGGCTCAGACTCGGCGTAGAGACGATGGATGCGTTCGACATCCGCCATAGTAAACTGATGATGGTCCGGGAAGCATACGGAGCGAATCGACGAAGTGTAAGCACCCAAGTCGGAAAGCAACTTGCCAGGTGTAGCTATGCCCGACAAAAGGATGACCGGGACATCTCCCCGAAGTGTATCAAGCGACCGGGCCGGCCCGCCACAAAGGGCAAAAGGCCGGAGTTCCCCATAGCGCAACGTGGAAAAAAACAAGGCCTGGCAAGGCTGCAAGCGCAACCGCTCCCGGATCTGCCGGGCTTCTGAAGCAGACAAGCCGGACGGGCATTTCGAAACCACGACCACATCCGCACGCTCCTTCCCGCACAACGGCTCACGCAAACGCCCTGCCGGAAGCAAAGCGTCCTCATAGATGGGCCGCTGATAATCGGTCAGCAAGATATTGAGACCGGCCTTCACATAACGGTGCTGATAGGCATCATCGAGCAGGATGACGTCAAGAGGCGGTTGCACGTGTGGAGCTGTCATGCACCGGATGCCATGAGGACGGTCGGCATCCACAGCCAGCCGGATGTCCGGAAACTTGCTTTTCATCTGAAACGGTTCGTCGCCGACCTGCTCCATCGGAGTCTCAGACTCAGCCCATACGAAGCCTTTCGACTTGCGCTTATAGCCCCGGCTCAAGACACCGACATGCAAACCTGCCTGCATGAGCAGGCGGATGAGATACTCCGTGTGAGGCGTCTTTCCCGTGCCTCCCACAGTCAGATTGCCGACGCAGACGACCGGCAAGGCAAAGGTCTGCGAAGGAAGAATGCCCGCATCAAACATCGCATTGCGCAGCCGCACGCCCAAGCCATATAGCCAGGATAAAGGATAAAGCCATCTGTATATCCGCATTGTCCTCTCCTTTTTCTATTTACAAATTCAGGCGCAACACATAAGGAAGCCGGGCCTGCACGGGTGCCTGTCGGTGAATCTGCTTGAGAAAACGCAGGCTTTCATAGTCCGCACCCAAAAATTCACGCAACTCCGAATGCACCAATCCGTTCCACTGTCCGGAGAGCAGCTTCATCCACAGATCTTCAGGTTCCGGATAGCGTGCAAGCGCATACGTATCCAGCCCCGCTTTCTCGGCTGCCAGCCGCACGGCCGTGTCCAAGCCTCCCAGTTCGTCCACCAGACCGAGCTGCCGGGCCATGATTCCCGTCCAGACACGCCCTTCGGCCACACTCCGGATGGAATCTTCTGTCAACCCACGCCCCTCGGCACAACGCTTCACAAAGAGGGCATAGCCCCGCTCGATGTTCGCCTGCATACCTGCCGCATTCTCATCTCCCAAGGGACGGAACAGGCTCGCGGCGGCACGATGCGTATGGACTTCATCGACTTGCAAACCGACCTTGCCGGCCAACCCTTCCAAATCGGGCAACATGCCGAAAATGCCGATTGAACCGGTCAACGTCGTAGGCTCGGCCACAATGCTGTCGGCCGCACAAGATATGTAATATCCGCCCGAGGCCGCATAGCCTCCCATCGACACGATGACAGGCTTTTTTGCCTTGAGGTTCATCACCTCATGCCAGATCTGCTCGGAACCAAAAGCACTGCCTCCAGGAGAATTCACCCGAAGCACGACAGCTTTCACATCGTCGTCTTCAGCCAAGGCACGCAGGTCATCACAGACCAAGGGAGCGTGAATCGCATTTTCGTCTTGCGAAGAAGAAGCGTCGTCAATGCCTCCCTCCGCATAGTAGACAGCAATCACCGGCTTGGTCGAAGCGAGCAGGTCTTCGGCTTCCAACTGTGCCAACACTTCAGTTTCCACTGTCTGAAAGTCTTTGTCCCCCGTATTATACATTTTATTTATATAGGCATCTACGTCATTCTGGTAGATCAAGGTGTCCACCATCTTGCAGGCAAGCAATTCCTCAGCCGGACGGAAAGATAGTCCGCGGCTTGCATAAGCATCAAGCGTGTCGACGGCTATGCCGCGCGAAGCGGACACGCCTTGGGCAAAGACAGACCAGAGAGAATGCAGGTAAGCTTCCGTCTGTTCACGGTTGGCCTCGCTCATCCGGGTGGACATGTAAGGTTCGACGGCTGACTTATACGTCCCCACTTTGAATATCTGCATCCGCACACCGAGCTTTTCAAGCAGTTCCTTATAGAACATCGTTTCCGAACTCATGCCGTCCCAGGCCATCGTCCCTTGCGGATTGAGCATCACGCGATCAGCCACGCTGCACACATAGTAAGCCCCCTGCGTATAGCCGTCGGCATAAGCCGTGATAAACTTCCCTGAGGTCTTGAAGTCGGACAGCGCGTCACGCAACTCCTGCAAGGCTGCTGGTGTCGCCGACAAGGCGCCCGCCTCGAGATGGATGCCTTTCACACGGGATGAAGCCTTGGCATAAGCCACGGCATCGAGCACCTGTTGCAGCCCGATGTTGGAATACTCGCTCCCCAGCAAGGACTGCAAGGTGTTGTCTGTCGCACGGTCGGTCATCTCTCCATTCAAGGATATGCGGAGAACGGCATTGTCGTTCACCGATGGGACAGTCGTCATCGACATGGACAAGCCGGCCAATGTGACCAGTCCCAAAATGGTCAAAATAAACCCACCGACAAGCAAACCCACCACGGTGGCTAATGTATATTTCAAAAAGTCTTTCATGAGATACTTCTATTTTTTAATATGAAAAATCAATCAGTCAGAATGGCCGCTGGAAACGTCTTTTGCCTGATGGACGAGTAACCGGGAACAACCGAACGGGTGAAACGCCCTTGTCGCGTCGAGGAAGTGTCTGCCGAAGGCTGATTCTCGGCATCGGGCGGAGAGCCTCCGGCAATCCATTGCAAAGTGTTGTAGAGCAGAAGTTCTCGCTCGTCACCCAAATCATACCAAGGATAATATTCCAATTCATCTATGGTATAAGCAGGCGTGAAGCCGTCGGCATAGTCCGACTTACCCTCGCTGTTGTAGACCGTGGACGTCACGGGATAAATCACAAAGTTATACGGACTGTCGATGCGTGTCATGGCCACGTTCTTTCCCTCCGTCTGTGTGCCAATCAGATTGACTTCCATATGAGGCGACAGGTTGTTTATCATCATTTCCGAAGCGGAAGCCGTATAGAGGCCCGATATGATAAACAGACGGTCGAGATTCAAGTTATATTGGCTGTACTCAGTTTGCAGAAGCAGAGTGTAGTTCAAGTCTTGCCGCTTGTCGTTATAGACAAAATGGGCAAACTCCTGTCCCAAGGCCGACGCCGGGGCAAGCATACTGGCCATCTCCTGTGCACAGATGACATGACCTCCCTGATTATAACGCAAGTCAAGGATGAAATCGGTGACCCCGGCCTGCTTAAAGAAGCTGAACACGTTTTGCATTTCTTCCATATACGACTGGTCTGTCAGGTCATTATCGTCACGCCCCATCCTGAACTCGCTGTACAGCAAATAGCCAACCCGCATCCCGTTAGCCTCGAAGACTTTGGCACAGGCAAACGGATTGTTGTCCATCTCCACGGCAGTCGAAAGCGTAAGTTCCCGGGTGTCCCCCCAGACGACAGTGCCGGCATCCTCACCGGATGCGAGAGACGCCACCGTCAGTGTGACACCCTGTCCGCTTTGCAACTGCGTGGTACTACTGCTGCTCACATTGTCGCCATTGACGAGCGTGATGAAATCGCCGCGCACCAGTCCGGCCGCCTCGGCCGGCGAATCCGGCAACACCTGAAGCACACGCGCCACGGAGTGAGTGGTCGTCCCCGTCGGATCATTGATCAGAACGAAGTCGAAACCGTAGGTCACGGACTGTATGTTATTGCGCGTCTGCTGTTCTTCCGGCACGTCGATGTAGGAATACTGGTCATAAGAAGCCAAGAGCATCGGGAAAAACTCGTCCACCGGATAAAAATAGTTTTCCATCTCCAGTTCAGGCATATCGGCATAATATAAATACACATCCCGCATCTGGTCTTCTATCCAATGGTCTTCTTCGGTCTTGGCCACAAACTCATACGTGCGGTCTTCCCCGCAAGCCGAAAGAAGTACCAGCACGGCGGTCAGCAGGGGTGTCAAAAAAGAAGTTTTCTTCATACGTCTGATGATTTTAATATTGCAAAAATAGGAGATTCCGCCCACATTGCGGCATCTTCCATTTAAACTTTTCCTAAGAGGACACTCTCCTTGCTCATTTTTCTCATGTCCGGACATAAGTTTGCTCTTGCCCTAAAGAGACGCGCCTGACTCCGGATTCAATGGCCCGACCGTGAGGGCACAGCTTGGGAACAAAGGGCGTCCCCGGACGGAGTCTATGTCGGGCAGCCACCGAATCCAAGGCTACGTCGGACACCCTTAACAGCGCATGACAAGGGTGTCCGACGTCGGGCAGGCATCTTCCGACTCCTAACGCATCAGATAGCGCACATTGGAGCGATTGTGCACCTGCGCTTCGATGTTTCCTCCTTCGACGGCATAGCCGACCACAACGTCGTCAGCCATCGAAAGCATCATCTCATTGCGGTCAAAAGCTGACTGCCGGCTCACGCGGTGCACCGTCGCATCGCAATGGGTGACCACCAGCAGACGCTGTTCGGCAAAGGCGTCCATCACTTCAGCAGGCCATCGCTCAGGAAGTGTCTCTGCCAACACAAGAATCACGGGTATGCGTCTTCTCAAAAGCCACGTGAATACTTGCTGTTCCATCGGGGAATGATTGCCACAGAGGATGCAGTCCTCCCATGCTGAAAGTGCGTCGGTCCACTCCCGAATCGTGACGTATGCCCCGTCCGGCACCCGCCGCGAACAGAGAAAAGCCGTCTTGCGCCTTGAGAGGAGTTTCAGGTTGCCTGTCTGGTGAATGATTTCCATAAACGTTCTTTTTAGCTATCAGATAAAGGGCCTGTTTCAGGAAAAGTCCGCCCGAAGCCCTTTTACCATCATCGTCCGGACAAAAATATCCAATTCAAGCCAATAATCCACATATCTTTCCGAAAATATGGCATCCGGCGACCTTTGACCATAAAAAAATCCCTTCCTGATTCCTTGGCAGAATCAAGAAGGGACTTTCCCTCAGGCCATGCACACGCTTGCAGCGTCAACGGACTTCAATCACCCGATTGACCTTTGCTTTCTCTTCAGGTGTACGCTTCGGCAAGTCAATGGTCAAGACGCCATCAGCGACATTGGCGCTGATTCTTTCTTTCTCCACATCATCCGGCAAGACCAATGCCTGCTGGAATTTCGTGTATGAGAACTCGCGGCGCAGGTATCTCTTGTTGGTGTTCTCGCCTTCGTTCGTTTCTCTTTTCTTCTCCATCGTGATGACCAATTCGTTGTCCTCGGTCAAGTGGATGTTGAAGTCTTCCTTCGTCATACCCGGAGCTGCGACCTCCACTTTATACTCCTTGTCACTCTCGATGACATTGATTGCAGGAGCAGTCGCATTGGTTTTCACCATCCAGTCGTTATCAAAGAAATCATTAAAGATACTCGGTAACCAGTTCTGATTGTTGTATTTTCTACTCGGCATCATAATTTTAATCTCCTATTTTTAGTTATTGTTTTCTGATTTGTTCTGTTTGAACTCCTCCGCCTTTCGGCTTCGTCGTTCGCTTAAAGTATTGCAAATGATATGCCTGAATGAAAAATTGACAGATGCCGAAGTACGGATTTAAACCTTGGCAAACTTCTTTAAACTTAGAATGAGGGATTTTTAATCTATGCAAACTTCATTCACTCTTTCCTTCCATAACCGACTCTGAAAGGCAGACTTTTTGTCATGTTCGAACACATTTTAAGAAGATTTCTTATTTCTATTGCAATCATGAGGTCATTTCAAAAAAAATCCGTATATTTGGTAACACGTAAACAATTAAATAATCCACTAAGCATGAAAACTCCAGTTTCGTATTTTGGCACAATTGATTCTGATACATTCCATCAAAGCTATGGAGCACGTATCACACTTGAAAATCATGAAGTTTTTCTGGACTTGAACTTCTATACAGTCAGTCCGGAAAGTGACGGTTGGGCAAACATCTGCAACAGCTACCTGGAAAACTTATCCGCCTACAAGCAAGCTGTGGAAACTGCCATACTCAAAAATTTTAAAGAAAACGGGGAAGCCAGGAAATACATAAACTTCCACCTCAAGGAACTAAGTTCCAACACCTTGAAAAAAATGATGCATCCGACAGACGCTTCACAGCCGAACGATGAACGCCTGCTCTCCCTACTACAGCTCAAACGTATCGGATTCTATCCCGGAGACAGCATCTATGCAGTGTGGGACTACACATTGGGATGGCAATACACGGACCAACTCCTCGTCGGCAACACGGACAACCGAGGTCTCGTGAAATACATCTCATGGGAAAGCTGAGACCGTCTGTCCCTATGGCAAACATTTAAGCCGGAGGACTGTGCCGCCTGCATAGTCCGAGGCTTCTATGTGCCACACATGAGTGCCGGGCTTGCTTAAAAGCCAATGCACGACGTCGTCAAACGAGGCCGAAAGCAGACAATCAGCCTCTTCCCATCCGGACAACACGGCTACCCCTCCTATCCACTCCGTAAACGGCAACTCCTCCGTCAGAGGATAATGTTCCACACACCGGCCTTCCACCGTCGCAACGACTTGCTGCCGGCATACGACATCCTCTCCCGCATAAAGGAGATGCACCGCATAATGTCTGCGACCTGCCATAGCTTTCTACTTGTCTGTCCGCTGCTGGCGGCGCAATTCCTGCGGACTGCTGCGACGACGCACGGTCCGTTGCGACTCCGGCACCGTATCCCTTGCCTGGATGCTATCCTTGCGTGTAGCGGGTTTCTTTGCTTCCAGCGAGTCCTTCTTGGCAGCCTGTCGTTCGTTCGCTTTCCGCAATGCTTCCAGTTCTCTCGCAGGAGCATGATAGCGGGTCAAAGCGATGTCTTGCAGCACGACAGGCACGGGTTCGGATGTCACCGAATCTTTGTAGAACACAAAACCTTGCAGGCTCTTCATGGGCAATGTATCAGCCTTGACCGTCAGCTGCTGCATCCCCTCTCCGGCCAGCAGACGCACGACGCTATGGGTCGAGTCATTCCGGTAACGAACCGTCAAGCCTGCATACAGCTTGCTGTCACTCTTCACGAGCTTAGAGACATTCATCTGCCAGACAAAGCGGTCCAGAGGATGGAACGTCGTGTCTGTCTCCATCTCAAAGGTCAGCTTGTTGGTCAATGGTGCAGCCGTCAGCACATACATCTCCCGTTCGTTCCACAGGCTGACCGTGTCGCCGGAAGCGACACCGCCTTTTTTCCTCGTCTGATAGAGTTGCGCCAAGTTCTTGTTGGCCTCGTCATAACGCCGCTCCAGGTTCTTGTAGATATTTCCAAGCTCCTCCATGTTGCGTGTGTACCAGACCATCGAACTGTCGAATTCAGCTTTTGTCACATGATGCTTCTCAAAAACATACTGAAGCAACAATTCGCGCTTATAGCGCTCCTCACCATTGTATTCAGAGCCTAAGGCCTGTGCCAGGTGATAGTCATAAAGTATGTTTTCCATCTCGGCAGGTTTGATGACCTCTGAAGGCATCTTTTTCTTGCAAGAAGCAAGAGACAAACAACCGGCCAATGCGAACATAAGCAGAATACGATCAAGCAGCGTCCTTCTTTTCATTACTATTATTCTTCTTCTGAGGATTGTTTGACGAAGAAAGTTGATTCAATGAGTTTCCATAAAAGAGCAACAAGGCGATGATGCCGCAACTAATCGCCGCATCCGCAAAGTTGAATATCGGGCTAAAGAAGATGAAACGTTTGCCTCCCACCAACGGTAGCCAATCCGGCCAATAGGTGTCTATGATGGGGAAATAGAACATATCGACGACCCGGCCATGAAACAGCGACGTATAACCTTCGCCCCACGGAACGAACCGGGCCAACTGGAACGGCGTGCTTTCAGAGAAGATTTCACCATAGAACACGCTATCAATGATATTGCCCGCAGCTCCGGCCAATATCAACGACAGGCACACGATAAAGCCTGTTTTCATCGTGCCCTTCTTCACCAGCTTACATAAATAATAAGCGATGGCCCCCACGGCTACAATGCGGAATACAGTCAGAAACAATTTTCCGAATATCTCCATGCCGAAGGCCATTCCGTTGTTTTCCGTAAAATAGATATAGAACCAATCGGTGACCCGTATGCTCTCATGAAAATACATCGATGTCTTAACTGCAATCTTGATTACTTGGTCTATAACCAGGACCAACACTATGATTGCGACGGAAAGTCTTCCCTGTGTCAATAACTTGTTCATCTTCTTTCTATGCCCTTGTATAAAAACTAAGGAAGAACGCAAACCACACGCCAAGACAAGGGACGACCTTCCCTCTTGTGTAATTCACGTTCTTCCTCCAGTCGGACTATCATTTATTTCTTTGCCTGCTTAGCTTCGATACTCAGTGTGGCATGCGGCACGGCACGCAGACGTTCTGCCGGAATCAGCTTGCCGGTCTCGCGGCAAATGCCATAAGTCTTGTTTTCTATGCGCACCAATGCAGCTTGCAGTCCCTGAATGAACTTCAGCTCGCGCTGTGCCAATCGGGTCGTTTCTTCCTTTGACAGCGTGTTGGCTCCTTCTTCCAATATCTTATAGGTAGGAGACGTGTCACCCACATCGTTGCCATCTACATTCATCATGCTATCTCTCAACTGCTCATAATTCTTTTGAGCAACTGCCAGTTTTTCAAGGATGATAGCCTTAAACTCTTCCAACTCTGCATCTGAGTATCTAGTCTTCTCAGCCATAGGTAATAATTATAGTTTTAAGATTAAGATTTAGTTTCTTGTTACTTTAACAGACAACGTGAAATCATCAAAGTCAAGCTCTGTCCCATCTTCCACGGTGTCAACCAGTTCCAGCGAATTGGCTAAAACTTGGTTACAAATATAACCATTATATTCCATCACAGCATCATCCGTTTGAGAATTTTTAGACAAGCGTATTCTGATACGGTCTGTTATCTCATAACCACTGTTCTTGCGGATGTTCTGGATACGGTTCACCAGCTCGCGGGCGATGCCTTCGCGACGCAAAGATTCCGTGATGACGATGTCGAGCGCGACGGTGATACGCCCGTCGTTGGCCACCAGCCAGCCCGGGATGTCCTCGCTGATGATTTCCACGTCGGCTGCTTCGATGACGGCTTCGCCTGCCGGAAGAGCCAGCGCATAGCGGCCTTGGCTTTCCAGTTCGGCGATGGCATCCTGCGACATCGCAGCGACGGCAGCGGTCACGGCTCCCATCTGTTTGCCGAATTTCGGGCCAAGAGCCTTGAAGTTGCACTTCACCTTCTTCACGAGGATGGCCCTGTCATTTTCCACAAACTTCAATTCCTTCACATTGACCTCGCTCAGGATGAGTGCTTTCATGGATTCCAGGCGGGCACGTTGCTCGGCGTCGGCTGCCGGCACCATGATGCACTGCAGGGGCTGGCGCACCTTGATGTTCACCTTGCGGCGCAGGGCCAGCACCATCGAAGTGATGTCCTGGGCCATCTGCATGCGGGTCTCCAGTTCCGGGTCAATCATGGCCGCATCCCATTCGGGGAACTTGGCCAGATGGACAGACACGACATTGTCACGACCCGTCACGGCAATCAAGTCCTTGTACAGGCGGTCAGCGTAGAACGGCGCGATGGGGGCCATCAGTTTGGCCACAGTCTCCAGGCAGACATACAGCGTCTGGTAGGCCGACAGCTTGTCGGTCGACATGGCATTGCCCCAGAAACGTTTGCGGTTCAGGCGGACATACCAGTTCGACAGGTTGTCATTCACGAAGTCCTGAATCAGGCGGCCGGCTTTCGTCGGTTCATAGTCATTGTAGCAAGCATCGACATCCTTCACCAACGAATTGAGGACGGACAGAATCCAGCGGTCGATTTCCGGACGTTCGGACATCGGCACGTCAGGCTCGGCATATTCGAAACCGTCGACATTGGCATAGAGGACGAAGAAAGAATACGTGTTGTAGAGCGTGCCGAAGAATTTGCGGCGCACTTCATCCACACCCTTGCTGTCGAACTTCAGGTTGTCCCACGGGGAAGAGTTCGTCAGGATATACCAGCGCAGGGGGTCAGAGCCATATTCCTCAATGGCGCCGAAGGGATCGACGGCATTGCCCAGGCGCTTGGACATCTTGTTGCCGTTCTTGTCAAGCACCAGTCCGTTGGACACGACAGTCTTGTATGCCACACTGTCGAACACCATCGTGGCGATGGCATGCAGCGTGAAAAACCAGCCGCGTGTCTGGTCGACGCCTTCAGCGATGAAGTCGGCGGGATAGACTTCACGCTTGTCAAAGTCCTCCTTGTGCTCGAAGGGATAGTGTATCTGCGCATACGGCATCGCACCCGAATCAAACCATACGTCGATCAGGTCCGTCTCGCGCTTCATGGGCAGACCGCTCTCCGACACGAGGATGATGTCATCCACGTAGGGACGGTGGAGGTCGATTTTATCATAGTTTTCTTTCGTATAGACTCCCGGCACGAATCCGCTGTCCTTATAAGGGTTGGACTTCATGAAACCGGCAGCTACTGATTTCTCGATTTCATTGTAAAGCTCCTCCAACGAACCGATACAGATTTCTTCCTTGTTCTCCGAGCGCCAGATGGGAAGCGGCGTGCCCCAATAGCGCGAACGGCTCAAGTTCCAGTCGTTGAGGTTTTCCAGCCACTTGCCGAAACGGCCCGTGCCCGTCGACTCGGGTTTCCACTTGATGGTCTTGTTCAGCTCGATCATGCGGTCCTTGCAGGCCGTCGAGCGGATAAACCAGCTGTCGAGCGGATAGTAGAGCACCGGTTTGTCCGTGCGCCAGCAGTGCGGGTAGTTGTGCACGTGTTTCTCGATTTTGAATGCCTGGTTGGCAGCCTTCATCTGCATGCAGAGGGAGATGTCGAGCGTCTCGTCCTTGTCCGTCAGGCTGGGGTCGTAGGCATTTTTCACGAAGCGGCCTTCATACTGCTTGTAGAGTTCGACATTGACATAGTCCTTGACAAAGTCTTCGTCCAGGTCGCTCAGCAGGTAGAACTTACCTTGCAGGTCGACCATCGGGCGACGTTCGCCTTTCTTGTCGACCACCTGGAGCGGCGGTATGCCGGCAGCCTTTGCCACCTGGGCATCGTCCGCACCAAACGTCGGCGCGATGTGTACGATACCCGTACCGTCTTCCGTCGTCACATAATCACCCGGTATCACACGGAACGCACCTTCGCCCGGATTGACCCATGGGAACAGTTGCTCATACTCCATGCCGACCAAGTCCGGTCCCTTGTATTCACCGACGATTTTGAAAGGTATCAACTTGTCGCCCGGCTTATAGTCATCAAGCGAAAGGCCCTCGGCTTTCTTGTTGAAATGCGTGTAAAGCAACGCTTTGGCAAGAACGACCGTAATCTTCTCCCCCGTATAGCCGTTGTAGGACTGCACGGCCACGTAGTCAATCTTCGGGCCGACACACAGCGCCGTGTTTGAAGGCAGTGTCCACGGGGTCGTCGTCCAAGCCAGGAAGTAGGGTGTGCCCCACTCGGCCATCTCAGGCTTCGGGTTCTTCATCCGGAACTGTGCCACGACGGTCGTGTCCTTCACGTCGCGGTAACAGCCGGGCTGGTTCAGCTCATGCGAGCTCAGTCCCGTGCCGGCAGCCGGCGAATACGGTTGGATGGTGTATCCCTTATACAGCAAGCCTTTGCCGTAGAGTTGCTTCAGCAGCCACCACAGAGTCTCGATATAAGCGTTTTCATACGTGATGTACGGATGGTCCAAGTCCACCCAGTAGCCCATCTTGTGGGTCAGGTCGGTCCATTCCTTGGTGAATTTCATCACGTCGTGGCGGCACTCTTTGTTGTAGTCGGCGACGGAAATCGTCTTTCCGATGTCTTCCTTCGTGATGCCCAACTTCTTCTCCACGCCCAGCTCGACGGGAAGTCCGTGTGTGTCCCATCCGGCCTTGCGTTTCACCAGGAAACCTTTCATCGTCTTATATCGGCAAAACGTGTCCTTGATGGAACGCGCCATCACGTGGTGAATGCCCGGCATGCCGTTGGCCGAAGGAGGACCTTCATAAAACACAAACGAAGGACAGCCTTCACGTTCCGTCATACTCTTGGAGAAAACGTCGTTTTCATCCCACTCTTTCAACACGTCTTTGTTCACCTGTGACAGGTCGAGCTGACCATACTCAGCAAATCTCTTACCCATAAGCTATGATATGTTTTTTTTGTTGTCTTCTCTTTTAATAACGCGCAAAATTACAAGAAAAAAGATTAGAAGGAAATATTTAAGTCGCAAAAAGGTTGAAAATGACGTTCACCACACGACCCGCCGACCAGCCCCAACATCACCGTGAACAGCTTCGTGGACACCGCTCCTGCCCGCCTTCCTTCCGGCTTCCGGGCAGATTCCATTCCGGCGTCGGATACCCTTCATTCCGGCGCAGCCTTGTTTCCCCGCTCCTTCTCTCAACAGTTTCGCCGTCGGCGGCGAAATCTTTTCTTTTTGGAGGTTTTTCTTTTCTTTGCTTTTCTTTGCTTTACTTTTCTTTGTGTGCTTATTTCGGGGAAAAAGTACATCATGAACGCCTTTCGGCGGGAAAAAGTGCACTAAAAACGGTACGTCTTTCCGCCATTCCGGAAGAAAAACAAGAATAACATCCTATAATACAACGCATTCACGCAAATACGAACTTTTCGAGAAACTGATGCACCAGGCGGGGGACGGCATACCGCTCCAAGTCCGCTATCGGCACACGCAGAAATCCCTCAAAAGCCGGCAATGCCCCTTCAGGAAACGTCAGCTCATAGAACGTCGCATAGATGACCTGATGTGACAAGACGTGTTTCACCTCCCGCCGGAGGCAACGCACGGTCATCGTCTCCGGACAGTCCACCCATGCGCGGAGCCGGTCGGAAGCCAGCAGTTCGGCCTCGTCCCAAGCCCGGGGACTCTCGACCAGGGGCAATTCATACAAATCCCTCCAGATGTCGTCCGTATCACGCTTTTTAATAAAGGTATAGCTGCCGGAGCGGACGTAAAGGTAGTTGAAATGGCGCACGGTGACTTTCGTCTTGTGCGACTTGACAGGCAACGCTGTCACACGCTCTTCGGCAAAAGCCACACAGGTGTCAGCCAGCGGACAAGAAGCGCAGCCGGGCGACTGCGGCGTACATTGCAAGGCGCCGAAGTCCATGATGGCCTGATTGTAGAGCGCGGGATGCCGTTCGTCCAGGAGTTCCCGCGCCAGGGAGGCAAAGAGCTTCTTCCCGGCCGACGTGTCTATCGGCGTGCCGATGCCCATCCAGCGGGCAAGCACGCGGTAGACATTGCCGTCGACGACAGCACAAGGCATCCCGTAGGCAAAGGCGCAAATGGCCGCAGCCGTATAGTCGCCCACCCCCTTCAGGGCACGCACGCCTTCATACGTCCGGGGAAACGTGCCTCCGCGGGCAACGATGTCACGCGCCGCAGCAAGCAGATTGCGTGCCCGGGAATAGTAGCCCAGCCCCTGCCACAGCTTCATCACCTCGTCGTCCGCAGCCCCGGCCAGAGCCTGCACCGTCGGGAAACGCTCCATGAAACGCATAAAATATTCATATCCCTGCGCCACGCGCGTCTGCTGGAGGATAATCTCCGACACCCATATCCGATAGGGGTCAGCCGTCGCCCTCCAGGGCAAGTCGCGCCCATGGCTTTCATACCACTTCTCCAAAATCACCGCAAACTGTTCCATACGCTATATCTGTCTTCAATCCATGCAGTTTCAAAGCGCAAAGTTAGACAAGAAGCCACGGTATCCGCAAGGGGTACAAAATGTTTTTTCGAAAAATGTTCTGAATATATTTTTTAGAGAACTAGAAAAGCTATATATTTGCAGACCAAAAATTTAAGATAAACGTGTAACAATAATTACTTATCAAGATGACTAAAGCAGATATCGTAAACGAAATTGCCAAAAAGACAGGTGTTGACAAGGCAACCGTATTAGCCACAGTTGAAGCATTCATGGAATCTGTTAAAGATTCTTTGTCAAATGAAGAAAACGTGTATCTCCGTGGCTTCGGTAGCTTCATCGTGAAGAAAAGAGCGCAAAAAACTGCTCGCAACATCTCTAAGAACACCACAATAATCATCCCGGAACACAATATCCCGGCCTTCAAACCCGCCAAGACATTTACAATCCAAGTGAAAAAATAACAATTAAATATATAGTACTAACCTTTTAAACATTTTGAAGCTATGCCAAGCGGAAAGAAAAAGAAAAGACACAAAATGTCTACACACAAACGTAAAAAAAGACTAAGAAAGAACAGACATAAAAGCAAATAAATCTTAGTCTACAAGACGGGAATAAAGAACAAACTTGCAAAGCTTATGTCTTTCGGGTTTGTTCTTTGTTTAACCAGAGGTTTTTCTAACTTTAAATAGTAAACATGACAAGCGAATTAGTAGTAGACGTACACCCGAAAGAGATTTCCATCGCTTTGCTGGAAGACAAAAATCTGGTGGAATTCCAAAAGGAAGGACGGAATCTTTCTTTTTCGGTAGGTAACATTTACCTGGCACGCGTGAAAAAGCTGATGCCGGGATTGAACGCTTGTTTCGTAGATGTCGGCTTCGAACGCGACGCATTCCTACACTATCTGGACTTAGGACCTCAATTTCACTCTTACCAAAAGTACCTCAAGCAAGTATTAAGCGACCGCAAAAAACTTTTCCCCCTCAACCGCGCCTCGTCGCTTCCCGACATCGAAAAGGACGGAAGCATCTCCAATGTGCTCCAGGTGGGACAGGAAGTGATGGTGCAAATCGTCAAAGAACCCATCTCCACGAAAGGGCCGCGGCTCACGTGCGAACTTTCCTTTGCAGGACGCTATCTCGTGCTGATACCGTTTAACGACAAGGTGTCAGTGTCACAAAAAATTAAATCCGGAGAAGAACGTGCACGGCTCAAACAGTTGCTGCAAAGCATCAAGCCAAAGAATTTCGGCGTCATCGTACGCACCGTCGCTGAAGGAAAGCGGGTGGCCGAGCTCGACGCCGAACTCAAAATCCTGCTGAAACACTGGGAGGAAAGCATCACCCGTGCGCAGAAATCGGCCAAACTGCCACAGCTCGTCTACGAAGAGACCAGCCGCACGGTCGCCCTCCTGCGCGACTTGTTCAGCCCTTCGTTCACCAACATTTATGTCAATGATGAAAATGTGTTCCATGAAGTGAAGGACTACGTCGCACTCATCGCTCCGGAACAGGCAAACATCGTCAAACTCTACAAAGGGCAACTCCCCATCTTCGACAATTTTGCCATCACCAAACAGATCAAATCCTCGTTCGGTAAAACAGTCTCCTACAAGAACGGCGCCTACCTGATCATCGAACACACGGAAGCCCTGCACGTGGTCGACGTAAACAGCGGAAACCGTTCGAAGGCGAACAACGGGCAGGAAGCCAACGCCCTGGACGTCAACCTGGGAGCTGCCGACGAACTGGCCAGACAACTGCGCCTGCGCGACATGGGAGGCATCATCGTGGTCGACTTCATCGACATGTCGCTGGCCGAAAACCGCCAGAAGCTCTACGAACGCATGTGCCAGAACATGCAGAAAGACAGAGCCAAACACAACATCCTCCCCTTGAGCAAATTCGGACTGATGCAAATCACCCGTCAAAGAGTCCGCCCTGCCATGGATGTCAACACGGCCGAAACATGCCCCACTTGCTTTGGTAAAGGTACAATCAAACCCTCGATCCTGTTTACAGACACGCTGGAGAGTAAAATTGATTATTTGGTCAACAAACTAGGCATAAAGAAATTCAAACTCCACATCCATCCCTATGTGGCCGCCTACGTCAACCAGGGCATCGTGTCCCTGAAACGGCAATGGCAACTGAAGTATGGATTTGGAATCAAAATCATCCCAAGCCAGAAACTTGCCCTTCTGCAATACGAATTCTACGACACAAACGGGGAAGAAATCGACATGAAGGAAGAAGTGGAAATGAAATAAGAAAGACCATCTTACGAAACAAAACCATTGACAAGGATGCGACTGCACGGCGTGTGCGGATGCATCCTTGTCTTTTTTCCCCTCCTCATTCCGGCAACGGCAGAGGCCGACCGTGTCAACTATGTTTTGATTTAGTTAGGCTTTTTTGTAAAGACAAGCCCCGCAGCGTGTCCGAAAAGTTTGTAATTTTACGCCCGAACAATCAACCGACCGCCCTAATATGAACAAAAAGACATACCTCATCGCAGCCATGTGCATGATGGCCCTATCCGGATGTACACAGAAAAGCGAACTGCCGGAAAACCCCAAGGACAAAGAAGAATACCAAGACTCGCAGGGAAACCACTGGATTTACAACGCCATGCTGATGCGCTGGGCGCTCATGCCCTCCATCGCCAACGGACTGTCGACCACCCACTACTATTACCCGGGGACAAACACCTGGCGCAACGCCCAGGGAGCGACGGTCGACCCGCCGTCAAACATCAAAGTCGGCACGCCGTCCTCTTCGAAAACAAAAGGTTCGGTGTTCGGAAGCACTGGCCGCACACGTAGTACTAACGCTTAAATCCTCCTGCCCCATGGAAAGAATACCCATCACACCACGCCCGAATTACCAAGAAAAAATCGAACTGCTCGGATTTGACTTCCACGCTTCCTACTGGAAAGAGGAGGCCTACTACCACCTGCGCACCGACGAAGTGGACAAGCTGGAAAAGGCCACGGTACAAGCCTACCAGATGCTCTGCGAAGCCACCCGCGTCATCATCGAAGAACGCCCGCAGTGGATGGAACAAGTCCTGAAAATCCCGCCACACATCTGCCGGCGCATCAAATACTCCTGGGAACAGGACGAACCCAGCCTCTACGGGCGGTTCGACTTCATCATCGCCCCTGACGGCACACCGAAAATCCTGGAGTTCAACGCCGACACACCCACGTCGCTGCTCGAAGCCTCGCTCATCCAGTGGCAGTGGAAAGAAGAGTTGTTCTCCTACCGCGACCAATACAACAGCATCCACGAGGCACTGGTGCAATCGTGGAAAGACATGTACAAGCCACGCAGCAGCGTGCACTTCGTCGGTTCGCTGGAAAACAACGAAGACACCGGCACCCTGCAATACCTCGCCAGCACGGCCATGGACGCAGGCATATCCACCCGCGTGATGGACATCGCCGACATGAACCTCAACGAAGGCCAATTCTACGACCCGAGCGGCGAACGCATCACCGACTGCTTCAAGCTCTATCCCTGGGAATGGATGATCGGGGAGAGCGAAGTGGGATGCCTGGCCGACATACACTGGATAGAGCCCATCTGGAAAGCCGTCATGTCAAACAAAGCTATCCTGACCGTCCTCTACGAACTCTTCCCGAACTCGCCCTACGTGCTCCCCGCCTTCCTCTCCCGCCCACAGTTCGGCATCTTCTGCAAGAAGCCCATCTACTCCCGCGAAGGACACAATGTCAGCATCGTCGAAGTGCATGACTGGAACGAAAAGGCACGCATCGCCGAGACTGCCGGCGACTACGGCGAAGAGGGCTATGTCTATCAAGCCTATATCCGCCCCACTCCCTACCAGGGACGCTACCCCATCGTCGGCTCATGGGTCATCGGAGGCGAACCTGCCGGCATCGGCATCCGGGAGAACAACAACGAAATCACGGACAACCTGTCGGAATTCGTCCCGCATATCTTCTGATTACTCTATATAAGACGCGGATTGTGCGGATGACACGGATTTTTTTAAATGATATATCCGTATGTCATCCGCGCAATCCGCGTTTAAGAAAACGACATCAAGGAAAGGGGAAATGTATCGTGAACCGCGTCAGGCCGTCGTCACCCGTGCGCAGGGAGAACGTGCAATGGTGTTTCATCAGCACCTCACGCACGAGCATAAGGCCGATGCCCTGCCCGTTGGGCTTCGTGGAAAAGAAAGGAGAAAAGAGTTTGGAGGCTGTCTCCTTGTCGATGCCGCGACCCGTGTCGGCAACCTCGAGGACGGGACTCCCGGCACTCGTCCGGATGTAGACAGTCCCCTCCTGCCCGATGCTCTCGACGGCATTCTTGAAAATGTTCACCAGCACCTGCTGGAAAAGGACCACGTCCAAGTCCACCCACACAGGTTCGGGCGACAGGTGCATGACGAGGGCTATCCGGCGTTCGCCGCACATCGTCTCCAGGAACTGCATGTTCACACGCACCACTTCGTTCAGGTCGGAATGCACGAGGATGGGGTCGGGAATCTTCACCACGTCGGCAAAGTTGGTGATGAAGCGGCCCATGTTGTAACACCGCTCGATGCAGACCCGCATCAGCTCGCACAACTCCGCGCTGTCGGGCATATCCTCCATCGCCGTCTCCAGCGTGTCGAGCGTGGATGTCACCCCCGCGACGGTGTTGTTCACCTCGTGGGCTATCATGCGGATGACTTTCTCGTAAGCCTTGCGCTCAGCCTGGCTCACCTCTTCGGTCAGCAGTTCGACGAGATAGAACGTGTGGCGGAATCCCCCGTTCAAGAATGACTGGCGGCTGCAACGGTAGATGTTCGAATCCGTCAGACGCACCGTGCGCACTTCGTCCATCGCCAGCGAACACAAGTCTTCACACAAGTCGAAGGAGCATTCGTCCAGCCTTTTCCCCCTCACCGCCTCCAGCGACACACCCAGCAGCCGCTCGCCCGAAGGGTTCACGGAGTCGACGCGACGGTCGAGGTCGAGTATCAGGATGCCCATCGGCGAAGAGCGGAAGATGAGGTCGAACAACTGATTTTGCTCCCTCACATGCAGACGCTCGGCCTTGAGAGCGTCCATCATGCGATTGAACACGTCGACGATGTTGTCGGCATCCGTCTGCCCCACACGGCGCAGACGGGAAGAAAAGTCCTGCTCGCGCAGAAGCAGCATACCGGTTTCCATCAGGTGCAACGGCTCGACAATCTGCCAGCGGAAAAGCAGCAGCACGCCCAACAGCAACACGCCGTCGGCCAGCAAAACATAGTCGCTCACGGCCACGCCCAGCCACATGCGGCAAACCAGCAAGGCCACACCCACCACGACAAGCAAAGTAAAGACTATCAAAAATGTACGTACGCGCATCGGTCTCTGTCCCTCCTTTCTATTATAAATGAATGCCGTATTTCTCCATCCGGCGATAGAGGGCCGCACGGCTCAGCCCGAGTTGCAAGGCCGCCTGCGACACATTGCCGTCATGGCAGCGGAGAGCCTGCTCGATGGTCTGCCGCTCCATGTCCTCCAGCGTGAGTCCGGACGCCGTGACGGTCGCCGCCTCATGGCCCTGCACCGGATGATAGTTCGCCTCAAAATCGGCCACAGTCAGGAGCGAGTGTCCCGACACGAGCAAGGTGCGCTCCACGAGGTTCTTCAGCTCGCGTATGTTGCCCGGATAGGGCAGGCGTTGCAGGTAGTCCATCGCCTCAGCCGACACCTCCACAGGACGCAAGCCGCCCCGCTCCACCTGCCCGCGGACAAAGTGGCGCACCAGCAAGGGGATGTCCTCCCGTCGCTCGCGCAGGGCCGGCAGGTGGATGGTGATGAGATTGATGCGATAGAACAGGTCTTCGCGGAACGTGTGCGCGGAGACCATCTGTGCCAGGTCACGGTTCGTCGCGCTCACCACACGCACATCGACCCTCCGCGGGCGGCTGTCGCCCAAGACCTCAAACGTCTGGTCCTGAAGGACGCGGAGCAGCTTGACCTGGCATGAAAGGTCGAGTTCGCCGATTTCGTCGAGGAAAATAGTCCCGCGGTCAGCCATCTCGAAACGCCCCGTGCGGTCCGCGTATGCGTCCGTGAAAGCTCCCTTCCGGTGGCCGAACATCTCGCTCTCGAAGAGGCTCTGCGAGACGCCTCCCAGATTGACCTTCACGAAGGGCGACTCCCGGCGGGGACTCCCGTCATGGATGGCCTCGGCTATCAGTTCCTTGCCCGTGCCGCTCTCGCCCATGACGAGCACCGGAGCCATGGTGGGCGCGATGCGGGCCACCAGTTCGAGCACCTGCTGCAAGGCTGCCGAACGGCCGACAATCTTGCTGAACCGTGCCGGGTCGACAGCCGGGAGACCGGCCGGCTCCGGCTCGTTCAGTTCGAGTGCCGTGCGCACCGTCTTCAGCAGGGCGCGATTGTCCCACGGCTTGGTCACGAAGTCAAACGCCCCGGCCTGCATTCCCTGGACGGCAAGCTGGATGCTCCCCCAAGCCGTCATCAGGATGACGGGCACACGGGGCTGGAACACCTTCACTTCCCGGAGCAGCCGCAGGCCCTCCTCCCCGCTCGTGGCGAGCGAGAAATTCATGTCCATCAATATCAGTTCAAATGTCTCCGCACGCACCAGCCGCAGAGCCTCTTCCGGCCCGGGCACGGTCGCCACCTGGTAGCCCGCACGCTTGAGAAGAAAGCTGAGCGAGGTGCGGATGGAGCTGTCATCGTCTATAATCAATATCATGCGTCCTCAAAATTTTTTATGTTGCAAAATTAATCACTCTTTCCATATTATAAATATCCTCACTTGGCCAACCGGGACTTCGACTCAATTTTTCAGACGCAGACACAGATTAATATGATTCCGGAGGGCTACGGAAAGCTGCCGCAACTTACGGGAACATTCCGGAGGGCCACGGAGAGCTGCCGCAACTTGCGGGAACATTCCGGAGGGCTACGGAAAGCCACCGCATTTTGCGGGAACATTCCGGAGGGCTACGGAAAGCCGCCGCATTTTGCGGGAACATTCCGGAGGGCTACGGAAAGCCGCCGCATTTTGCGGGAACATTCCGGAGGGCTACGGAAAGCCGCCGCATTTTGCGGG
>OIWT01001909.1_pt1 | contig 23064 bp, 34 predicted proteins | sample 1587701 | NCBI WGS metagenome assembly OIWT01 (sample SAMEA3888904, study PRJEB22519) | human gut metagenome | biome: human gut; feature: human-associated habitat; material: faeces | place: Denmark | collected 2009
GAGATTGAGAATGTGCCTTCTTTGGAAGTGATTGAAATGGGAGAATTGAATGAAGTGAGTTGGATTTTCAGATATGCTTCCTTGGAATTAAAGAGTGATTCTCGAAGAATGATATGATGAATAGACTTGCCCAGTTTGAAGTCACTTCTGTTTTGTGGTTATGCATTCTTCCTTTGTTCTCGTGTTGTGTTGGAGAGTGAATGGTTTGAAGAGAGAATGATGAATAGATTTGCCCGAATTGACTTCCATTCGATTTGGCTTTGGTGCATTCCAATTCAAGAATGATGAATCAAGTGAATTGATTATGCGAAGTGGTGATGATGAAATGAACTGATGAATAGACTTGCCGAAACTCACTACACTCGCTGCTGAATACAGTAACGTATTCGACTCTCCTCGCTCCATCACTCTGGAGGGTACTTCCCATCACCCTATCCTCACAAACAGACATGCCCTCTCTTACTACTGTCACTCTTAACAAGCTATGTGCTTTCTCAGAGAAGAAAGATGTTCACACCAACAGTTCCTCTTCCTCCCCTCCTTCATTCCTAGACATCACTCCCGCTCTCCAAGAGTACCTCTCCTTTCCTCTTTCTTTCACACACCATTACACTCACATTCACATCTACAACAAACACTACAACAACTAGCCCTATTGAAGACCCCACTTCTGAAGAGAAGGACACTCCTCAACCCGCGGGTCCTGCGCGTAGTAGAAACTGTCCACTCCATACACAAATGACTCCAAACGCGGATTGTCTACGGATCATCACCCCTTCCAAGACTCACGCATCACAGAAAACTGCTCCGCAAAGGAAAAGCAGCCACTTCCGATGCTCACCTCCTTGAGAGAAGGCAGCGCGTGGAACGCAACGGACTGCACCGCAGAGAAGCACAACGAAGTCGTCGTCTCGCCAATCACCATCGACTCCAATGCGGGCAGGTCCACCAGCTCAAAAACCGCCGTGTCGAAGCAACTGTGGGCTCCAATCACAACACTCCTCAATCGAGGTAGATCTACGCGTCAATGCCTACGTCCCATCACCACTCTTGAGTTGGAACTCCTTGCTCGTCTTTCGCGCGACGCTTAGCCACTGATTTGGGTCGCCTACTCCTCATTACGCGATTATTATTCTCCAACGAATCATCGTTTGCGCGTCAAAAACGCACAGCGACCCATCCCCAACAAACAGCACCTCCAGCTTCGGCAGCCCCGCAAGAACGAAGGAGTGGAGATGCGTCAATGCCCCGTCGCCGACGCGCAGTTCCGTCAGCTCCTCCATCACCAGAATAAGACATTTCGCCTGGTTCCACCGGCCGTCCGGGACGCAGAGCGAGCTGACGGACGGCTCGGTGATCGTCAGCGTCTCCACCGCGCTGCAGCCGTCCACGAAGTCCACGAAGTACGGCATGTCCACCTGCTCGACCCGCGCGATCTCCGCGTCTACCCCTCACGCCTCCATCCCTCCACCACTGTCGATGCACAGAGCCACGAATTGAGCTACCAACTCCTTCTTTCGCAGGCGCCGTGACAGCTGCCGCGCCGCCGTGCCGTTCAGGCTCAGCGTGGCGAACCGTCGCAGCAGCAGCGACCGGCACTGCCGCGACTCCACGTCCACCGCGCAGCACCCGTCGGCCAGCGGCGCCACAGCCATCAGGAACCCGCCCGTGAAGGGCTGCCCGTGCAGGAAGTAGCAGAAACGAGGTTCTCCGTTACCACCATTACCCCCATTACCCCCATTACCATTACCATTACCACTCAACTCCCACACACGCCCAAGACCCTCCCTTCTCCCCTTCACATAGAACCCTCGATACAGCAGCTGGTGACGCGCGTCATCACTATACTCGAGACACACGCCCCACGGAATGCCCTGCAGAAACTCCCCCTTCATCACCACATTCCCGCGGGGCGAGAACACCATGCCTTCTCCCGTCAGCACGCCGTCCTCGAAGGTCCCGCGGTATTTCAGCTTCCCGCCCTCGTACAAGCTCCCCGCGCCCGTGAAGGCACCTCGCGCGAACGTCCCTTCATACACCTTCTCGCCGTTCTTTCCGTACAGCACGCCGTACCCGTGCGGCACGCCGTTCTCGCGCTCGCCCTCGTAGTGCACGCGCCCCGCCTCCTCCTCCGCCGGCGGTGCCACCAGGTCCAGCTCCTCCTCCTCCGCCAGGTCCGCCGCGGGCACAGCCGCCTCCTCCTCCTCGATGGGCTCGTCGTGGAAGACGCCCTGCCGCACCACCAGCCCCAGCGCGCTGTACCACACGGCGTAGCCCTCCACGCGCCCGCCGCGGAAGCTGCCCACCACCATCTCGCCCTTGCTCGTGTAGTACACGCCACGCCCGCAGAACGCGCCGTCGCGCCACTGGCCCTCGTACTTCAGCTGGTTCTGCGCGTCGTACAGTCGCCCGAAGCCCTCCGCCTTGCCGCCCGCCATCTCGCCCTGATAGTATGAGCTTTGCCGACTGCACTGCGGCCCGGCCGGGCGCTCGGCGCGGGGCGGCGCGGCGGCGGGCGGGTTCAGGAAGTCCGTGGCGGCGAGCGAGACGGTGCTGCGGCCGCCGAAGGAATCGGTGGTGTGGACGATCAGATTGCAGTCGGCGTCCACCTTCACGGCAACTGTCACGTCCACGCTGTCGGCGTGCGCCTGCTCGTAGTGCAGCGGCAGCTGCAGCACCGCCACGTTCTCCTCCGCCAGCACGGAATCGCCGCGCAGGAAGAGAAGAGTGATGGAGCGGCTGGCGGCTAAGGAGAAGGACAGCCTGGTGCTCTGCTGCGCGGGCAGCGGCGCGCCCTTGTCCAGCAGCGGCAGGGCGAAGCCGTCTTGGAAGGCGACGGCTAGCATGTGGTCCAGGAAGCGGAAGTGGTTGCACAGAGCGGGCTCCAGCGCCTGGAGCTGCTCCGTGCAGCGCTGCGCGAAGAGGCTGTCCGTCCCGCGGTACACCGCCGGCACGCCTGTGCCGCCTAGCAATTGACGCACAGAGGGGAAGGAGGAGAATAAGCCTTCCACGGCGATGTGCTTTGCAGGTGTGGTGGTGGTGTGCTTTGTGGGTGATGTAGCTCGCTTTGTTGGTGATGCAGTTTGATTTGCAGTCACAGCACTAAGAAACGCATCAAGAAGGGTTTGTAGGGACGGGAGATAGGCACTCTCACGGAGGGCGCGGTTGACAAGTTCATTGGTGATGGAGATGGAGGGAACGGCGAAGAGGAACGAGGGAACGGACACCCGAAACAGAACTGCCCGCGGCGCGTCGTCGTCGTGAAGCAGGAGGCGCTCCGCATTGGTGGCGATGCCCGCCTTGCACTGGAGGTAGATTTGACGCATGCACATACTCGTCTGCTCGGGGGTCAGCGGCGATGTGGGACGGTTGAGAAGACGAAAGGCCAGCGTGGTCAATATGCTGAGAGGACTGCTCGCAGAATCGAACACCACGTGTTTCTCATATAAAACACGTCTTCCTTGCATCATGCAGGCGTGAATGTAGGAATCGCACAGATCAAGATGGATCCAGCAGGTAGCATCAATTCCGTACGATGGGAAGATAGAAAAGGAAGAAAAACACCGAACGGAGGCAATACCACATTCACGCAGGATTTCCGTAATCATCGCATCAGCCACATAGTCAGGAAGGATCACAAACGCATGGGAAGGAAGACTCTCGTACTGCTCTTGCCACTGCCTCATCCGATAGGCCAGAAACACCCTCCATATCTCCTTGATGCTTATACAAAGCTCATTTTCCGCTTCCCGAGAGGGGTGAATCATCACACTGTCCTCGGAGCGGCGACAAAACAGCCAAGCGTTGCTACAATAAATGACACTCGAGTCGTCGTATTCTTTCGGCGAAAGGAGGAGGTGGAAGAGATTGTGCAGCACCGTGTCGATTTCGTAGGATCGCTGCTTCCACATCACCATCTGCGACGGAACCTGAAAGGCAGGCTCGCCGGAAAGGTCGAAGTAGCAGCCGCTCTCCACTTCCCCGCTCTCGGTCTGTAGCCATCGATAGGAGTCGAAAAGACGCTGGAAGATTAGCACCGCATCGTCCCGAATCACGATAATCAGCGGGTTACTCGCCATAGCGTAAGAATGGACAACAAACAGAACACGCGTCAATATACTGCTTCGCAAAATCGACGAACGCCATGATGTCGTTGAAGGTGGTCATATAGCCCAGGGAAATGCGAACTACACATCACCCTCTCCGCAAGCGCCCACTTCCGCCCACAGGATGCCCGTTCACCATGTCGTTCGTGTCCGAGCACGAGTTCTTCTCCAGCGACAGCCTACGCCTCATCTCCCCCCATCACCCCCACTTCTTCAGCACCTCGTCCGACTCGTTCAGGTACTTGCGGCACGCGCCGGGGTTGCAGTGGCAGCCCGTACGGATGTGGATGTTCTGCTTGGCGGAGTCCGTCTGGATCTCATAGTAGCCGATGTACGAGCCGTCGCTGTGCAAAAAGTTCAGCGAGATGATGCCGCCCTGTACGTCCTTGTTGTTGGCGTGGTGCTTGCCATAGATCTCCACCAGCGGTCTGCCGTTGCTACGCCTCACCCATCACCATCACCGCCACCTGTGGTGCAGCGCGACGAGTTGCTCGTAGAGATACTGCGTGAGCGCGTACACGTGCTTGTTGATGTTGTCGATGCCCAGCTCCTCCATCGAGTCGAACCCGTAGTGCAGGCACGCGATGCTCAGAAAGTTGATCGTGCCGTCCTCGAAGCGCGAGCAGGGACGTCCCTACGCCTTACGCACCATCGCCGCGCCCACGTGGAACACACAGTAATGGTCCTTGTCACTAGCCATGGAGACAGTGCCGCCGCCCCAGTATAGTTTGTTCATGATGTCCAGGTTCTTGTTGCGGATCAGCAGCGCGCCCAGCCCCGTGGGGAAGCCGAACATCTTATAGAAGGACATGGACACGAAGTCGGGCTTGACCAGCGACAGGTCCAGCCGGTTGGTCGGCACGAACGCCGCCGCGTCCAGCAGCACCAGCCACTTGTGCCCATTGTGGAAGTAGTCCTCCTGCACCTGCTGGATCCAGCTCAGCGGGTACTTCACGCCGGCGAAGTTGTCCTCCGCGGGGAAGGCGAACAGGCTGTACGTGTAGTTCTTGTCCACCTTCCCGTACATCTGCTTCAGGTCGCCCTCGCACTTGAACGTGCACGCCTCGTCCTTGGGCAGATCCTCCTCATTCAGCACGCGGAAGCCGCTGCCGAAGCGGTAGGCGTACTCGCGGATGCCCAGAACCGAGTTGTGGTTCTACGATCAAAAAGAATGCACGATGCAACCTCGGCGAGGTAATAGAAGGTGCTGTCCTTGGTCCAGGGGAAAATCTCGCCCACCGTGTGCAGCGCGCCCGTGGCGCCGCTCGTGAAGATGACCGAATACTCCTCGGGAGACGCATGGAAGTAACTCAGGATGCGCTCACGCATGTTCTCCACCTATGGTGAATCCGAGGTGCCGCACGTACCAGGTGCTCCGTGTTCAGGCTCGAAGGGCTGCGGCTGTGCGCATTGCCGTAAACGCCGTTGAGCAGCAGATTGGCGCACTTCTGGACCTGCGACTCCCTGTACATGCCGGATCCCGTGTAGTCCAGGTACACAGCGCCCTTCAAACGCTTCATATCGTTCTCGCGAAGATCGTCGATCGTGTTGTTGTATCCGTAGTCGTCTCCAAACCGGCTCATGAAATCGACAAACTCGGGGCGGCTCATCTCGTCGCGGACCTCATCCTCCTCCAAGAAGGTCGGGAGATCTTCAAAGTCCACCGAGTAGCTCAGGGCAATGGCAAAAAAGGCTGCAAATAGAAGAATTCGATTCATAAGGAAAAAGTGAGACCAAGAGAGCAAGGGATGATGAAACGCCCCTAGGCGTTTCGGCGAAGAACATGCCAACGCATCGAAATAGATAAATGATATTGTTTCTGAATCCCTCACCATCATCCCTTCACAACGGGCAGTTTTAGGGCGCGAGTGGTCACGCACAATTGAACATGTTGAACCTGCTGAAGGATAGCAAGCGGTCGCAGTGCGTATGCTCCTTATTGAAGCTATGAATTGCAGATTCTAGTGACGCTGAAGGCACTTAATGCGGAGGGCTACCAAATCAATACGGTGGATGCCGAGCCGGTTTGTCAATTGTAAGCAAAGCTCACTCATAGGAATACATTCTCGAAAAGGACGGCAAGAAGCTGAATAACGCGTACGACGTTCTGAAGTCTGTCGACTTGCTTCCATGTGATGGACTAGGTGCCTGTGCGCCGAATCGCCGCTGTATGGAACGCTGGACGCCGAGAAGAAGGCTCTCGTCGATACCGTGGAGTTGCCCTAATCCAATAACAGAATAGTGGCTGGAGTTCTGCGACAAGGAGCTGGAGGTTCCTCTGTCCGTCCTTGTGTGGCTGGCATCGGGTCTTCTGTCTCGCGAGCAGGTGAACACTGTCGTACGTATCCCCACCGTATTGTAATGTGCAAGGCGGAGAAGAAGGCGCGCTCCGACATCATGCTGCTCCTCCGCCGCATGGAGCTGCGTCTGAAAGAGTCTCCCTTCTTCGCCGGCGAGGAGATGACCCTGGCCGACATCACGATCGCCTGCTGCCTGCGCCCACTGATGATGACGGTTCTCGGCGAGGTGGAGAGGAAGAACTTCCCCAGCGTGTGCGCCTGGATGGAGAAGATGTTCTCCTCCGTTGGTATTACTCCCTCTCCTTAGGTGTAGGCTCTCTTCCTGGAGACGGTGGGCGAGACGGTGATGCTGGTGAGCGCCAAGAAGGGCAAGAAGAAGAACTGGTCTGTTTGTTTTGCAAAACACCTCACAGCAACACGCGGATCCTCTCCACCACCTCGTCCACGGGCGGCAATGCTCCCTTGCCCACGTCCCCGCACGCCAGCACCTTCTCCACCGGCTCGATCACCTCCACGCCCCACGAGCGCAGTGTGGCGAGCTGCGAGCCGGTCAGCGGGTGGTTGTACATTTCTGTGTTCATGCACGGCGCCACCTATCCTCTCACACCACTCAAATACACGGACAATGATGGGCTTGGACGAGCCCCAGGCGCGATAGCTGCTGGTCAGCAGATTGTCGCAAATCCCAGCGACCATCTTCGCCAGTGTGTTTGCGGTGAGCGGAACGATGGCGAAGAGATCCGCCTTCTTCCGCAGCTAGCCGTCATGCCAACAAAATGTGATTACCTCCACATGCAGCACGGGGTCCTTCTTCACGCTCTGGTAATGGTCCCACTCGTCGTTGTCTTGCAGGATAGGAATGTGGAGCTGCTCAAACTGAGCGTAGTACTCCGGATTGTATCTGGGTGACAGACAAACAACAAGTGTACTGCTTCGCGATGCTGAGGAAGTGGAGGGCAGGCTTGGTGGCGATGATCGAAACCTATTTCTCAAAGACTCGTGTTTTCGCTACATCGGCAAAGGCATGCAGTTTTACGCACAGTTCTGGAACCTACACATGATCAACACGAATTGCAAGCCATTCTTTAACGGTAGCCACACTGCCCGTGATTCCGAGCAGGATCTGCGGCCTCTTGCTGGGGGAATCGACGGAGTCCATAACAAACACGCCAACAGAAGCGCTTACTCTGGAAGAGTAGAATATGCCACCTCCTTCTCTCTAACTAACGGACTGAGTTGCGAGTAGACGCAATAGAGCTCAATAAAGAACTGGATAAACATAAGGACGAATCTCCACACAATGGGCACCTTGTCGATAATGGGGAAGTAATACATCACTAGGCATCATCCATCCACCTCTAAACCACCCGCAATCACGGCGTGCGTTCCGAGCAGCAGACTCAAGGCCGTCTTCGGCTTCTCCGAAATGCCCAGTACCATCGCAGTAGCCCTGCTGAACCCCAGCAGCAGTAGTCCCAAGAAGACCGAGTAGAACAAGAAGAAGAAGAGATAGCCCTGCGAGGGCAGCAGGTGGTACGGCACCACCTCCACGGCGAGATTCCACAAAACCCCGATCAGCGCAGCCACGGCGAGCTTCACGATGGCCGTGGCGACGCCGCTGCGCTGGATCCACTTGCCGCAGGAGCTGTCGATGAAGCAGACGACGGAGGCGACGGCGGCAATGATCCGGCGGGAGGCGGCGAGGAGCAGGCCGAGGAGCGCGAGGAGCCAGAGGTAGGTGAAGAAGAAGGACTCGTGGAGCTCGCGGCGGAAGGCCAGCCAGTAGTCGCTCATGACGAAGAAGTACTTGTAGGCGAACCAGTGCGTGGGGAGGAAGAAGGCGCGGTGGCCCAGCGTGTAGTGGAAGCTCATGGAGTACACGGGCATCGCGCGGTCCTTCGTCTTGCTGCAGCTGTACAGGTCCCAGTTGAACTTCTCGTACCACATCGCGCTCGGGAAGTTCACGTAGTTCAGGTAGCGTCGCAGGTTCTCGCTACGGGTGAGGCGGCCGCGCTATGGGCACCCATCTGACTCCGGGTCACCAATGTCGAAGACAGGCGCTGCTTGGGACAGCTCGTACAGCTCCGTGGAGTAGTAGCCGTAGTGGCCGAAGCGCTCGTACTGCTCCTGGGTGGCCTTGCCGTGGACGGCGTCGTAGAAGATGTGGCGCGTCTGGTCGTGGCCCGGAGTGATGACGATCATGTCATTCTGATAGATCTACGGAACACAGCGGAAACGGGAGATACGAGCGGCTGCTCGTCCTTCAGACACAGGTAGGAGCAGTTGAACAGGGAATCGAAGTTCTCGTGGAAGATGGTGTAGGAATCCACGAAGATAACGCGCTTGTAGTCGGTAAGGTTCCATAACGCGATGATGTTCATCATCTTCTTATAATCCGGCTGTATGCTCCGCTGCGTGTAGGGATTCGTGAGCTTCATGACCATCACCCGCATTCCGTCGTCCATCAGCTGCCGCTTGTCCCCCTCATTCGTGTCCTTGGTGGTGACCACCACAAAATCGGCGATCGAGTTCACCTTGAGGAAAGACCTGTACATGGTGCGGATACCGATGTAATCGGATTTGGACAATTTGCCCCGCGGATAATACATCGCCACATATGCATATTTCGGGTCAGCGGCGTTTGCGACACACATTGACAGCAGGAATGCGATCAGAAGGAAGCTACACGTCACCTCATTCTAGTTTGTGCGTACATATGGAAACGCATGATTATTGGGAGAAGACAAGCGTCTTTGTGAATGCAAAGGGAGACTTTTCTATCTATCGATTTGCGCTCAGGTTGTGTGGAACAAACAGGCCCACTGGCTGTAGTCGAAGGACCACACATGCATCAGATGGTTATAAAAACTGCAACTGCCCACGAAGCCCGCCTTCTTCTCCAAGTCGGCCCCCTTCTTGTAGATGTAATCCACTCCGTAATTCAGCGATTCCGTCCCCTGCTCCAAATACACCACTTGCTCCTTGAACGCACGCTTCTCGTCATAGTCCATCACGATAAAACCGGCGCGCATGGCTGCCAACAACAATTCGTTGCGGGTCTGCGTTGGAGCTTCCCTTCCCGCGTTCAAATAATAATTCGTGTTGTGCTTGTACTTGATCCTCCAAATGCCCGCGTTGTTCTGGACATCGTAATCGCTCACCGCGTGCGCAATATTCCGCTTATCGAACAGGCGGACGTGCCCGTCATAGCTTCCCACCGTCATGTAGTCCGCGTCGTACTTGTTCCAGCACATCGACGTCACTCCCGCCTCGAACTCGCTGCACGCCATCACGGGTTTCGTTGACTGCAAACGGAGATCCCATTGCTTCAGAATGCCGTCATCGCCTCCGGAAAACACCACATTCTTGTCCTGGGGGCCGAACGACGTGATCCACACTTCCGCCGGAATCGTTGTGTAGGGGAGCGTATGCGCGTTCCACTTGTGGAGCACCTCCAGAGAGCCCTCGCGATATCCACACACGGACATCTTTCCGTTGGACAGCGACACGGCAATCTGCGGATTCGGGTCCGCAATCATCTGGTTGCTCCAGTCAACACTCAAACAGATCGTGTTCTCATCCTCCACGAGCAGACGCTCCGCCTGTCCCCACATACTCTCCTCGTTTGCAGAAAGGCTGAGCGGCTGCAGGGAGAGATAGCCATCGGATAACGCAATCGCCAGGAGGTGATTGTCGTCCATTCGCTCCGGATTGAACTTCATATCGAGCACACCCGATGTGTCGATGTGGGCAAACGTAGAGACGTGATTGTCCTCCCCCTACTCCTCATCCCTGCCAAAAGCGCGAACCGCTTCGAGTTGGTGAAGGGTGATTCTTCCACTGCGCGTGCGAGTCGCTTCGTCCAGCTGATACGTCCCGGACAGGAAGAATCCTACGCATCACTCCGAATGGAAAGTGAAACCCTCCTCGCTATTTGGAATGGCCTCAACGGAGTCGGCGAGGATCGTCGTGTCGTATTGGAAGAGCGTTCGCTTCATTCAGAAAACAACTGTCCCAAAAGTGTATATCAAATTGTCACTCACAGTGGAAGTCAATGTCAAACCCGTTTGCGTTGATGATCTTGTCGCGATACTCGTCGATGTTGTCTGGCGTCAGCTTCACCAGAGAGCGCCTCGTCAGCTTCTATACGTCACTTTCATGATACGAAAGGACCTTCTTCGTAAAAGGACACGTGTTCTTTGGATTCCGATTCAGCACCTTGATCCACGAGTCGTACCTGCCGCTCATTCCACACCCCCGCACAAACCCCATCACATGACCATACGGACTGATCGTCGGCTTCTCCACCGGCATCATCGTCATGGGGTCGATGTAGTCCTACGCCTCACACACCCCTTGCAACCGCACCGGCAGCACGTTCACCTCCTCCTCCACCGGGATCTCGATCTCGCTCAGCTCGTCCTCGCTCAGCATGCTTCCCCGTCTCCGACTGTGTCGCAGCGTGCTGCGCCCGTTGCGGTCGTGGAACCGGAACACCAGCTTCCCGTCCTTGTCCACGTGGTAGTTGCTGTCCTTGATCTCCCCGTCCTTGATCAGCTGCCGGTAGAAGTTGCTGCACTGGTACCCCACGCGCCCGGGAATGTTCATCGAGAAGATGCCCCACTACCGTCAATCACCCCTCTCACGCCCACCTGGTAGTCCACGCCCTTCTCCTCCACCAGCTTCAGGAACAGCGCCTTGTCCTTCGCGCTCCACTTGCCCGTGGCTTGCGGCTCGCCGGGGTCGTTGAAGCGGTAGTAGTACTGGTTCGGGTTCTTCTCCCGGTTGCGGAACGCCTTGATGCGCGCCTCGCTCCAGCCCAGCTGCCGAAGCGCCTCTACCGGCACCTTGCGCGCCGCCGACCCCGACAGCGCCTTGAACAGGTCCTTCTCTTCTACGCCTCACGCCGCCGCACTGTTCCCACTCGACAGCGTCGACCGCGCCTTGGACCCGTGCTTCGCCGAACTGCCCGCCTCCTCGAATTCCGACGAGCTCTCCAAGTCCGCCTCGTACTCGTCATCCTCCTTCGCCTTCTTGCTCTTCTTCCCCGCACGGCTTGCCTTCTTCACCTCCTTCACTTCCTTTGGTTCCTTTGGTTCCTTTGGCTCCTTTGGTTCCTTTGGTTCCTTTGGTTCCTTTGGTTCCGCTTGCGGCTCCTCTTCCCTCCGTGCCGCGCTGCTCTGCTTCGTCTCCAAGTTGGCCAGCTGCGAGTGAAGAGTAGGAAAAAGCAACACCATGATGAGCGCGTCGTCCAGACACAGACGCGGCAGCTTCCGGTCGGAGTGGCCCTCGCTGTGGCTGCTGCGCTTGCGCGTCAGGGAAGCGTCGTCGAAGGAGAAGTCGTCGAAGTCGTTGCTGTCGCGCACGCGGACGGTCATCTCCCAGTTGTCCGTGTTGTCACTGTCGTGCTCCTCGGCAGCGTCTTGGGCCAGCAGATCGCGGAGTTCCTGGTTGCGATCCGAGTACTACGCATCACAAGGCACAAAAAGGCTAAAACCATGATGGCATTCAGGTCCATCGCGATCTCGCCCTTGCTCATCCCGATGACCGTCGATTTGTACCATTCATCCTCCAACAACCGCTTGATTGCGATCAACTAGGAATTGATTCATGCAACTCGCGACTACTTCGTTATTGCGGCAGGACTCAATAGCCAGCTGCGCCGCCGCCTCGTCCATTCCGTCCACACGAGACAACACGTCGAATACCTACTCCATACTAGCGCACATCCATCACCACCTTTTGTTCTTTCTGATTTTTGTTGAATCTTTCAAATTGCTCCTGGCAGGCCTGAATGCGATTCTCAATCAATTTCTATCCACAGTGTTAGTCAGAGATCGCGCTACCCCACTCACACTACTCTTTGCTCCTCGGAGATGCCTTCTAGAAAGCCCATTCCATCCGCGTCCGAATACGCCTCCGAGCACGTGGAACTGCAGTCCTCCTTCTGCACATCCTCTTCCATGCCTTGGTGATTTGGAAAAACGAAAACAATGCGCAACACCATCCATCTCTCTCCACTCTCAACTCCGATTTGAAACAGTCGGATATTCCCATTATGAATGCACGACTCTTTGCAGCATTTCAGTGGATGGGCTATGCCTCCCCTCGATTCACCGCTGGCCCTGAGCATACCCTGAATCCCGATGAAAGCGAGTCAGCAATCACGGAGCGGAGTATCACAAACAATCAGCATCGATCTCTTCTTTATTCCAAAAGGTGGGGAATTGGACTTTTCGTTGGATGTGCTATTCCAGGAAGGAAAACGAATTGGTTTCGCTCACCCGTTCTGTAGAAGAGTACGCAGCATGAATCGCGCAGAGACTGATCGCAAAAGGGAAGGAGCGAGCGAACCGTAGTTGTTCCCTGCAGGGATGAGTGCGTAGGCTTCCATCCCTCGAATCTTCTCTCCGCTCACTGGCTCAGTATGGCTATCTGTGCCGTGTGAGTCCGTCCTTCTACAACAATGACTCCAACTGGCTCGGCATCGTGAATCCGTCTTCGGGTCTCGATGATATCGTGTCGTACCTATTCCAGAAGAAGTGCTCTGCCGCAGCGTTATGTAGGTTTTGGTGTTCCTGTCAATGCAAGACAACAAGACCCGACTCACCGAAGCGGCAGTGCTCCAGATTTACATGGATGTCCACAGGCGGTTTGTCCAGTCGGACGAGGGATTCGCCGTCCTCCTCAAACGATGGAAGCGGGGAGACTTCGGAAGCTGCTCCTGCTGGCGCTGCAGCGGAACGCACTTCCTCCCCGTGGGACTGGACACCATTCCGGGCGTGTCCTCCGTGAAGCTCTTCTGCCCGTGCTGCAAGGAAATCTACAACCCGCCTGCGCCCTACAACGGTGCTTGCTTGGTCCGTCTCTCACGCCTAGCGTTGGATGGCGCATTTTTCGGGAGAGAGATTCCGAGTCGTTTTTTGTCCGGCTATTCTGGCTTGGTCGAAGAGCCAAAGCCCGCCTACCGCCCGGCCATCTTTGGATTCATCATTCATCCCTCTAGGTCGCTTCCCCCGCCTCCAGTCATGTGTAGTCCCTATTACCAGAATGCAACGCGAAAGGGCGCCAAATGAACATCGTTTATGACAGGGGTTTGTTTGTTGAATCACCGCATTCTTTCTTGCGGCTGCCGACATGGACGTGGAGCAGAAGTACGACGCGCTGTGCGCTCATATGAAAGAAGTTCTGGACGCGAAGCCCGTCGACTACGACGAAGTGAAATCGACAGCTGGAAACATCCTCGCCTTGCATCGATCTTTCCCCAAGGACCTTCGTTTTCAGATCTGGGAGGTGCTTTTGGACGTTGCGGAGAGAGTGGTCCATTTCGGGGGAGAGTGAGACGTAGACGGAACCTGACTTTGAACTGATGATAAAATCGCAAGCGGTAGCCATTCGTGCTTCCCATTTCATCCTATAGCGCTTCAGCAACGATCACGACCTAAAGCTCGATGCGCTGCGATCCTTCAACAATATCGAGGAGCCGAGGAAAACGGAACTCCGCCAGCAGCTCACAACCATCATTTCCACATACTGCATCAAGTACGACGTGGCCTACTGGCAGGGAATGCACGATGTGCTTGCAGTGTTGCTGCTCATGGAGCCACAGCCGCCACTGGAGCGAGTGTTTCTCCTCTACTCCGTATTCCTCAAGACCTTTTCGCGCAGCATCTTCGACAACTCGGAGTGCATGTTCCTGTACCACAGCTTCGAAATGATCCGCCTGCTCCTCCAGTACCACGATCCCCGTGCATCTTCCTTGTATCGTTCACGCTTAGAGCTGGCGATGTATCTCCAGGGCTTCAACATCGCCCCTCCGATGTACTCCCTTTCCTGGATCGTGACCTTCTTCGCCCACGATGTCTGCCAGCCATTGCTCCTCTCCATCTGGGACCAGTACATCTTCTACAGAAACCCGGTCATCCACATCTTCACCATGCTGGCGCACCTCATCACCAACAAGGCGCGCATCTTGTCCTACCCTTCCTCCGACCTCATGGAATTGATGACGCATCTGCCCTTCGACAACGACAACACTTCCTACGTCTTCCAGGGTCACGCGGACGACACGGCGCGCGAGGGCGACCCCATCGACGCGGTCTGCCAGTCGCTGAACGAGGAGCTGCGCGGCCGCACCTGCGACGAGCGGATCATCACGGGACTGGTGCGCGACGGCGTGCAGCTGATGCAGCGGACGCCGGCGGGCTTCGTGCACCGCCTGAACGACCTGCTGAACGACCACGTGACGATGTCGTCGGAGTCGCTGAACGCGTACCTGCAGTCGGCGTGTCTGATGCCCTCGCCACTGGAGATCTACACCTTCCTGCTAAGCGGCGCCGAGCACAACACCCACTGTCTGCACTACCTCCTCCTGGACACGCGCGCGCCGGCGGAGTACCGCAAGGCGCATCTGCGGCAGTCGCGCAACGTGACGGAGCACACGCTGCTGAACCTGGAGCGCATCGACATTCTGGTGCGCAAGTCGCGGACGCATGAGTGCCACATCGTGGTGCTGGATGGCACGGACGGGCGCGGCGAGGACCGCGTGTGCGACCAGCTGGTGGAGCTGCTGCTGAAGAAGGGCTGTCGGTACGTGAGCCGCGTGGTGGGCGGCTTCGGGCGCGTAGCGAAGCTGGCGCAGATGGAGGGCAAGGAGAAGGAGCTGATCGCCACGGAGGAGGAGGAGAAGGAGGTGGAGAGGAGAAAAGGTGTGGCGCAAGTAACGCAAGCAGCGCAGACGGGACAGAGTGGACAGAGTGGACAGGCACCACAGATGGGCGAGGAACGACGGGAGATCATAAAGACGGTAGGCGGGAAGAAGTGCCTGTTGTACGACGCGTGGATCAGCAACCCGCTGGTGAGGCACTTCGTGTGCAAGAAGGTGGTGAAGACGAAGAAGGAGGGAAGCGACGTGTTCTCCACCACCGCCGAGAAGGAGATTGTGCTGACGCAGTAGGGGCGTTGGTGGTGCTGAAGGGTAGGGCCTTCCTGTTCGTGATCGACATCCTGCACTGCGCCGTGGAGGGCTACGCAACCATCGAGAATCGGTACAGCTACGATTCCATCGAATCGCTGAAGGAGAGTGGGGGTGGAGCCAGGCAATCACGCGTAGCGGGGAAGGACTACATTTATATTGTGATAAAGCCCAACGCGGAGGGGCAGAGGAAGAAGCTGCTGTTCTACGTCAGCAACCGGGACGAGTGCATGGCCGAGCTGCGGAAGAGGCTACAGAAGGAGTGAGGGTTGTGTTTGTTGCAAAGCGATTCACTAATTCCTTATCCTCCTGTTAACTCCGTCCCAACTGAACCGGGAGTTAATCGAAATGTCGTCCGATATCGCAGTGACGTTAGGAGGTACGCAGAACAAGGCGTGGGCGGAGAGTCCGGAACGGGGCGCTGGCATCACCAGTAGGCGCGAAGAAGTCCTTCGGAGTGAAGATGATGAAAATGATGGGATGGAAAGAGGGCGAAGGCTTGGGAAAGGAGGGCGACGGGCAGCAAACACACATTCAGATGAAACGGAGGCCGGAGAACTTGGGTAAGCAGCGGAATGGTCCTGTTTCTCACGAATAGGTTTGGGCAATGTGGAGAGCGACCAGACCAATTTGACCTTCATTTCGACGATCGGGAGCTTCAACGACGTGCTCAGCAACCTGAACAAGGAGCACTCGGACGTTCTCGAGAAGATGAAGAAGAAGAAGGAAAAGGACGAGAAGAAGAAGGAGAAGAAGAGCAAGAAGGAGAAGGAGAAGAAGCACTCGAAGAAGCACGATCCCCTGTCTCGGCACAAGTACAAGAAGATGCTGCGCAACAAGACGGTGAGCACCTACTCCTCCGAAGACCTGAACGCGATTCTCGGCGTCTCTCCCAAAGAGGACGATTCTGTTTAGTCGCCTGTTTGAAACAAACACTCCCACTCGCTGTCGTCGCTCTCCACGTAAAACCGACGGCGGTTTGGATTGCCCTCGAGGCTAAATGAACTGTCCGAACTATCCGAATCATCGCTTTGCTCCTCCTCCTTCTTCACCGCCTTCTCCGTCTCCTCCTCCGCTGCCGCGCTCTGCGTCCACTCCTTCGGCCTGTTCATCACTCCACCCCGTTTCTCCCACCAGAGTCCCTCCTTCTTGATGTGGTTTACCTGGTCCTTCAGTAGAATGTGCTGGATCATGGACTCCACTCCATTCTGCTTTCCCGAAGAGGTCGTGAACTGGCCCTCCGACTTTGTCACGATCACGTAGTCTCCTCGCTTCATCCAGATGAGCTTGTTGAACTTCGTCGGCAAGATCGCCAGCACCTTCTGGCCGTCGGGAAGCTCCACCTATGCGTGACTATTTCATGGTCACACATCACTTCAAACACGTTGCCTCCGCGAGGGTTCGAGATGCGGGCCAGAATCTCATTCTCCTTCGGCACCGGGTACTCGTCCAGTGTGGTGGAGGTCACTCCTTTGCGGTACGATGTTTTGCGTTTCTGGAAGGACATTATCTGCGGCGCACGCGTGCCTTTTCGTGCTCATCTAGCGACGGAGACCATTTATTAGTAGCATGTTTGCCCGAGTGGTCCAAGGGGTCAGGTTTAGGTCCTGATGTGTTCAGTCACTCGAGGGTTCAAACCCCTCAGCATGCATTTTTCCTTTTTTGGAATCCATGCTCGCTTCTCTGTGCAGTCGCTCCGTGAAGCCGGTCGTGCGAGGTGTGATTTTGCGGCATTTCGGAGCGCCCGTTCTTTTCGATAGTGTGTCCGGGGAGAAGAAGCCCGTTGCTGAGCAGAACGGCGTTGTCTCGTGGTACAGCTGCGGTCCGACGGTGTACGACTCTTCCCATGTCGGCCATGCGCGAACGTACGTCCAGATCGATTTGATGCAGCGCATTTTGGAACTCCGCTTTGGCTACAATGTGTACAATGCGATGGGAGTGACCAACATCGACGATAAGATCATCAACAAGTCGAAAGCCACCGGCATCGCGTGGAAGGACATCGCGGACAAGTACGAAGCGGAGTTCTTCTCGAACATGGAGAAACTGAATGTCCGCACACCCAAGTCCGTGATTCGCGTGAGCGACACTATTCCCGCCATCATCGACTACGTCCGCGTGCTCGTGGACAAGAAAATCGCCTACCCGTGCCAGAGCGGCATCTACTTCGACACGCAAAGTCCTCTGTACCACTACACAAAGCTCGTCCCGCCACTCACCGACGAGGAGTCGCAGAGTCGCATCGCCGCCGACCCCACCAAGAAGCACCCTCGCGACTTCGCCCTGTGGAAGTTCACCAGCGAAGAAGTGGCAGCAAAGTGCGGGCGTGAGCCATAGAACTACAGCTGGGAGTCCCCGTGGGGGAAGGGTCGTCCGGGGTGGCACATCGAGTGCTCTGCCAACTGCCACACGCTGTTCGGCGACCATCTGAACGTAGGGGAGGTGCGTGGTGTGAAGGGCAGATCCACGCGGGCGGAATCGACCTGCAGTTCCCGCACCACTGCAACGAGATCGCGCAGTGCGAGGCGTACAGCGGCACGGCGTGGTGCGACACGATGGTGCACGTGGGTCATATGTGGGTGTGGAGAGCGTGGCTGAGCGACAGGTTCATTCAGGGACGGAAGATGTCCAAGTCACTGAAGAACTTCGTCACGAGTGGGCGTGGGGAGGGGCGCTGACGGGTAGTCGACCAGCTGTTGCAGGACTACAGCAGCGACGAGTTCCGCATGTTCTGTTTGTTGAACCACTACCGGTCGCGCGTGCAGTGGGACGACGATGGTCTGGCGGAGGCGAAGAAGCAGTTCAAGGCTCTGAAGGAGGTGGTGGAGAGAAGGGAGGATAAGGGATAGAATCTGCAGCGGATCGAGACGGAGGTGGCAAAGGGCGGCATGCGCGGGGACGCAAACCACGCTATGGTGAGTGTGTGGATGAAGCGGTTTGGTGCGCTGCGCGAAGTCGTGCGCACGAGTTTGGCGAATGACATGAATACGCGCGAGATGGTGAACGCGGTGCAGGGCGAGTTGAGAGAGCTGTCGAAGGCGATTCTGGAGAATAAGGCGGGCGTGCCGTACGAGGTGACGAAGGAGGAGTTGGCGTTTGTGAAGCAACTGATGACGGATTTGGGCTTCCGTTTTGAAGCGACGCAGGAAGAGGCGAGTTTGAGCGGCGCTCTGATGGACACATTCTGTGAGTTCCGGAGAGACGTTCGCGCGTGTTGTTTGAAGGGATTGAAGGAGGAGAACGCGGAGGTGTGCAAGGAGGTGCTCCAACGGTGCGACGCGGTACGGCAGGTCGTGTCCAGCAAGCATCACTGCTCTATCATCGATGGAAAGGGAGAGACGCTGTGGGTGAAGGGCGAGCTGCCCAAGAAGGAGAAGAAGGAGGCGAAGAAGGACCCGCGGCAGCTCACGCCGGCGTGTCCGCCTAGCGAGATGTTCAAGCTCACGGGCGAGTTCTCGCAGTTTGACGCCAGTGGGTTCCCGCTGCTGGACAAGGAGGGCAAGCCGTTGTCGCCCACCAAGCAGAAGAAGCTCCGCAAGCGAATGGAGAAGCATCGCGCGATCCACCAGAAGTGGCTGGAACAACAGTCTCATTGGGGTGTTTGTTATACCCGTTTTGTTTTGCTGTAGTGCATGTGTCAATACGCATAAGAAACGCCACATGCTTGGTAATACGCACACTCATCACAAAGCACATTTAGCAACAAACACACGAGTTATACAACTTGGTAAGCTCGTCAGACACGGAGTAAGGCGTCAGCACGCCCAGGTCCGTGATGAGGAAGGTGATGTACTCGGGCGGCAGGTAGTCGCAGCGCACCGACGCGAACTCCACCGCCGCGTCCAGCTCCGCGGGACGCACCCGCTTTATCAGCTCCTGGTCCTTCACCGAGTTCGGCACGTTCTTCTGCGACAGCGGGTACATGCGCGTGAACTTGTACGCCTCTATTCCTCACACAGACATGATTCACGCACCGGTCGCCACGTACACCGGAATGTTGAAACTCTTCGCCATCACGCCGATTTGGAAGGAGCCCAACTTGTTGAAAATGCCGCCGGTTTCTGCCACCGCCTCGGCACCCAGAACAACCTGAGGGTGATGAGAGGTGGGAATCATTACCAGATTCACGGTATGCATGAAATAGCCCACTCCGGAGTCGGGGATCAACGTCGTGTGGATGCCCATGCGCTGCAGGTCGTTGGCGACGCGAACGCTGCGAGTGAAGAGACCATCGCTCGATTACCCGTCGCGCTCCAAGCCCCCGGCCGTGACGAGGATGTGAAGACGCTTGTAGTCCTTGCAGTTGGCGAACAGCTCGTGGACAACGCGAGAGACTCCGTGTGTGAGGATGGTCTACGAATGGAGGGAGAGCGGCGCTGCAACCATGCCATCTCGAATATATAGCTTTCCCTTTCTGGCAATATCGGAACGGTTGTTCAGAGAAAGGCGGGAGAAGGACTCGGAGCGGGCCTTCACGTTCTTCAGGCATTCGTTGATGTTTCCGTCGTTCACGCCGCGCGTGATATTGCGGATGAATATCTCGCAGCCGCTACGAAGACTCACGAGACTTATCGAGTTGTCCCAGCCCAGGACGTTCTTCGCGTGGTCCAGCAGCTCGCTCTTCGCCTCGTCAAGCAGATGGTTCAGCTCAGAAATGGTTGTCGGGTTAATGCTGTCCACATAGGCGGCGAAGGACTAGATAACAAGCACATTGCAATCGCGTACCAAAATTGCCGCCGTGGAAATCGTCAGGTCCTTGTTTTTCAGCTGCTCTTCAAATGTGGAGACAACTACGGAGGAAACAACGGAAAGCGCGAGGTACTGTTGGTGCTCATCTCAAACAAACGGCCGAACCCACTGGAATCGCGTTCTTTCTCTCCAAAGTCACTCTGTGGGCCCAACGATTCGGGCATACGTTCCGCCTTTTGAATCAGAAAACAACCCGCCGTCCTCTGCATGAACTCCGTGGACGAGAACATCACTCGCTGCCTGGAGGAGATCGATGCCAACTTCGTGAAAGCCATCGACATTGTGAGCTCCATCAGCCGGAGCGTGAAGGGGATTTCGCTGAACCTGAAGGAGATGAACAATGCGTCACAGGTGAGCGCATCGCGCATTTCCGTGATCCTTAGCAGTGGCTGGATTTCTTCAACGTCTGCAGTTGCCCGCACAACGCGTCTCAATCCGTTTTTGTTTCGGACGCCTTTGACGCGTAGCGCGAGTCAGTCGGGACGCTGGTGCTTACAGACGACGAGACGGGAGTGGGCCTCGTTCAGCCAATCGATCCGGAAGATCAGCCCTCTTTTCTGCAGGACCAAGGTTCCGATGCGTACCTCAAGTACATGTCGCCGCCACGCACTACATCTGTATATAAGGTGGGAATGGCTGGGATGCTTTAGTATCAGCCTTTGAACACACCTGGCGCAGATCGCGACACGTCCGCCATGGACACGTCCTCTTCGTCCCTGTTCGGCTACTCTCCACCGCAGACCCCGCTTCTCAAGCGGAGAAAGCACTCGAGTGCGGAGCCCGCATCTACAGCCACTTCCGGCTCGTATCGTGTTTGTCGCAAACAGTCGCACAGATGAAACATTAGTGGAGCGTAAGATCATCAACAGTGGCCATCTTTTCCTGACTATGCTTCATCACCCTCCGACTGAAGTCGGGCGATGGAATTGCCTTCGTCGCCATCTTCTTCACCTTCACCGCGCACAGTCTCCCCTCGTAGAGGGACAGCTCGAACATCACGGAGTCGCCCAGCTGGATCGAATCGCCCTCCTCCAGCTCGCAGTCGTGGAGGTGGAAGAAGATGTCGCGGATGCCGTTGATCGGCTGCACCACGTGGATGCGCCCGTTGCTTTTCCTCAGCCAGTGCACGCGACCCATCTGCACGTCCTTGGGGAGCGACTCCGCGGGAAGGTGGCAGAAATCGGGAGTCAATTCACGCATGCTCTGCTCGTAGTCGCGCTCCTCCTCGGCGTTCAGGCGACCGCGGGAAGAGCGCGTGACGCACTCGTCCACATCGGGGGTGTGGTTGCGGAAGTAGTTGAACGGATCGGGGCTCTTGCCGCGCGACACGGCGAAGGGGGTTGGCGAATGGCGACCGTAGGACTCCACCTTGGTGACGATGCTGTAGGGATGTTTTCCCTCGAGCGGCGTGCGGAGATTGCGGATGAACTCCACGCTGTACACAATGCGCTTTGGCGTTGCGGGTACCGTCGAAGATTCCTCCTTCTCCTCCGTGTGCATAGCCTTCTCCTCCTTCTCCATCTTCTCCTCCTTCTCGACGGGCTTCTCTTTCTTCCCGGACTCGAAATAGGGCTTTGCAACGATGTACATGCAGAATGCGATGATCAGTCCCGAGAGAACGTCCAATTCGGCACAACGCAGAAAGGGGATCTGGTAATAGACAATAGCCACGATCTATGCATTACTGGCAGACAAGCGTTGCGCACGATCGCCACAAAATGCCACACTTGCAAGCCAAACTTGGCCTCGCTATTCTGATTCATTCTACAGATCACAAGGAAGCAACCGGGCGCACACAGTCAGAATCTACCGTAAAAGGGATGAACGCTTACGAAAAGTGCCCAGAACAGATCGCATTGAAACGGGCGTTTCATTGAACGCTGGAAATGGGTCCCAGTCCTTCGGACCCCGCAGCGAGAAGGAGAGACGGGGATGGCTTCTTTGCATGTACGGGAATTATTAGTTCTGTTTCACATCATCAACAGCAATCCACAGAATCCTACTGTCGCTCCTCCAATCTCGCCTTCATGAGGAATGACACCTCCACGGAGTGTCTATTGCGGGAGTGGAGGAGGAGAGGGGGATTCCACTTTTCCTCCCGATTTTTGCTTTTCTGAAAAGTCGACAAATACGCTTGGTCTAGCTGATTGGATTCCATCAAGCGATGCTTCGAAGTGCCGTTTCCATTCTGAGACCAGTTGAGAGACTGGGAATACAACTCCTCGGGAAACGAGTGGCAGCAGTCCCCTGCTTCCAGTTCCCGCGCTCTTTCGCTGAGGCTGCGGCTGCACCCGCGGAGGCCGTTGCGGAAGAGCCCCCCAAGGAGCCGGCTGAGAATCAAGAGGCGGCGACCCCCGCAGTTCACAACAGATTTTCCCACGTGATTGGTCCGTGTTGTCCTTTACGGAGTAGAAGAATGCCATCGTGTTTGAGCACACGAAGGAGAACGAGCCAGCCGCGGTAGGCGAGGACGATTGGTTCGCGATCGTGCAGCTGGCCGGAACACAGTATAAAGTTGGCAAGGTCGAATCGGTAGTGGGCGGTGATGTGTAGGATGATCTCCTCTTCACCAAGAAAATGAACTACGACATTGGCACGCAGATTGCCCTCAACAACGTCCGCTTCCTGCGAGGCCCTTATGCGTAGGTACTGCTATTGGGAAGCAAGCACAAGACGCTCGTGGGCCACCCGTACGTGGAGAACGCCAAGGTCGTCTGCACCGTGGAGCAGCAGGTAAAGGAGAAGAAGGTCACAGTGTTCAAGTATCATAAGCGGAACCGATATAGCAAGAAGCAGGGGTTCCGACGTCAACTTACCGCGTTGCGCATTGATGAGATTGTGTTTTAGGCAGAGTGGGTATCTTTCTCCTGTTTTCTGGAACAAACACCTCAGTCCTTCACCACCTTGCCGCAGTACCCCGTATCCAAGTAGTCCA
>OIWT01001914.1_pt1 | contig 22983 bp, 18 predicted proteins | sample 1587701 | NCBI WGS metagenome assembly OIWT01 (sample SAMEA3888904, study PRJEB22519) | human gut metagenome | biome: human gut; feature: human-associated habitat; material: faeces | place: Denmark | collected 2009
AAATTCGCCATACCCGCCTTCATCCCCCACCTAAGAGGTGGAGGACTTCTGGCGGCTTAGGTTAAATTTCGTGACCGAAGTAGTCTGCCAGCGCAGCGAGGGTCTCTTCATTCCGTCTGTAATATGTCCACTTTCCGTGCCTTTCGGAAAGAAGCAAGCCTGCTTTTTGCAACATATCTAGGTAATGAGATACGGTTGACTGTGATATCCCGGCTTTGTCGCGGATGCTTCCAACACACACACCGCCTTTCAGATCCACCACATCATCAAAATGTCCTCCCTGCGGCGGAAAGTTTTTCTCCGGTTCCTTCAACCACTCAATAATATTGAGCCGGGTTTCATTTGATAGTGCTTTAAAAATTTCAATCTTATCCATACATTTATTATATCTATCTTTCGCGATATGTCAATACTTATAAGCAAAAAAGACGGTGTCAACATAATGAAATCGCAATTTTGAGGGATTTATTTGCGTGGGCAAAACAGAATCAGGACCGGGTAATCCCCAAGTCAGCCATCAGCAAGGCCCTGAATTACCTTGTCAGCAATGAAACGGGCCTTCTGACATACCTGAAAGACGGGCATTGTTCCCTGTCCAACAATATAGCTGAAAATGCCATCCGGCCCTTTACCGTAGGCCGGAAAAACTGGCTGTTCATCAACAGCCCTTAAGGATCCGCTGCCAGCGCTGCCGTCTACAGTATCATAGAAACCTGTAAAGCGAATCAGATAAATCCAGAAGACTATCTACTGCGCGTATTCGAAAAGGCCCCGCAAGAAACGCACTTTACACAACCAGAAGTACTCGATACGTACTTGCCATGGAATCTGATGACCCAAGAGACCAAGCTATCTGAATAAATATCGGCAAAATGCCGGATGTTATGATGAGCATACCATAACGTCCGGCATTTTTACATACACGGTTTTATTTTACGCTTACCGATGAACGGCCTTTCCATCATCTGAGCTCCTGATTAACCTTCTTTCTATAACATAAAAAGCCGGCACGGAACATCCTTCTCAATGTCCCGCGCCGGCTATTTCCTACTTTACATCTCCTACGATCGTATTTACAGCCAGTTTCATCAGCGTAATGTACAGACGATTCCATATCTTCACCCATCAGCTGGTCGTGGTCTGGATTTTTGCTTTATTTACCATAGTTGTAAAGTCACTCACATATTCATCCGCGACCATGAGCACAAGTTATATTTTTAATATTTTCAGCAATTGGCTCACTATTCGTGTATCCACTACCTAATACATCGCCACTGCTATTTTCTACCCAGTAGGTCCCACTCCTAAGATTAAAATAAAACCAACAAGTAATATATCCTCCAGATTGATTCTGAACAATTACCTTGGAGTATACATTCGGATACGTACCGTACTTATCTCTAACGTAAAAATCAACACCATCGCTAGACCCAGCATAAATATCTGCTGCATAGCTTATTCCTGTCATACCTCCAAATGAAAATAGTATACTCAATACAGCTACCATCAGTCCATTTATTAGCTTTTTCTTCATTTATAAATCACGCTCCTTTCAGTCTAATTTTAACGCTAATGTTCTCCTCTTACAAGACAACTGTTCTAAAGTTAGTCATGTTCTCCTTTTTCTTTAATACTTTGGCCATCCTGATATAACCACATCTTCCGGCCATTAGCAGAACCTCCGGTTACACAGGCAGCTGCTGTTGATGAACTGCTAAAGGGTACATCTTCTATAAAGTACCCATCTTTCACCTTCCCCTCAGCCATTAATTCTTGACGACGTTCATGGATATACTTAGGGCATGATGGGGTTTCAGTAGCACTGAATTCAGAGTTTTTGCATACAATAAACCGACTATCAGAAATATAAGCAGTAGCTTTTGCCTTTTTTCCAGCAAGATGCAACATGTTTTTAATATTGTCATTTTTTGCTTTCTCGCTCAGGCTGGATGATATTTTCGGCTGTATAGTAGATGGGACTTTAGGGATTGTAGTTTCTGTTATATCTAGTTCTTTAAGTGAAATTCCCTGTTTATTTTTCCATTCCATAAGCCCATTAGAACTTTTACCGCATATAAACATAGCTACGTAGGGCGGACTCCCAAAGCAGATATCATCTTGAAGAATTCCTTGATTATCAATAATGCTGGCATATTCCTTGCGAGCATTTTTTCTCTTAAAAGTGTCAAAGATGAGATTTAACCAAAATTTCAGACCCATGTCAAAGCCCTTGATTTACAATATCAACAATCAATCAGTGTGTTCTCGTCAGCAATGCCACCGACTCGACGTGGCTCGACGGCCTAGGCTGGATGTCGCGGCTCCCCAATGAACTCCGCTTGTTTGCGGGAACAGGTCAAGGCAGAAAATAAGTGTTTTTCTACGCGTTCTTCGTTTGCGGGAACATGTCCATCTACTTTTCTACCTATAATACCGAACAGGATAAGTCCCATCGTCTCAACCTGCTCGATGGCACTTCTGTTCTATGCTGCCAAGGTCTCAACCTTGTTCCTGTATGTATTTAACTTGGTCGGTATCTTAGTCGCTTTTCTTAGTCGGTCAGCGACCAAGATCATCCTGCTCATCATCCGAATATGTGTCCATGATAGAAGCCGATCAGATTTTCCACTCACTGAGTGGAAAATCTCAGGGAACTCTTTATAAAAAGAATAAAATTTATACAGATTCGTCTTTGTAAAACCATTTCCGTATTTCTTCGTAAGACTTTTTGATAGAGACTTGATGACTGCAAGCCCGTATTCTGCTCTGCCGTTCTGCGTCAGTTCTTCTTCTGCGATACGTCTGCCAACCAGCCGGTTTCTCTGCACTAAAATCACATTGACCGATTGATAGGCACGTTTTTTTGCTGCGTCAACAATTCGTTCTGTATCTTTCACACTTCACTGGTTCTGTGATATTCTATCATATTTGACTCAGCCATACCACAACACCTCCCTTAATCATCTTATGCGCCTTCAGCAAATCTTGCACAGATTTAATCGTTCTGTGGCCTGGTTTACAACGATGGGATGCCAGTTTCTAATTCTGTCTTGTTGTATTCCAAATTCAGCGATTTCCTTAATTGATTGTAGTCTTTCACAATGGCAAAAATAATATCTTTTATCAATTTGACTTCCTCCTCGTTAGCGATTTCCTGATAATCAGCACCCTTTGCTTCTGGATTTCCGGAATAATAGTCATACACAAACCTATAAGAAACGGCTAATTTCAAAAGGTGTTGAGATGCCAAGCTATCATTCTGAATGATATACTCGCAAAGTTGGTGCTTATTGAATTGCGAAACCGGGGTTTCTATATCCTCATTTTTTCTTTCGTATGTAGAGCCCTCGCCATTCTTAATCGTTAATTTTTCTGTTTGCCTATGAGCTTTTGAAACCTCAATAAATGGCGTATCATCAAAAGTCAGTTCCTTCCCACCTGTCAATTTAATATACTGTCTGACATACTCAGATTGGATAACAATAGAGTATAACTTACAGTACAACTCCGAATACTGTTTATAGAAAAAATCATATTTGAATCTGACATCAGACGAGAACAGTTCAAACCCTTCTTTAAATTCTTTCTGTACTTCTTCAGTCTTTCGAGTGATTTCTGCTATATCCTGCTTGGTAGCGAGATTCTTTCCTTTTTCATCAAAATATGACGGAACGTAATTCTTAATCAGCCTATAAAAAACATAGACGGCAATTAAGATTGCTACGTTAAAAAGAATTCCTATTATGTCCATTAATAACGCCTTTCACTTCATTCTACGCCCAGTGCCTTAAACACTGCATCCTCCGCGCTCTGATAGAAGATAATCTGAAAGCTACCTATCAGCTCCGGCGGCACAGTTCCCATATCCGCTGCCGATGTAATCGGAAGTAAGATCTTCTTTGCCCCGCTGTCAAGGCATACCTGCAGTGCATTCGCCAGCTCATCTACCTTGATCATGGAACCTGCGATACTGATCTCACCGAGCACAGCCAGAGAACTCTGTGTTGGTCGGTTCAGCGCAATCGAGCAGATAGAAATTACCGTCGGCAGAGCCAGTTTGCCCGTGATTCCGATGCCCTGCAGATCCTGATAATTTATGTTGTAATCCTTCGACGTCATGCTGATGGAACCACTGATCCGCTTTGCATTCGCCTTCAGGAAATTAAACGCCGTATTCGTAGCTTCCTTCGCGCCGCGATCACTTCCAAGGCCGGTGCAGACAAGTTTTCCGGTTCCCGGCAGCATCTGAGATTCGAGCCTAAAGACACCGAGCATTCCCGTCTTGCCGCGAGATACCGTGTAAACCTGACCAGGATTACAGATTCCTTCCGGGATCAGCTTCCCGCCGCCTTGCTCCGGGACAGAGACGTATTTCTCTTCAAACGTCTCGTTATCGATATAGCTGAAATTCACATCATAGAATTCCATCCCGCCGAGCTTCTTGAGTTGCTCTTTCACACGGCGACGCATTTCAAGAGAGATCTGCAGGACTTCCTCGACGTCTTCTTTTGTGAATTCTCCGTTCGGATACAGCAGCTTCAGATAGCCGTCAACCATTCTGCGGACAGCAATCACATCGCGCTGATTCAGATTCTTTCCAAGGTGGAAATAATGGTCCAGCGCGTCTCCGAGCTGTTCCTTGCGCATCTCGCGAATCCATCCGGCGAGATAATCCGTGATGAATCCATAATCATCCGTAAAATGCTCCGGACGGAACTTCGGAACTTCCCAGCCCGGCAGATAGCAATGAATACGGTCAAGAAACGCCGTATCAGTACCCATCTCCGGCGGGAAAGGATCGAAGAGACTGGAAGTCTTCAAAAGCACATCCACGCTCTGATTGATATTGCCGACAAAGACCATTGACGCGGAAGCAGCCTTTTCTTCCTTGCCGCGGGCAAAGGAGCCGGACGCCATATAGTCCTTCATGATCTGGATGCCGTCGTTATCCTTGAATTTGATTCCGGCAACCTCATCAAATGCCACGCAGTCCCACAGGCCGACAAGGCCGATGGTCTTCCGGCCCATGTTATAAAAGAGATTTGCGACCGTCGTCTGCCCGCCGGAAACAAGAATGCTGTTCGGCGACACTTCCTTATAAAGATAGGATTTACCTGTTGAACGTGGCCCTAATTCGCAGAGATTGAAGTTGTTCTCGACAAGCGGAATCATCCTGGTGAGAAGCAGCCACTTCTCCCGATATGTCAGCTCATCCGGCTCCATCCCGATGGAACGCATCAGGATATCGAGCCACTCGTCTTTTGTGAATTCCTTCCGGCCTTCCTTGAGACCATCCATGTCCACACTTGGCAGTTGGATCGGCGTGAGCTTCCGGATGCTGATTGGCGTCAGGTCCTTCTGCTTTTTCCGCTTTGACTGAATCCTTTCGCCGGAGGTGGAAATAATATCCGGAACGGCATCCTCACCGGAATCATACTCCAGCTGCACAATACACCAGATGCCGCCGCAGAGCAGGCGGTCGTACTTTTCCGGATAGTCCTCACTGATCGGAATTCCAGCAAGACCAAGATTCGAGAAGCTTGCCTCATACTCGTCATAACGAAGATTCAGATTCACCGTCACCATATCGATGATGGTATGGCTTCCGCGCTGACGGAGCTTTGAGAGGACTTTCTGTGCTTCATCCGGACGGACAAAGTTGTCCGCCAGAATCCGCTTTACATTTTCTATGCCCTGTTCGATGACCTCCTCATCATCTGAGCTGCAGTACTGTCCGAGCAGGAACTCAAGGACATAAACCGGTACGTTTGCGCCTTCCTTGATTTTCTTCGTCAGATCCTTCCGTACGATTTTTCCGTCAAAGTTCTGACGAAGCTTTTCTTTTATAATTTCACGGGAGCTCTTTTCCCCGGTAGAAATATCATCCATTCGTATCACATCCTTTAGCTGAAGAAGTCGAAGTCATCCACAGCAAAAGCAATGTCTATGGAGATTTCTTCGCGTTGTGGCAACTGCAGACCGCTTTCGTCCGCAATCACCAGATAATAGCTTTCTTTGTTGCTGTATTTCATTGATTTCAGATTGAAGCTCACGCGGAACGTTCTGTCCTGATTATTATCGCTTGTCTTGTCCGCAATAACCCGCTGCGTATCGCTGACCTGTGTGCCTTCCGCATCCACAAAATACAGCAGATATGTAGTCGCTTCCCGATTAGCTCCGACAGCTTCCTTCTGGTAGAAGTTCAGCGAGAAGATCATATTGCTGATCTTACGGCTTGCCGAGAGCAGATTCAGTGTTACAGGCTTCGTGTCGTATTTCTTCTTGTTCTTTTGATATCCTGCGCTGTCAGTCCGCATGTAATGGTAGTCGATGGCCGGCACAACCATTTCCTGCAGGCTGATCCCGCCGTGGACGAAATACATGCCGCCGCCCTTTTTCTTAATACGCGTATTCGCAATCGGCGCGAAAGCATCGTACTGTGTGCCGTCAAGGAATTTTACCGGCAGCATGTATTCGGGCTTTGCACCCTTTTTCGTGATCAGATAGCGCCGGTCTACTTCAATATCATCGGCAGAAGATGTCGTCTTATCCACCTTGGCATCTTCTGTCAGCGGCTTGTATGTATAAATGAAGCCGTGGTCAGCGGTAATAAAAATCCTCGTTCCGCTGAACTCGTTCACAATGATCCTCACCATGTTCTTGATTTCACTGATTGCATCATCGCACGAATTGAAGACTTCCAGTTCATCGGTATGGCTGGTCTCGTCAATTCTGTCATGGTAGATATACACTACTTCCATGCCCTTGACCAGCGCACTGCGTTCAGCGCGTTTCATTTTGATGAGATCTTTATATTTAAGCGCCACACTTGCTGGATTCGCCGCTTTCAGAATCCCGTCACGATAGGGAGCATCTGTAGGCTTTCCGTCCGCCAGCACGCCGAGAACACCATTCGACTTCAGCTCTACTGACAGCTCCTTGTGCGGAAGGAGCGCCGTCATACCGAACTTCGTAACAGTCGGAAAGATACCCTCGCAGGATGAAAGCTTGACTTCCGCCTGCGTTTCCCGGCGCAGCTCTTCTGACAGTGTCGCCGCTACTTCATAACGCATAGCATCGGAAATAATTACAAACACGCGAGTATCGGCATTCTGCACGTGGGTGCGATAGAAATCCCGCTGCTGCGGCACTTCCATAATCCTGCCGTATTCCCGGAGGTTATCTGCTGCGGCAGTTGCCCAGTTGGTGCCGAGGTTATCCAGATACCAGTTTGCGTACAATCCTTCCACATTGTCCGCCACATGCTTGAATAGATCATCGAGAAGCGGATTGGATGAATTCAGGGATTTTCCGAACGCTACATGGAAAAGCCTGTAGCAGGTATCCATCTTATAATAATCAGTCGTATATTCTTTCCAGACCTTGTGCGGTTCCACAGTATGGAATCCGGCGGCATGGTCCAGATAGAATTTCTGCATGTGCGCAACTTCCAGAACGCCCTCATAGAAGTTCTGTACTCGCTCATACCAGAGCATTGTTCGGCGCTGCTCCGCGGTCTGCTCGATGACATCCACATTAATCGTATGATCGATGATATCTGTCATCAGCTTTTTCAGAATGCACTCATCAATGCACGGGAAGATTTCTGTCTGGGTAAGCTCTTCAATCGGAAGTTGACTGAACCTTGCCGGAAGGCGCAGTTCATCCTCGGTCTGTCTTGCAATACTATAAAGCTCTCGCGTCTCATCCGAATGCATCCACTCCGACATGAAATCGTAGCAGTAGCTCTGATGCGGGATGGAGATAAAACCGTCCAGTCCGACCAGATTATCCATGCGCATGGTACGTGTTGCTGCGGTCATCAGGATATGACAGGAGAGCCTGCCGAGATCAGGTGTTTCTTCACGGTAACCGGTAACCTGAGCTACCATCTGCCAGAAGACAGTATCCGCACCATATTTCACCAGTGACTGATAGATGCTGTTCTGCTCCTGATCCGTTCCGGCACGCAGTACCGTTCGGATCAGAAGATTCGGCCCAGTATCCTTCACACCGCAAAGAACCGCAATCACAGCCTTGTGCAGCTGCACAGGAGCAGTAACCTTCTGATTAAGATTTGCCACTTTCGTGCGGTGTGCCTTCGTCTTGAAGAATGAACGGTAATCCTTAACCGTTTTCCGAAGGTTTGCCGTGTTATCAATACCCATCTCCTCAAGCCAGATTGAGACAAGATCTGCACGGAACTCCTCACTATAGAGCTGTACCGGCAGAAGCCAGTTTTTCTCATCCGGATATGTCACCGGGCAATAGACACAGAAATTGCTCGTCTGATCGTCATGTGTCAGGAGCTTCTTAATTTCAAAATTATTCGTCTCATCGAGCGCGATGAGTTTCGCATCCGCCAGTTCAATTTCACCGCTGCGAACCTTCTCCTCGAAATCCCGATCTTCATCGTACCAGAAGATGATCCGGCGCTGATAGAACTCCGGGAGCGGCGCGGCAAACCGGCGGTTTAATTCCTGTATTACTTTATCTGAATCCGGCAGAGCCATAAGCCTCGCCTCCTTTATTGATTTTCACACTTCATATATAGCCCATAGGCATTAAAACTAGTCGCAAGTTAGTCGCAAGTTGGTTTTAAGTTGGTTGCAAGTTTGAAAGTAAAATATGCTTCAAATAGCCTTATTTATTAACGAACCATCTTGCAGCACTGGTCTTCCCCTCGCAAAAAACTTGTCCGTCTTTTTTGAGTTCACGCATTAAAACCTGTATTTGATTACGACTAAGACCAGGTAAAACTTGTTGTAATTCTTTGAAAGGAGTACCAATATTGTTGTTCTCACGAATATGCTTTAGAAGCAATTCTTTGTTTGTATCCCGATCCAGACCAACGCGTCTTGTATGTATACCCGCTTTTCCAGTCGCCGCATATAGGCTTCTGGCAAGAACGTATTTTTTACGACCGATATGTTCGACAATACCCATATCTGTCAAACGTGGCAGCCGATCCTGCATTTTTCTATCTAACTTCTGTCCATGATACAGTGCATTAATTGTCAGAAAATCTTCTGTTGACAGCAGTTCAGAATCTTTTTCGCTGATCCTTCTGATAACCGAAAGCATTTCTTTATCAAGGATCAAACCATTCAGCGTAACACTGACAAAGAAATCATCGGTTCCTGAGAAATCTGGAAGCGGTTTTGCCTCCTGCACACTCAGCTCAAACATCAGATTCATCCCTTGCCCAGACCGTTCCACCATCCCACATAAAGAAAGAATCTCGGCAATACGTCGGTTGCGGGGAAGCTGACGATCCAGTATATTGTCAAGCGTAATGCCAAAAGGCAGGCCTCCGGGGCTTTCGACAACCAGCCTATCCCGGAACTGGCGAACAAAAATGCTGCCACCAAACTGGTAATTCCTGTGGCTGACCGCATTCAGAATTGCTTCTCTTACGACGCGCTCATTAAATGTCGCAATATCAAACACGAAAAAGCCTTCCTGATAATGCTGTTTGTCGTTGCGTAGATTGATAAGTTCCCAAATTCGATCATAGCATGCAAAAAAACCAGTCCTAAACTCTTCTCTCTGGTTAGCAGGGCCAGAAGCCTCAGACGAACGATATTCAAAAATAATCTCTGCCTGCGGTAAAAACCTGATAATCGCCGAATTCTTTCCAAACAGGATTAAAGCTGCATAGGTTATCCCCTCGTCTGTTATTGCGCCGCAATCATGCAGCAACTGTTTTTGTGAAAGTGTGGTAAGTTGCTTGTTTCCGCTTTTTTCAATCCACTTAGCACGAAAATTCTCAATGGCAATTTCGTCCAGATCATTAACTGTCGCTCCAACACAGATCATTCCCGAAAAATCGACGCCAGTCTCATCGTAGATATTGCGGCGCATATCCTCCGGCATGGGCTTTAGAGTATCGCCCTCATAAATCCATGCCACACCGTCACATTGTACCGGGAGGCCAATTGGACGGCTTTTCACAGCGAAAACAAGGACTCTTTTCCCTTCATAGTGGAATAGTTGAAAATCGATATTAATTTTCAGTTTTTCAATAAGACCCATACGCGTGCGCTCAGGCTGGTTAAAGGCTTCACTGCCCACTACACTCCGGGGCCTTTTATCTGAGATGCCAAAAACAAGTTTGCCACCACCATTGTTTGCCAAGGCACAGCAGCATTTTGCCGCTTCGCCAAAATCAAATCGGTTCTTTGCTTCCTTAAATTGGATATGTTCGCCTTCCTTTGCTTCTAAAAGCTCCAGAACGCTATCTGCATATGGCATATACTTCTCCTTTACTTAATCTTTGCCAGAACATCCTGGAATATCGCATAGTTGTGCTTCACGCCGTCGTCGAGATCGATGGAAATCATCTGGTCGGCGAGGTGATGAATCTTCTCCTCATACAGGCGCGTTTCCTCCGCCTGATCCTTGAGCTTGGTCAGCTGCTTATTCAGGCGGACTCGATCGGATGTCGGCGCACCATTAATATGCCGTTCCAAGCCGGAAATTGCTGTGCGGTAGCGCGCCTGCTGCTCGTGAACATAATCTGTGCGGATACGGGCAATGGTGTCCGGCTGGTAGCGGTGCATATACACAAGGCACTTGAACCCATTCTTCTTGCCAGAATCAAAGAGCCAGTAAATCGGACGTTTCTGATATGTCTTCAAATGATCCTTGTAGAAGCTGTTCAGGAAGTAATTGCGGATCACCTCGCGAGAAGTCGAGCCTTTCTCCTCCAGAGCGTCCGCGATAAATGTCAGATTTTCTTCCAGAGTGTCAGCGCCATAAACGTCCTTCACAAATTCCACGAAGCGACCGACAATATCATCTGTGAAATATTCGTCATCAGTAATCGGGATAATGGCATCCTTATCAGGAATGAATGTTTTGTATTTCGAGCTGTCCCAATCCCCGCCCGCATAGGCAAGGCGCTCTTCATCCAGAGAATAGCGTCCGAACATACAGCCGACGGCGTAGGAGATGAAAGACTTGATCACATCCTGCTTCGTCAGGACGTATTTATTATTCTTCATGTCCTCCGGTATGTCTTTCTTCTCATCATACACCCGGGCGACCGTTACATCCCCGTCACTTTCCTCTGGTGTCAGTTCATCCTGCAGGCCGTAGATGTCGATAAAAATGCGGTTCAGTTCCTCTTCATTGGACTTCAGTTTGCAGAAGCGGTCTTCACACTCCTGTTTGAAGAACTGGTAGCCGCTTTCAACGAAGTTGTTTCCCGGTTCACCATTGTGCTCTTTCCGACAAAGGATGAACGGATGCGCCTGGAAGTCCCAGGAGGTTTCAAAAGAATCCCAGTCGGATTTGGATAAATCTATATTTTTATATACTAATCTGATAACGTTCTCATTATTTTTCTCTATATACGGTACTAATGAAATGACTCCACAGCTGAAATTTATCGTTGGGTTAAGAACATCTAAGTAATCATCTGCTACACACGAATTAAGCAATCCAAGAACATAGTCGAATCCATCATCCGAGTTTGAATAAATGCAATTCGAAGCAGTATCTAAAGCGAATCCATTTTCAAAAAAACGAGCAGAAAAATGTGATGAAGATATTAACGTCCACGAAACGTGTGGCCTAAAAAACAGCTGTGGGCTACGTACAGCAGATTTTTTATTATCTTTTATCTCTTGTCCATTATTTTTCCACCAGACAGCACAGTTTTTATTGCCATACCATTTACGATACGATCCGCCTTTATCTAATGCGACCCATTTTAATGTAGTATTCTCCGCTTGATTTGAATCTTGCAGGAAATAATTAAAACAATTGAAGCTAATTTCATGCCAACATCTAATATATTTATTTCCATCCCCAGTAGACATTCCAAATTTCGGTATAAATTTATCTCCAACAGAAGAAGATTCAAAGTTAATCACAAAATTCTCACTCACCCAATACGCCACCGGGCTTCCTGGGATTTGGGAAAAGTTGGACTGGGAGGATTCGTATCGACAGTCACCACTCAAAAACAAATCTTCCTTCCCCTGCTGTGTTGTCGGCTCTATCAGTCGACAATATAAGCCTTTATAATTCTCTATGTTTCTGTTGAGCATAACAAAGCTCGTCGTTTGCACGACTTCGCCGCCAATCTCCTCAAACGCCCTTGCTCCAAGATGAGCCATATTTACAGTCGTTTTCTGCAGTATCTTTTTGCGGAGTTTCTCAAAGCTTGAAAGGAACATCCATGCATGCTGGGTAATCATCGCCTGATAGTAGTCTTTCTTTACCATCTGACCGCAATGCTCCATAAACACGGCAAACAAGTCCGATTTGCTGCCCGGATAATTTTTCTTGATAAACTCCGAGAGTTTTCCGCTCATGCTAGATGAACCCATGTATGGCGGATTTGTCACGACAACGTGATATTTCTGTGCCATCGCCTCTGCGACCTGTACAAACGGCAGAAGCTCCCCCAGAATCTGATGCGTGTACAAATTTGGGTTACCGTTCCTGATTTCGTCAAAGCGGGCATAAAGCGCTGGGAAGTCCACCGGCTTCACATCCAGAATCGATCCGTATTCCTTTGCATCATGAAGATCGGATATAAGTGAATCTATCGCAGACTTCAGCTCTTTTCGCCCATCCGTAAAGAATTCGATCATGTGAGGATCGAATCTGTTGCTCTCCATGATGGCATAGACGTGTGGCTGAATTCCGCGAGAAAGGAACCTGCGGTCATACTGGCAGGCTTTCATCATCACGGCAAAATAAGCAAGCTGAGACGCACGTTCGTCGATATCCAGACCATAGAGATTATTCCGCACGATACTTGATGCCGCATCACGTGCGGTATATCCATAGGCTTCATAAATCTGCATCAGCACGTCGAACATATAGCAGATTATGTGACCGCTGCCCATACAGGGATCCACGCACAGGATGTCTTCTGGCGTGAGGGCAGAATACTCCCTGTGAATTTCATCGAGCTGCTTCTGGACTTCCGGCTCCTGTTTTGCTTCATCCAGATAATATTTCCAGCTTGCTTTCAAATCATCGTTCGGATGGCCCTCTATCCATAAGCGCCCGAGAGAGTTCTCGACCATATAGCGGACGATCCAGTCCGGCGTGAACAGCTGCGTAGCGGCAGGAATCTTCTCTTTTGTGATCTTCTTATTTTTCTTCAGGTCAGCGAAGACCTTGTCCTTCGGTTCTGTGTTGTAATACTGATACAGCCATCCGATAATCTGTACCTGATCCTTCCAGTCCTCCTCCGGAATCTGCGCAACCATCTGTTCAATGACGCTGCCCTCTCTGAGCAGGTTATCTGGGAACAGAAGCTCGGTATAATCCGCAATCTTCTGGAACATGCCCGGCAGAACGCCTGAGAGCGCATTGCACTGCGTGATGATGAGATACTTGAACAACGCGTCATCATCATTGGCATCCTTCAAGGCATAAACCTTCTCCATATCGAGACCGTCCAGATCCAGATGGATCGCCTCGGCAAGTATCTCCGGTTTGAACTTTCCGTTTTCATCCGTGAACACACGAATCCGTGAAGAAAGGTAATTATTGACCTCCATAAACCGCAGAGCAGAGAAGCGGTTGAACCAGGTATAGGCGACTTCCTCCATCACCTGGTCCTGTCCTTTTTCCTTTACCTGCTTGATCAACGCCGCACGCTGTTTCTTCTCATCCGCTGTAAGAAGAACGCCGTGTGCGGAATCCGCATTCGGATCAGCGTCTGCACTGACTTCATATTGATCCGCCTTCTGGGAGACGCGCTCAATGAGTTCATTTCTTGCCCAGACAGCGTATTTCTTTATTGCATTCTTATCCATGAAAGAGTCCTCTCTTTAGTTCAGTTTGATTCCGTCGCAGTCCTTCAGAAGCGCGGACAGATAGGAGCGCATTCTCTCCACGTAAGCATCCACATCATCCTGACTTTTCAGCGTCGCCTGCTTAAAGATTGCCTGCCGGTAGTAATTCTTGATATGCTTCTTCGAATGCTTATCACCATCGTCGTCCGACTCTACTGGTTTCGGCGGTCTCTTGCCTGATTCGATTGCAGCAACCGTGTCGTCCTTGTAGTTCCACATCTGCGTGGTCATGCCGTCGAGCAGGACAATCTTCTTTGTCGTGGCAATCTGGTTCTTCATCTGTGTGAAGTAGTTATCAGCTTTCTCTATGGCATTTTTGAACTTACCGCCTTCGCCTCCGGCCTGATGAATCTCAGCAAGGCACTGGCGCACGATTTCAAGAAGTTCTACCCGCTTTGCTTCGAGCAGCTTGTTATGCCCGGCGCGAACCTTATCCATCAGTCCATTGAGCTCCGGGATCTGCTTATAAACAGCCGGATTGCTGCCGTTCACCATCGTAATCTTCCGGATTTGATTCAGCGCGGTATTGGTCTCTTCATCCTTCTGGATATACGGCAGGTCATTTCGCAGGTCGGATTCCATCTTCACGGCCGCATCAAATACCGTGACCTGATTCTTGAAGAACGCCTCGACCGGCTGCATGTCTTCCTTGCTATCAAATAGATCCGTCTCATCAGCCACAAGCCTGTCAATCAGGGCGATGTCGTCCTTCTGCTGGGAGAGGACATCGTCCATGAGTTTAATGGCTGCTCTTACCTTGTCGTGATCCGGATATTTATGGCCTTCATATCTCCGGTTCAGTTCCTCATAATGAGCCTTCTGTTCCGTAAACTTTTCCAGAATCTGCTTCACAAGAGCATCCTGATCATCCGGCACATCCATGATGTCGAAGTACTCCCGCATGATTTCCTTTGCGGCCTTCATCTTCTGAGCGGATGCTGACTGTTTCATGGAAATCATAGCCTTGCCGCGTTCCGTCTTCTTGCGGAGCATATCCGGAAGCTTCGAATTATCCGGACGAATCTGCGCACCGCCATATTTGATTGTGACCTTCTGCTGATAAATCAGAAGCGCCACAACTGCAGCAATGTCTATTTCCTTCCAGCCGTATGGAATCTTCTGATAGCGCGTCTGGATGTCGTCCATCGAAGTCGGGAGTTTCTTCATGGACTGCATTTCGAGATACTCCTCAACCTTGGCAGCTGCATCCCGGTTATCCTCCAGCCCGACCATCTGCGCATCGGTTCCCCTGAGGATTGCAAGCACGTCCGCATCTGTCTCCGCATTCTTGGTGATAAGATCCAGCTCGCTGTAAACATGGGCTACCAGGTATTTCAGAGCATCATCAATCCTTGCGGAAGCTGTACCTCCGGTTACTTCAATGTGTTCGCCATCTGCATAGAACTGCGCTCCGATGATAGCCTTCTCCAGTTCTTCTTTTGCCGACGTTTCATATTTTCCGGCTTCATCCTGCTGATCGCGGATGATGTCCTGTACGGATTTCGCCAGCTGATTCACGTTGCGCTGCTTCACATACTTGCGTATCTTCATGGCGTTTTCCAGAGATTCGTAGTATGGCGTATCCGCGAGCACAACAATGGCGGCTCCCTTAGACTCCGTCATCAGACGCAGTTCCTGCTTATCCGTTGCATCCGCTGCCACTGTCAGGAAGCGGAGCGTCATGCCGCCGGTCACGGCTCCGATGGAGGTAGAATCCACCATCTCGTCAAACGGGAAGTCATACTTGCCATAGCGGTATTTTTTCTGCGTATAGATATCGCCGAAAATCATATTCCCGATACGCTCCACAATCTTGGCGGTATCGACAGTTGTATTCGCGATGTCCCGCGCAATATCCTGCTCTTCATCTGTAAGGAAGATATAGGTATCACCGCGGCGGTCGATATAGTTCTGGCTTTTCAGGCGGTCCAGCGACTTCTGTACAGTCTGCTTGAGCTCGATCTTATCTGTCCGGATGTCATCCGCCATCAGAATGACGATGTTATCCAGGTTCGTCTTCACATCATCGATATACCTAATCAGATAAAGAAGCTTGAGGACCTTGACGTCATAATTCTCAATTCCATCATGATTGTCCGCGGCCTTCTGGCAGCGCTCAATCACACGGCGGATCGAACCGTCGAGGAAGGAATGCACGCTGTCATAGAACGGATAAAGAGGAGCGATGGCGTGTTCGTCCTTATCCTCGATGGATTTCGCCACAATCTGGAATCCGTCGAGCATGGAGCGCTCTGCACCGGAGTAGTGTTTTCCGGCTGCGCCGTGCTTCCGGATTTCGGAGAAAATCTTCTGGATCAGAATGAACTGATATGGCACAAACGGATAATTCACAACGAATTCCTCCGCGCCGCTGTAGCCCTTGATGTCCAGAACAGAATCCGTGAAGCTGAAGAGGTTCTTCAGCACATAATCATTGCGGTCATAGAGATCCCGGAGGACGGTCTTCGCTTCCGGCTTCTTTGTCAGGAGCCGCTTCTGGATGACTTCATCCACGGCAGAGGAGGACAGGGAAAGCCTTGTCTTGAATCTTGCCTGAATACGGGAGAATTCATCCATACGGACCTTGATGATTTCATCGATGGCTTCCTGTCCGGTGCAGACGATCCATACCTTCCCGCCACACTCGCTGCCGACCTTCTCTACGAGTGACTGCAAATTCAGAAGCAGGTTTGTATCCGTGCCTACATACTGACCGACTTCATCGACCATGAACAGGAGCCGAAAATTCTTCGGTTTGCTGTTCACATAGTCCTTAATCTCAGATACGAGCTGTGCAATGCTGATCTCCGCTGTCTCCGTTCCGTTGAACCAGTTGCGGGCAGCGGTCTCGCTCATGCCGAGCACTTCCTCGAGCGTTTCAACCACATCATCCTCGAAGAAACCGAAGGATTCTCTTGTCTCCACCCACGGAGAGCCGTTCTTTTCTTCAAACACCCGGCGGAACTCCTCCGTCTTGCCCTGCTTCGCGACGAACTGCTCCAGCTTGGCCACTTTCAGATCTTCTCCAAGGAAGCCAAGATGGTTATAGAACATTTTCGCGAAGACCTTTAACACAGCCGTATTGTCCTTGTTGCTGAAGCCTTCAATATCGATATTGAAAAGGATTGTCTCCGTCGGTGCTTTAGTCGCCTTGTCAATCAACATAAAGGTGGCCGGATCATCCGCAAACTTCTTGCGGAATCGCTCAACCGTAGGAATGCCATTAATGGTTCGGTTTTCCAGAATATAGGAAAGCATTTTCAGAAAGTGAGATTTACCACTTCCAAAAAAGCCGGAAATCCAAACGCCTATATCCGCCGTCGGCGTATCAAAAGCGTCATCGTAATAATTGAAGAAGGTGATAAAGTGCCGCTTCAATTCACGCGTAATGACATACTCGTTTAATTCCTGCTCGGTTGTCGTGTCTTCCTGGTCTACCTTGATGACACCGTTTATCTTTCGGTTGATGTCATCGACAAACATGTCCTGAATTCTCATGTGGCGGTTCCTCCTATATCACATTGAACGCCCTGTAGTAAGGGTTCGGTTTTAATCGGTCAAAAAGCTTCACATGCCTTCCGTCGAAGGTGCCCGGATACATCACGAGGATCGGAACACCACCCGCTCTCGGCTGCAGGGCTTCCAGCAGCATATGAATGCGCATGAACGGGAATACATCTCCAACGCCGGTCAGAAGCAGCACGTCTCCCTTTTCCGGGGGAGTGTCACAAATCTTATCCACATACGCCTGCACGTTAATGGATTTCTCGATCATCTTCTCAAGCTGGTCTTTTCCGCGCTTTTTCTCCTGATCTGCCATGCGGGAAAGAATTCTCTTGTCCTCACAGCACTGCAGGAATATTTCATACAGGTTATTTTCTTTCAGATGACACGGAAGTGTCTGATCCGTCAGGATCTGCTGCACAAAGTGGCGGACACGCATTTCGTCCTTCGCTTCATAGCAGAACATCCGGATATTCACTTCATTGCTGAGGCCGTTTCCTTCCAAGAAATCCGGATCTTTCAGAAGCTCCCGGACCTTGTCCAGCCTCTCGTCTATATTTCCTTTCATGGTTCCTCCTACGACAGACAGTTAAAGGCAGGCAGCGCCTCCGTCATTCCGTCGTTCCTGATTGCGTTTTCAAGTACCGGGCTGATCAGCACCGGGTTCAAATGGTCAGCTCTTGTGCTGTCCAGATAATCATTCTCCACGAGCGTTTTCGTCAGCACCTGTCTGACTTTCGTAATGGTGGAATCGCTCCATGTAGCCACCCAGTCGTCCTGCTCCTGCAGGCGCATGAAAAATGTATTCAGATCCACTCTGCCAAAGGAGCTGTCGAGCTTCTGATATTTTTCTCCGATAACCGTCAGCATAAAATCCCATACTAAGCAGTACTGCCGCATCATGGCATAGAGGCAGATCTGCTTTGCCACGTCGCTCGGCTGCGTCGCAATGGCCGCAACAAGTGTATCATCCTCCATTGCGTCCAGTCTCCGGAGGCAGGCCAGCGCCATCTTCCGGACGGATTTTTCCGTCGGGTACTGAAACAGATTCTCCGACACAATATGTTCAACCACAGCATCCTTATCAAGTCCATCGTTTACAAGTTTTGCCGTGGTGCGCATTTCATAAAATAAAAACTGTTCTCTTGTTATCGCTGCATTATAAGGACTGGCTTCTTTGAGTGCCTTGTTTGCGCTTTGTGGCATTCTTCTTTTCCTCCGGTTTATTGGCGGCTCCCTTTTCATCATCATCCGGAACCGTTTCTACAATTTCATTAATATTGCAGTTTAATGCTTCGCAGATCTTCAAAAGCACATCGGTTGTCAGGTTTTCGCCCTTGCCGAGCTTCGCAAGGGAAGCTGTGCTGATTCCGCTTAATTCCCGCAGATCCTTCTTTGACATTTCCCGTTCTGCAAGTATTACCCATAAGGGTCTGTAACTGATACGCATACGCACCTCCATCAGTTTATTTCCCGTCATCCTCTGACGACACTTCGCCCGACTCGTTTTCTGTCTTCTTAGCCCATGACCATCCGAACAGCTCTCCGCCGTCGCTATGAAGTTCGATCACGCGGGTATCATAGGCTGTCTTTGCTGTATATTCCGTAAACGCCTTATGCTTATCGAACGATATGAAGACCTGCTTTCCGCTGTTCACATAGAGCTGCATGATCTTATCAATCGGCAAGTCGGCTATATTCTTGAAGATCAGGGAGTCATGCACGATAAACGGAAGCTCCGTAGTCTTAAATACACTCAGGTCAAAAATAATGAGATTCTTATAATTTTCTCCTGTGCCAGAATTCCACTCACAGCCGAAGGTGTACTTCGGATTTCCGTTCTTTGCATCTGAGAATTTAATCTCAGGCGCATACTGTTTCCCATCGTAAATAAAGTCGTTCATCCGGACCATTTCCTGATTGATTATGGTCTGGACGGTATCCAGCTGGCTCTTTCTGGCGTCCTCCATGCGGGTCTTGGCGTCTTTAGTCTCGTTGGCAAGCTTCTGGGATTCATCGTATCCTTCATTCTGCATCTTCAGGAAATTGATCCTGCTGCGCAGCCGGACAGTCTCATCCAGAAACTTCTTCGAGACATGTGTCGGAACGCCAAGCTTGCGCTGTTCTTCCTCCAGCCGCTGCATTTCCTTCGTGGATTCCGCAATCAGAGCTTCCAGTCTCTGTACTTCTTCTGACATCTCATCTGTCAGGATAGTTTGCATCTTCTTGTGGAAATGCTCTATGGTTTCAAGCTTGGCAATATCCACGTCAGGGAAGAATTCCCGAAGCTCCTGAATATCGTCCGAAGTCGGTGTCAGGCCCTCCTCAAGGTTCGCCTTGACGGCATTCAGCTGAGATACGAGCCTTGTTCTTCGCCGCTTTAGAACAGTAATTTGTCCCTTGATTTCCGCTGCCTTATCAAGCTGAGCGGTATCTGCCTCCGCAAGAGAACTGTCCTCTTTATTAAGAAGCTCCTCGAGCTGCTTCTCAAGCTCTTCAATTTCCTTCGTATTGGCCTTAACCTGTTTCTTCGTTTTTGCGATGGTTACGATTTCTCCCAGGTTAGCCGCATTCGTTCTTACGGTTTTCCGCTTGTTCTTTGCCTTGTAGAAATCCTCATATTCCTTCACAAGGTCATAAACGCCGTAAATTTGCTCCAGCGCCTTAATTGCATCAGCGTCAGGCTCTTTGCCATACTGCAGCGGAAACTCCTCGCTGTAATTGTGCCTGCCGTAGATTCTGGCAAAGCGTCCTACCAGGCTGCGCCAGCTGCACTGTACCTTCTGAATCTGATACGAAGCAAAAAGATGATCCTGAAAATCAGTCACCGAAACCGGATCGTCGATCTCGTTATAATTCTCATCGCATATACTGACATGAGTAGGGTCCAGAGTGCTTCTGGAATAATATTCAATCCGCTCTCCAAACTTGAAAGCGAATTTGATGGCGTGGTTTCCGACGAACTTGACCACGTTATTTTTTGTTTTCTCGCGGTCCAGATAGTCGCCGCCGCCAAAGCAGAAATCCACTGCCAGAAGAAAAGTGGATTTTCCGATGGAATTTTCACCCTGCTTATCGCCAAGAACAGTGTTTAGCCCCGGTCGGAACCGAATCCGTCCTCTCGGGACACGCTGTCCGTTTATGGTCTCAGCGAACTGGTCGCATTCTATTTCATACAACATAGCGCAGTACTTCCTCATTTTCGTCGTACTCAATCTTTCTAAGTGCATATAAGCAGTCGAGCACATCTATAAATTCATTTACGCCATCCATCTTCTTCATCACGCGCCGGTACAGCTCATGCACGCTTAAAGGCTCTTTCCGCAGTTCCTTCAGCACAACAGGAAACTTGGAAAGTGTGCTCTCGTTATATGAGTAAAGCTTATTCGGCAATAACATCAAATGCCTCACATTTCTGCGTGAAATATGCGATAACGATCTCGCAGTCACGCCATTTTTCATTTGTTGCGTCATACAGCCATTTCGTCATCTCATAAAAGATCTGATCCTGACTGTATCCCTTATCACGAAAACTCACATACATATACCGGACCTGCTGGCAGAACGGATTAAACCGCAGCTTGCCCTCACGGCCCATCTCCTGAAAGACTTCATGCACATCATTGAAGTAGACATTCACGTCTGTCTTGATACGAAGATACAGTGCAAAATCACTGATTTTCTGCCTGACCGGAACCGGATCATAATTCAGGTCGATATCTGTAGGCGGCTTGATGAACAGAATCTTTTCTATCACACGCCTGACGCCTTCCTGCACATGCTGATCGGCTCTGATCTCCTGATCATCATGAGCATTGACAAGCGCTTCTTTTATTTTCGTCATTCGGGCAATATCATCAGGAGTCTTAAGAACAGCGTACTTTGCCGCGCATTCCGGGCAAAGCGCGATTAGATTGGATTGCTCATTGGAAGAATTGCTTGGATCAATAACTGCGACGTCATAGATCAGCTCGGTATGTCCGTCGCGGTATGTAAACAGTGATTTCTGACATCCGTCATTTGGGCATACGCTTCCGGTTTCGGCCACAAGGCCTATGCCGTATTTTTCTTTCAATGTCGCCATTTGAATGGCAGGGACACCGCCGCTTGTTGCTGCAAGAGTGGTGTCTTTTGTTTTTGGCGCAGCCGCATGGTCGATGATGTCCTTGAACCGCTCTGCTATACACGCGCAGTAATTGCTGCTGTCAATATCCGGAAACCACGGTCTGAACGAATCACAAAGATACTCAATCGTGTCATCGGAATCCGTCTGAATGTATTCAGCAAAATTCCCGGTATCAAGAGAACCAGAAATCTTAGAGGCAAGTTTCGATATATCATTCTGCCCGTAGTAATAGGCCTTGTAAGTCCGTGGCAGGGTTTCATCAACGGGATCGTCTTCAGATTCTGGCAAATAGATCTTTTCAAATAATTCTTTGGCAAAAGCCTCAGCTTTCCTGTTCCGCCGATACTTCGTCGAAAGCCGTTTCGCGAAGATTTTGAATTCAGTATCTGCCAATAGAGCCCCCTCCTTCCATGCGTACATGTACGGTCATGTACGGTCATGTACGGTCATGTACGGTCATGTACGGTCATGTACAGTCGTGTACTCTCGGGAGCGGTGAAAAATGCCGTTTCCCGTATACTCAAGATAACAGGAGAGAGATGAACCGTCCGACATGAAACCGATGATAAATTATTATATCACATTTCGCACGATGTTCAATCTTATATTTGTCATCGCAAATTATTTTACAGCGATGCAACAGCTTATTCATTTCTTGCAAATCGCCCTGAGCAAGGCGTTAAAAGGCTCACCGCCATAGCCGTTCACCCCGGTGCACAGAGGTGGCTCGAGCGTCTGTAGCGGTCACAAATGAATAAGAAACCAGTCTACGAGCGTGGCTGGCCGAACGAAACGAGTTAATTCCCGTTCCGTATGGCCTGTCACGCTCCTTTTTGTGCGGCCTCCGGTTCGGGAGAAGCGAACGGAGGTATCGCACATGAAAACCAATGACAATCAGAGTAAACGCATCTACGACAAGACCGGCAAGCAGTGGTACGAGATCCCGGAGGACCAGTACCGGGAGTACGACCGCTGGCGCACCGCCCTTCGCAAGAGGATGCAATATCGCGGAGAATGCTTCTGCCCGCGCAGCAAATGGTGGCTGTGCGACGGCAACTGCATCGACTGTGAATTCTACATCGCACCATCAGTATCACTTGATGAGCCCATTATTTTAGCTGACAGATCTAGCGACAGCACTCTCGGAGATTATGTTTCGGATCCGAATGTCCTCACTGAAAAGATAGCAGCTGACCGTGATTTGCTCCTGTTTCTTTGTGCTCGGTTAAAGGAAATCGATCCAGATGCAGAGAAAATTATACAAATCTGGAAAAATCATCCAGCAGGAATCTCCAATCGAAAAATCGCCAATATGCTTGGGCGCTCTCAGCGTACTTTTGCAGATGAAATGAAGCGCTTCCGTGAAAAGTATCGTCATTTCCTTAATGATTAATTTTCTTTCTATGGTAAATTGCAAGTTGAATTTGAACAACTATAATCAAGAAACACACTCAATAGCATAAACTTCATCGAGAAATGCATCAAATAGCTCTGACGGCGTATGGTAGCCCAAAACACGACGTGGGCGCT
>OIWT01001921.1_pt1 | contig 22943 bp, 19 predicted proteins | sample 1587701 | NCBI WGS metagenome assembly OIWT01 (sample SAMEA3888904, study PRJEB22519) | human gut metagenome | biome: human gut; feature: human-associated habitat; material: faeces | place: Denmark | collected 2009
GCGCCCTTGCCGCCGCCGCGGAGCGTGCAGCACGCGGCCAGCGCCGCGAGCGCGAGGCGCGTCCCCAACGGGAGGCGCATGAACGGCGCGCACGCGCCCACGAGGGTGCGGAGGATGGATGACGGGAACATGCGGCAATTATAGCACAGGATACGGCGCTTTCACCTGCCGCCATGCCATTCGCCGCCATGCGCCAAGGGCGGCGCGACGTCCTCGGCGCGCCGCGTACCACACCGCCGTCCCCTCCGCTACAACTCCAGACGCGCACGGATCGTTTCCGTGAGGGCGACGGCGGCGGCGTGGGTTCCCGTTGTGGGGACGGCGGGAGGGACGCAGCTTGCTGCGTCCGTCGGGGCGGGGCCTGCCGCGTTTATCGGGACGGGGATTGGGTTGCCGACGCGCAGGGTCCAGACAATCGTGCGGTCCGCGAGGTCGTACCAGGGTTGCCCCTTCGCGAGAACGGGCGGGTCGCACGCAATCCGGACGGGCAGGACCGGCACCACGGCGTGGAGTGCGATCTGCGCGGCACCCCGGCGGAGCGGACGGCGCGGCGCGCCCGCAGGGACGCGCGTCCCCTGCGGGAAGACGACGAGATCCACACCCTGCGCGAGGACCTTCTTCGCCTCCTCCAGGACGCGCAGCGGATCGTCGTTCACGAGGAACACCCCCCGCACGATGCGCGAATAGAAGAAGTTGCCGCGCGCGGCGGCCTTCGCGACCGCCGTCGCGTCCGGCAGAAGCGCCATGAGGACCACGATGTCGATGAGCGTGAGGTGGTTCGCCACGACGACGCACCCGCGCGCGGTCGCGAGGCGGGCACGGCCGGCGGGTGAGATTACGATGCGGAAAAGTCCCGTCCACCGTCCGCCCCACACGAAGAGCCGCCAGCCCGCACGCACGAGCGCCCGCATCGCGCGGCGCGCGCCGACGAGCGCGAGGGGGGGAAAGAGGAGCCCCCCGATCGCGAGGGACCCAAGGCCGTAGAACACAAAGAAGCAGCCTCCGAGAAGACTGCGCGGCAGCCGCTTCCAGAGCGGTCCCTTCATCGGGACGGCCCCGTGCGCGTCAGGACGACGTCCGACGTGGCGAACACCGCGCGCCGCCCTTCCAGGAAATCGACGAGCGCCTCCACGCCGGCCGGCGGCATCGCCGCATGGCGGAACACCGCCTCGACCTCCCCGTCCGCGCACGGCGTCAGGCGCAGCGCGACCGCGCATCCCGCCTGGGGATCCGGGAAAGCGTCGGCGTAGAGGTCGGGCGTCGCCTCTTCCGCAAAGACGAACACGACCGGGGCACACAGGGCCAGCGCCTCCAGGAGCCCCGCCTCCAGCGACCGGTCGCGCGCCGCAATCGCCGTGTAGGGCGCATGGTTCTTCGTAAGGAGCGAAAAGACCCCCGGCGCGGCGTTGTGGACCGAGGCGGAGAAACCGGCCGGGGACATCTCGCCCTCCGCGTGGAACTGCCGCATCAGCTTCGCCGTCACGCCGATCTCGCCCCAGCGCGAGGCGAAGACGACCGGCACTTCGTCCGCCGGACGCACCCGCCAGGCCACGCCGAGCGCCGCCCGTTCGACGCCCGTCAGGCGCCGCCGCTCCAGCGGCGGCACGAAGGAGACATCCGGCTTCGGCGTCTCCGCCGTCGCCCGCCACGCCGCGAAATCCAGCTTGAGTCTAAAGCCCATCGACGTACTTCCCGATGATTCTGAAATCCGACCGCAGGGAGATGTTCGACCGCCCGAGGACGCGCTTCCGGCGCCGGTCGACGAGCGCCACGGAAAGCTCCATGTCGTCACGTGTACCGCGTCCGCCGAAGCCCGCGTCGTTGAACTCCCAGGAGCCGACCTGTACCTTGACGATCACGTCGCACGCCTCCTCCGTCTCCACGACCTCGAAACCGCGCGCCCGCAGCGCCTCCTCGAACGCCGCCTTCACGCGCTTCTCCGTCTTCGCGACGCAGAACGCCACGTCGGACGGGAACTTTTCGGTGCGCCGTGGCAGTCCCGGCGTGACCGTCCCCCGCACCCAGGGCGTCGTCGCCGTCTCGCATCCCGCCAGCAGAACCGCCAGCAGCAGACCTGTCAGAACGCCGCGCATGTTTCCCGATCGTCGAAGTGGAGGACCCGGCTCCCGATGGTCTGCGTCGTCTCGTGCCCCTTTCCGCAGACGACCACCACGTCGCCCGGCGCCGCCCGCTCCAGCGCGAGGTGGATCGCCGCGCGCCGGTCGGGCTCGACGACGGCATCCGTGCCGGAGGGGATGCCTGCGACGATCTGGTCGATGATGGCGCACGGGTCCTCGCTGCGCGGGTTGTCGCTCGTGACGACAAGGTGGTCCGCGAAGCGCGCCGCCGCCGCGCCCATGAGCGGACGCTTGCGCGTGTCGCGGTCGCCGCCCGCGCCGAACACCGCCCACACCTTTCCCTTCGCGAATTCCCGCACGGTCGAAAGGACGTTCGCGAGCGCGTCGTCCGTGTGCGCGTAGTCCACGAACACCTCCGCCGCGCTCCGCGTCTTCACCCGCTCCAGGCGCCCCCAGCGCGGCGTGAGCGCGGGGATCTTCGCGCGGATCGCGTCGCGCGGAACGCCCGCGCCCTCGGCGAGCGCGGCGGCGAGGAGGACGTTCTGCACGTTGTAGCGGCCGACGAGCGGGCAGCGCGCCTCGACCTCCGCGACGAGCGCCGGGTCCGACGCGGCGAACCCGCAGGGGATCGTCGTGAGCGGCAGCGCGCGGCACAGCGCGGCGAGGCGCCGCCCGTAGGAGCCGTCCACGCAGATCGCCGCCGGCGCGCCGGGGTTCGTCTCCGCGAGGCGGCGGAAGAGATCGGCCTTCGCCTCGAAGTACGCCTCCATCGTCTTGTGGTAGTCCAGGTGGTCCTCGGTGAGGTTCGTGAAAGCGCAGCCCGCGAAGACCGTGTCGCCCGTGCGGCGCTGGTGGATCGCGTGGCTCGAGACCTCCATCACGCAGTCCGCGAGGCCGTTCGCCTCCATCTCGGCGAAGATCTCCTTCAGGGCCTTCAGGGGCGGCGTCGTGTAGCCCGAGGAGAAGCGGCGCGTGCCCGTGTCCACCTCGACGGTGGTGACGAGCCCGCCGCCGCCAAGGAACTCCCGCAGGATCCAGGCGGTCGTCGTCTTGCCGTTCGTCCCCGTGATGCCGAAAATCCTCATAGATCCTCCTCTTCTTCCTCCGGCACCTCGTCCGGGATGTCTGGCTCGACCTCCAGGTAGCGCAGCACGACCGAGGCGATTTCGCGGAAGGTCGGCGCGGCGCAGAGGCCGCCCTGGTGGTTGAACATCGGCACGCCGGCGGCCTCCGAGGTCGCGCGGCTGCGGCAGTGGAACGGCTTCTGGTAGGTGACGAGGATGACGATCTCGGGCCTCGTGGCGGGGACGATGCCGATGAACGAGGCGTTGTAGTTCGTCGACGAGTAGCCGCGCCCTTCCTTCATCTGCGCCGTGCCCGTCTTGCCCGCGACGGTGTAGCCGGGCACGGCGGCGCGCTTGGCGGTGCCGCCCTTCTTCGCGACGCCGATCATCATCTCGCGCACCGTGCGCGCGACGGACGCCGCGATGGGCCGCCCCACCACGTCGCGGTGGTGACGGTAGATCTCCTCGCCGTCGGCCTGCACGACCTTCTCGACGAGGTAGGGGCGCAGCAGTTCGCCGTCGTTGCCGATGGCCGCGTAGGCGGCCGCGAGCTGGAGCGCCGTCACGGCGACGCCCTGGCCGATGGGCGCGCGGGACCACTTCACCTTGTCCCAGCGCTGCCAGTTCGGGATGATGCCCGTCTCCTCGCCCGGCAGCTCCACGCCCGTCTTGCGTCCGAAGCCGAAGGCAGCCATGTACTCCCAGAGGCGGCGGGGGCCGAGGTCGCAGCCGAGCTTGCCGAAAACGATGTTCGAGGAGTGGACAAGCGCGTCGCGGAGGCTGATGGTGGCCTCCCAACGGTGTCCCGCGTCGCCGGGCAGACGGTAGTAGTTCGGGTCGTTCCGCGCCGTGCTGATCTGGGAATCAGGTCCGAACATGCCCTCGTTCAGGACGGCGCACGCGGTGATCGTCTTCATCACGCTGCCGGGTTCGTAGCTTTCCGAAATGGCGCGATTGACCCTGGCGTCGTCGGGCGATTTGTTGAACTGCTCGGGCTCGTAGTCCGGCAGCGAGGCCATCGCGAGGATGGCGCCCGTCTTCACGGCGAGGACGATCGCCCAGACGCGTTCCGCCCGGTGCCGAACCAGGCCCTCGCGCAGGATCCGCTCGGTCTCGAACTGGACGTTGTGGTCGATCGTGAGATGGACGTCGCAGCCCGGGCGTGCGTCGATGTCGAGGTCACGGCGACTGCGCTCCTCGCGCCCGATGGCGTCCTTCGCGCCGTGGACCTGTCCGGGCGTGCCCTTGAGGTACTTCTCGTAGCGCAGTTCGAGACCGGCCCCGCCCACGGCGTGCGCGGGGTCCTTGCTCACGAAGCCCAGCGTCTGCGAGAGGAGGCGGCCCTGCGGGTAGACGCGCACCTGCTTTTCAAGGATGGCGAGTTCCCGAAAGTGGTTGGCCGGGTTCGCCAGCGTGTCGTGCGCCTCCTGGTCGTCGCTCGTGGCGAGATACTGGTAGCGCCGGTTCGGGCGCGCATAGGCGTCCATGACGGAAACGAGCGGCAGGTTCAGGCACGTCGCCACCGTCTTGATCTTCTCCATCCGCCGCTGGGGCGTGATCGGTTTGCGGGGGTTGACGGGATCCTTCGTCGCCTCCAGGGAGTCGAGGCGGTATTCCCACACAGGCTTGGTCACGGCGAGCGTGACGCCGCGCGCGTCGAAGATCGTCCCGCGCTGCCCCTGCGTGTAGCGCGTGAAGATGTAGTTGGGGGCGGGTGGCCTGGTCGTCACGAGGTCGAGGTGCAGGTAGACGAGCCGGACCGCGAGACCCGCCGCGACCAGGCCCAGACCGGCGAACGGCAGGGCGAACCGCGCAATCTCGTTTCGTCCGGACAGCGTCACGTCCGCCTCTCCCCTCAGCGGCGCGCCGTCCGCTTCGCCACCGCGCCACCGCGCTTCGCCGGCGGGCGCGACGACGCGGGCACGGCGTCATTGAACGCCACGTCCGCCGCCTTCGCCCGCGCCTGAGCGCGCGCAACGGAAATCTGCCCCACCGCCGGCCTCCCGTCGGCCGTCATGCGCACGATCTGGTCCTGGCGCGGATAGCGCATCTCCAGACCAAAACGGTTCAGCTTCTCGGTCAGGCGCTCCGTGACCTTGAGTTCGTCCCACCGCGCCGCCTCGCGCACGCACTCGGCCTCCAGCTGCGTGAAGCGCCGCTCGACCTTCCCAATGTCGCGCGCGATCAGCGTACACCGCGAATCGAGCACGTAGTAGATCATCGTCATGATCAGGGCCGAAACGATCAGGGACGCGATGCCCATCGTGCCCGACTTGAGGGCGGCGTTTTTCTTGACTTTCCTGTTCCTTCTCATCTCACATCTTCTCCGCTGTGCGCAGCTTCGCGCTGCGCGCCCGTGGATTCAACCCCATCTCCTCGTCCGTCGCCATGAGCGCATGGCGCGTCACGAGGCGCACGCGCGGGAGGTCGCCCTCCCAGCGCGCGCCACCCTGCTGGAGCGACACCATCTTCCCGGCATGCGCGGCGAAGAACCGCTTCACGATCCGGTCCGTGATGCTCTCGAAGGTGATCACCACGAAGCGTCCGCCCGGCTTCAGCAGGTCGAGCCCGCCCGCGAGCGCCCGCTCCAGTTCGCCCACCTCGTCGTTGACCTCCATGCGCAGCGCCTGGAAGACGCGCGTCGCGGGGTGGTGCGCCCCGTGGCGCCCCACCGTCCGCTCCACCAGGTCCGCGAGCTGCCCCGTGGTCACGAGCGGCGCCTTCTCCCGCGCGCGCACGAGGGCCCGCGCGATCCGCCGCGCCTGGGGCTCCTCGCCCAACGTGCGGAACGTCGCCGCCAGCGCGTCCTCGTCCTTCGTCGCGATGAGATCGGCGGCCGTCAGGCCCCGCGACCGGTCCATCCGCATGTCAAGGGGTCCATCGCTCCGAAAACTGAAGCCGCGTCCGGCTTCGTCCAGCTGAGGACTCGAAACGCCCAGATCAAGCAGGATCCCATCGACTTCATCAATGCCCCTTTCCCGCACGAGCGCCGCAAGGTCGCCGTGCCGTCCATGTACAAGCTCCACCCGTGCGCCGGCAACGGCCTTCAGCCGCTCCGCGCTCTCCTGGAGCGCCTGTTCGTCCCGGTCGATGCCCACCAGGGTCGCCCCGTTTCCGGCCCGCGCCAGAACCGCGCACGCATGGCCGGCGCGCCCCAGCGTGCCGTCGACGTAGACGCCGCCGGGCCTAACCGCAAGGGACTCCACCGTTTCCCGAAGAAGGACTGGTACATGCATTCCCATTCCTCCTCAGAACTTCAGCCTCGCCATCGCGGCACCCAGTTTCGCCATCCGCTCTTCCGTCCCTTCGGCCACAGCCTCCTCCGGCCAGATCGTGGCCATGCGGAAGCCGCCCTTCAGGACGACAGAGCCCTTCAGATTTGCAAAATCGAGCAACGCATCGTTGATGCGGATGCGCCCCTGGACGTCAAATTCCAGCATTTCCGACGCGGCACTGATTGCGTCCAGCGCATCGTTGACCTCCGCGTCGCCAAGCGCCAGTTCCTGGTATTTTGCCAGCTTTGCCTCCATCACGTCCCGAGGGACGAGCTGGAGGCATCGCCGGCGTGGATCAGGTACCACATACACCAGATCAGGCCCCAGAGCCGCGCGCCACACGCTCGGAATCGTGAGACGCTTCTTCGGGTCGAGACTACGCGCGAACGTGCCCATCAACGCGGTGGGCCGCCGATTCGTCGTCTCGACACTCTGTCTGCCTGGCTCTGACATTTGTTGACATTATTAAACACTATTCCCCACCACAAGTCAACACGGAAGTACAAGATATTCAAAACTAAAATTTCATTGCGATTCCTGAAACAATCTCAGAAAACGAAACGCCCGATGCAGATGCATCGGGCGGGATTTTCAAAAAAGCGGGGATCTGTTCAGAACGCGATGCGGAAATGGCACTTCTCCCACGTGAGCAGACCACGGTCGCGCATCTGGCAGAGCGTACGGGAGAGCGATGGGCGCGTCACGCCGAAGTACTCGGCCATCCGCTCGCGGTTGAACGGCACCGTCACCTCGCCGGTGTTGCCGCTTTCGTTGTTGAGTTCGGAAAGGAAGATCTTGACGCGCGCCTCGATCGTCTGGGCGTCCATCACCGCGAGCTTGCGCCACGTCGTGAAGAGTTCACGCGAGAGCAGCTGCGCGGCGTTGACCGACAACTGCACGGTGACGTGCGTTGCCTCATGCCGATCTTGGAACAACGCGCGCGCGCGTTCCATGTCGAGCGAGACGAGCGCGCAGTTCTCCACCGCCACGACCGTTCCCGGCCAGCATCCGATCTCAGGCACGTGCAGGATCCAGAGCCCCAACACCTCCCCCGCGCCGATTTCGCGCACCAGCACCGGCCGGTCGTCGGACATCTGCTCGTACACGTGCAGATGCCCCGCCACCACGAGCATCAGCCGATTGGCCTTCAACCCCGCGTGAACGACCGTTTCACCCTTCCGATACGTTTTCCTCACGCCGTTGAGACGCAGCATCAGCGCATCGATCTCCGCAACGGAAAGCCCCCGGAAGAGTCCTGCATCAAGTGCGAGGCGGTTGAGTGCCATGTCGGTTCGTCCTCACTGTTCAGGGTATGGCGAGCATCGCCTCCACGGTCCGCCGCGCGCGCGTGGCAATGGGCTCGGGAACGGTCACGACGGTCTTCATCTCGCGCAGGCACTCGGCAAGGTTGTCGAGCGTCGTCTTCTTCATGTTCGGGCAGACCATCCGCTCGCTGACGGGGTAGAAGGCCTTGCCCGGGTTCTCCTTGCGGAGGCGGTGCAGGATGCCCGTCTCGGTGCCGACGATGATCTCCCGCGCCGCGCTCGCGCGCGCGAACGCGCACATGCCCCCCGTCGAGAGCGCATGGTCGGCCGCCGCGCGCACGTCCTTCGGGCATTCCGGATGGACGAGGACCGGCGCCCCCGGATGGAGGGCACGCGCCGCCTCGATCCCCTTTACCGTGATCATCTGGTGTGTCGGGCAGTAGCCCGGCCACAGCGTGTACGTGCGCCCCAGGAGCCCGGCGATGTGTCCGCCAAGGTGCTGGTCGGGCACGAAGAGGATCTGTTCGTCGGGACCGAACGTGCGCATCACGCGCTCGGCGTTTCCGCTCGTCACGCACATGTCGCACTCGGCCTTCACCTCGGCGGTCGAGTTCACGTAGCAGACGGCCTTCGCGCCGGGATGCCGCGCCTTGAGCGCGCGCACCTGCTCGCCCGTGATCATGTCCGCCATCGGGCATCCGGCGGACGGCTCCGGGATGAGCACCGTCTTCCCCGGGTTCAGGATCGCCGCCGTCTCGGCCATGAAGTAGACGCCGCAGAAGACGATCACCTCCGCCTCCACCGTCGCTGCCTTGCGCGCGAGCTCCAGCGAGTCGCCCGTGTAATCGGCGACGTCCTGCACCTCGCCCCGCGTGTAGTTGTGTGCGAGAATGACGGCTTTCCGTTCCGCCGCCAGCTTTCGGATTTCCTCTTGTCGCGTCATGCGATCACGCCTCCACACCGAATGGTTCCCGTTTCATCGTAAAAGACGGCGGACTGCCCCGGCGCCACGCCGAAGAGCCCTTCCCCCTCCACCCGGCACGTCCCCTTCTCAAAGACGACCGGCCCGAGCGGATCCCCCGTCGAGCGCACCTTCACCAGGGCGGAGAACGGCGCCTCGGTCGGCGCCTGCGCCATCCAGTGGAGGTCCGCCACCGTGAACGCCTTCACGAACGCCTCCGCGCGCCGCCCCACGACGACGCGGTTGCGGCAGGCGTCGAGGCGCACGACGTAAATCGGATCGGGACCGAACGCGCCCAGTCCCTTCCGCTGCCCGACCGTGAAGTTCCAGTACCCCGCATGTTTCCCGAGGACGCGCCCCGCGAGGTCGACGATCTCGCCCGCCTTCGGCGGCGCGCCGATCAGCTCGTCCTTCTCGCCGGAGTAGAAGTCCTGCGAGTCGGCCTTGTCCGCCGCCGCGAGCCCGTGCGCGGCGGCGATCTGCCGCACCTCGCCTTTCGTCAGCTCTCCAAGCGGAAAGAGGACGCCCGCCAGCTGTTCCTGCGAGAGGCGGTAGAGGAAGTAGCTCTGGTCCTTCTTCTCATCCGCCGCGCGCCGTACGGCGAAGCGGCCGCCCGTCTCGACGATGCGTGCGTAGTGCCCCGTCGCGAACCGGTCGAACACCACCCCCGCCTCGCGCGCGAGCTGCGGCAGCAGGCCGAACTTCATCGCCGCGTTGCACATCACGCACGGGTTCGGCGTGCGCCCGCCAAGCGTCGTCTCGCGGAAATATCCCACGATCGCGCGCTCGTAGGCCGCCGAGCAGTCGAAGACGCGATAGGCGATGCCAAGCGCTTCGGCAAGGCCACGCGCGCGGTCGATGTCCTCCGCCTCGCCCGGACCATAGCACGCATCGCGCGTCCCGCCCCGGTACGCCCCGCTCCAGAGCTTCATCGTGACGCCCACGACCTCGTGGCCCTGCTCCTTCAGGAGGAGCGCCGCCACGCTCGAATCGACGCCACCGGAAAGTCCAACCGCGATCTTCATCCCGTTCCCTGTCCCCTTCACATTCAAATGGAATACTCGGCCAGCGCCGACGGAACCGACGTGCCGCCGCGCACGCGCTCCAGCACGGTTTCCAGGGTCATGCCCCGCAGCGCCGCGCGCACGGCGGTGTTGACGTCCGTCCACACCGAACGGGCGACGCAGGTGCCGGACCTCACGCAGCCGGCCTTGTCCGCCACGCAGTCCACGAGCGAGATCGGCCCCTGCAGCGTCTCGATGACGGCGAGGAGCGTGATGTCGCTCGGTGCCTGTGCGAGGCGGAACCCGCCGAGCTTGCCGCGCTCCGACTTGATCATCCCCCGCTCGCGCAGCGGCACGACGATGCGGCTGATGAACTTCTCGGAGATCCCCTGCGCGTCCGCGATCTCCTTGATCGTGCGCGGGCGCGCGTGCGTCTCGTGAAGCGCCACGTCGAGGAGGATCCGCAGACCGTAGCGGGCTTTCGCAGAAATCTTCATCGGGTCCCTACCGGTCGACGCGGGCCGAACCGCCTCCCACCAGCTTTTCCACGTCCGCCTTCGTCGCCATCGACGTGTCGCCCGGCGTCGTCATCGCCAGAGCCCCGTGCGCGGCGCCGTAGTTGACGGCCTTCTCCGCGTCGTCGAAGGCCATGAAGCCGTAGATGAGGCCCGACGCGAAGGAGTCGCCGCCGCCCACGCGGTCGTAGATCTCCAGCCCCGGGCGCGCCACCGCCTGGTGGAGCCGCCCCCGGTACCAGCAGAGCGCGCTCCAGTCGTTCACCGTCGCCGACGTGACGCTGCGCAGCGTCGTCGCAACGGCCTTGAAGTTCGGGTAGAGCGAAACGGCCTTTTCGATCATGCGCCCGAAGCCCTCCACGGGCAGCGTCGTCAGGTTCGCGTCCACACCCTCCACCGCGATGCCGAGCGCGGCGGTGAAGTCCTCCTCGTTCCCGATCATCACGTCCACGTACTTCGCGATCTCGCGGTTCACCGCCTGTGCCTTCGCCTGCCCGCCGATGGATTTCCAGAGCGACGCGCGGTAGTTGAGGTCGTAGGAGGTCACGGTGCCGTGCCGCTTCGCGGCCTTCAGGGCCTCGATGGCGACCTCGGCCGTCGTCTCGGAGAGCGCGGCGAAGATGCCGCCCGTGTGGAACCAGCGCACGCCCTCCTGGCCGAAGAGCGCGTCCCAGTCGACGTCGCCCGGCTTCAGCTGCGAGACGGCGGTGAGGCCGCGGTCCGCGCAGGAGCGCGCCCCCCGGCAGCCGAAGCCGCGCTCGACGAAGTTGAGCCCGTTGCGCACCGTCCGCCCGATGCCGTCGAACGGCGTCCAGCGGACATGGCTCACGTCCACGCCGCCCTGGAGCATGAAGTCCTCCACGAGCCGCCCCACAGGATTGTCCGCGAACGCCGTCACCGCCGTCGTCCGCAGTCCGAAGCAGCGCCGAAGCCCGCGCACGACGTTGTACTCGCCGCCGCCCTCCCACACCCTGAACGCGCGCGCGGTGTGGATACGCCCATCGCCCGGATCGAGCCGCAGCATGATCTCGCCCAGGCTCGCCGCATCCCACCGGCACGATCCGGCCGGCTTCACATTCAGACTGTCTGACATTCCGTAATCTCCAGCTTCAACTCCATTCGTCGTGAGGAAGCCTTTACTTTACAACAAATCAGTGCGAAATGCGAGCGGGAAATCAATCCTTCCGGATCGCCTCGTAGGACCGGCGCTCCTCGGCGCGGCGGCCCTCGTAGCGCGCCTCGCGCTCCAGGTCCTTCGCGCAGGGCGTGAAGCCCTCCTCCACGTCGCCGCGCGGCGTCGCGCGGAGGCGTTCGCCGCCGAGGCGGATGAGCGCGCGCGCCGCCTCGCGCACGGCCGCGTCCTTCGCCCCCGCGAGGATGCGCGAGCAGTCCGGGCGGTCGAAGTCCAGCTGCTCGCGCTGGCGTTGGGCGTGCGTGCAGGCGACGGACGTGCCGCAGAGCTTCTCCAGGCGCGCGAGCTCCGCGAAGGTGAGCGGCATGCGCCCGCCGGGGTTGTCGGGGTAGGCGCTCTCGTAGCGCGGATAGTACGGCGCGTTGAGGTCCATCCAGGTGATGAGGCGGTCGCGCTCGTCGTCCGTCAGCGCCACGCCCGCGTGGCCGTAGAGCTTTTTCGTGAGCTTCGAGGCGTGCGCGCCCCACGAGTAGGCGGGCTGGATCTCGGCGGGGCCGCCGCCGACGCATTTCACAACGCCCCGCGCCCAGAGGTCGACGTAGCTCGTCGCGAAGTACGCGCCCCGGTCGCCGCTGAGGTTCAGCTTCTCCCCCGCCTTCTTCCCGTAGTCGTGGCAGGCGACGCATTTCGCCGTGAAGACGGGCTGGACCTCCCGCTGGAACGAGTAGAGGTGCGGCGGCGTGCCCTTCTCCAGTCCGCGCAGGTTGTAGGATCCGTCCAGCTTCGACGGCGCGCGCGCCAGGGCGGCCGGCTTCGCCGAGACGGGCGCCGCCTCGCCCACGCGGTTCTCGTGGCATCCCACGCAGCCGTAGGTCTCGCCCGGCTGCACATAGGCGCCGCTGCGCATGGACTGCACCATCTTCCCCTCGGCGTCAAGCGCCTGGAAGTAGACGTAGGTGTTGCCGGGCACCTCGAAGGAGGCGCTGCCGTCCGCCTCCACGGGCACGGTCCCGAGGATGCGCTTGTTCTCGAAGCTGTGCCAGTTCATGGCGGGGGCCATCTCGCCGTGGCCGAACCAGCCGCGCGGCCGCGTCCAGTTCCGCTTCTCGGGCGACTCGACGATGCGCAGGGCCTTCACCGTGCCGGGCGCGACGCCCTTCATGTGCGTGCCCACGTAGACGTTCTGGACGTAGAAGCGGCCCGGCGCGTGCGGGGCGTCGAACGTGCGCGCCGTGCTGCGCACGACGGGGCGCTTCGACGCGCGCAGCACGGTCGGCGCGTGGCAGCCGGGGCCGTCCCGGTGGAAGACGACCTCGTTGCCGTGCAGGTCGAGGTAGACGAGCGCCATCTCCGCGCCGCGCCCGATCGTGCGCGAGCAGAGGAAGTGCGCGTCGTCGAGCGGGAAGGCGTCGGCGTACTTGACCGCGAGGGGGCGCGTCGAGTCGAAGTCCTGCCCGTCCGTGTGGATGCGCGCGCGGAAGTCGGCGGGCCAGGTCCGCAGCACGGCCTCCCGCCCCTCCACACCGCGCGCGCGGTCGAGGAGGCCGAGCGCGCCCCAGGGCAGGTCGTGGCAGCTCCCGAGCGTCGCGATCACGCGCGAGGGGTCGCGGAGGGGGCGGGCGCTGAAGACGCCGCCGGGGCTCGTCGTGTTGTTGCCCCAGTAGAGCGCATGGCCCGTCCCGTCCGGGTTGCACGTCCAGAGGCCCTGCGCGTCGCCGAAGTTCCGGTCGACGTACTCCCAGCGGTCGTAGAGGAGGCGGCCGTCGGGCAGGATCGTCGTGTGCCCCTCGAAGAGCGTGGACTTCCCGATCTGGTGGATGTTCCTCCCCTCTCCCGTCATGCGGAAGAGGTTCGCCATGATGTGGCGGTTGCACATGCAGTACTTCGGCTCGCGCGTGGAACTGAAGACGATGTCGCCGTCTGGCAGCCACACGGGGTCGATGTCGCTCACGCCCGCGCCGCGCGTGAGCTGCCGGAGGTCCGAACCGTCGGCGTTGACCGTGTAGACGTGGTAGTCGTCCGCCCGCCCCGCGCGCATCGAGAAGACGATCCGCTTCCCGTCGTAGTCCACCTCGGGGTCGCGCACCGTGCGCCCCTTCTCCTCCGGCACGATCACGCGCGTCCGCCCCGTCTTCGCGTCGAGCGCCTTGAGCGCGCCCTGCGTCGCGTAGCTGCCCTCGTTGATCTCGCCGCGCTGGAAGAGCGTCGCCGTGTTGTGGTGGTCCACCCGCCACATCGCGCGCGTCGTGTAGACGATCTCGTGCGCGGCGACGAGCGGATTGTCGCGCACGAGCGCCTGGCGGAGGAAGGCGTCGAAGGCGGCGGGGCGCGCCGCCGCCGCGCGCAGGCGCGCCAGCGCCTCCAGGTGCGCGGCGGCGGGATAGGCGGGGAACTGCGCGCCGAGTTCGCGGATTGCCTTCTCCGCACGAGCGAACGCCTCCTCCGGCACGGGGTCGAGGCCCAGTATCTGCGCGGCGACGCCCGCAAGGCGATCCGCTGCGGCCTTCGGCGGACGCCCCTGGAGGAAATGGAGCGGCACGCCCGTCGACAGCAGGCCCCACGTGTTGCACGGCTTCGTGACCGCCCACGCCACCTTCGTCTCGGGCCCGTTCGCCGTCGCCGCCGCCACGAACGCCGCCAGCTCCGGGCCGCCCTGCAGCAGCACGAGGTCGAACGCCTCCGCCGCAAGGCGCCCTTTCGCGCGCGGCGCATCCGCCTGCGCGAGCGCGACGCGCCCCTTCAGGGCCGCCGCCAGCGGCGTTCCAAGGTCCGGCTCTCCCGAGGCGCGGACAATCAGGACCCGTGGCGCGTCCGGCGCGGAGGCGGGGAAATCCGTGGGCAGGGCCTTCTCGCGGTCGGCCTTCCGCGCCGCGAAGTCGGCCGCGCCGACCGTTCCCTCGAAGGCGATGTCGTCCACCGTCACATGCCCCCAGCCTCCGACGGCCTCGTCCGTCACGCGGAAAAAGACATCGCGGCCAACGGCATCCGGCACGTTCCACGTGACAATGCGCATCGTCTCGGAATCGGCGCCCGTGGCGGTGGCGTAGACCCGTCCCGTCGCGCGGTCCACGAGCGAAAGGGAGGCCGCCCGCCCGCCGCCGATCCGAAAGGAAATTGTCGGTGCGGACAACCGGACAAGCGGACTCTCGATCCACCCCGTCTGGGCGTCGCTGGGCGTGTCCCGCGCCGTCTCCAAGGTGGAGAGGAAGAAACGTCCCCCCTTCGTGTAGGGCCTGTCCGCGTTGTGTTCCTTCGCGCGGTCCGTCACCGGCTTTCCGAACGTCCCTTCGACGACCTGCCATCCCTGCAGGTCGCCCGTCTCGAAATCGAACACGCCGGCCATCGACGCCACGGCAACGCCGCACAGCAGGCCCACCATCCGCATTTTCCGTTCAAACTCTCTCTTCATCATGTCTCCAACTCTTATGGACGCCTTGATGTCTTGTACAAATTGCCTCCTGTACGAACGCCCGGCACAGGCATCTTCCGCGAACGGAGAGATTCTATCATGTTCCCATCTGCCTGGACAACGCGAAAGATTTACAAGTATTAGATTCAACGCGCTCGCGCTCCGCTACACGACCGTGATGTGCTACAAGGTCGCCGCGAAGAAGCTGCGCCAGGTCGTGGAGCTGCCCGACCCCATCCCCGTCGCCGCCGTCCTGGACGGCGACGGGGCGGGGGAGGGAACGGGCGTGCCGCCGCTGTGCCCACGTGCCGAGAAGATGCGTGACCTCGGTGAAGCGGGCGTAGGCAGCGGAGAGGGTGCGGACGGCGGTAGGATCTGGCTGCGTCACCTCGGCGGACCCGGCGGCGGTCGCCGCGTCCACGATGCCGAAATCCCGCCACACGCCCGTCCCGACGCCCGCGAGCGCCGCTGCCCCCAGCGCCGCGCACTGCTGCCCGATGGGATTCCGCACCACGGGCAGGGCGAAGACATCCGCGTAGATCTGCCGCCACAACGCCGACTTGGCCCCGCCGCCCACGAGGGCCAGCGGAGGCGTCAGGGCCGTCTTGTCCGCGAGTTCGACGAGGGCCGTCTTCAGCCCGAACGCAATCCCCTCCATCACGGCGCGCACGAGGTCGCCCCGCGTGTGCCGGAGGTCGAGGTTGACGAACGCGCCCCGCAGGTCCGGCGACACGTCGAGCGCGCTTCCGCCCGCCAGCGAGGGGTTGAAGAGAAGACCGTGCGCGCCCGCGTCGGATGTCGCCGCCAGGCGGTCCATCTCCGCGAAGTCGAGTCCCAGGATGTCCCGCAGCCAGGCATGGCTCGTCCCCGCGCTGAAGATCGCAAGCGCGCTCACGTACTGCCCCGGCACCACGTGGTCGAACACATAGGGCCGCGTCCGTTCGTCGAGGACGGGCCGCGCGCCTGAAACGGCGATCCACGCGCTGGATCCGAGCGACGCATACGCCCGCCCCTCCCGGTACGCCCCCGCTCCGAGCGCCATGCATGCGTTGTCCACGCCGCCCGCCACCACCTTCACGCCGGACGGCAGCCCCAGTTCCGCCGCCACGTCCGGCAGCACCTCGCCCAGAACCTGCGTCGCGGGGACGATTGGTGGAAAAATCGACGCCCGCACCCCGCCCGCCGCGAGGAGACCCGGATCGTACGCACGCCACGCGAGGTCGTAGACGCCCGTGCCGCTCGCATACGAGGGATCCGTCGCCTTCACGCCCGTCAGGCGGAAGTTGATCCAGTCCTTCGTGCCGAGCACCGTGTCCACGCGATCGAACCACGCCGGCTCGTGCGCGCGGAACCACATGAGCTTGCAGACCGGGTAGAGTCCGGGCGGGAACCCGCTGCCGGTCCTTTCGTACCACCGCGCATCCGCCCCGAATGCCACGGCCTCGGCGGACGCACGGGCGTCGCTCCAGATCGGCACCGCCGTGCGCAGGAGGCGTCCCGCCGCATCCACCGGCACCACGCCGAGCGAATGCCCCGAGACGCCGATCGCCGTGACGGCGGAGACGTCGCCCAGCGCCCGCGTGGAGGCGACGACGGCGCGCCACCAGTCCACCGGACGCTGTTCGCGCATGCCTTCCCCCGGGAAGAACGTTTCGTACCCCGCAAAGGCGTCGCGCACGCACGCGCCCCGTTCGTCGAACAGCGCGGCCTTGATCCCGCCCGTCCCGAAGTCGTATGCCAGCACGACCGGCCTTGTACATGCGCTCATGCCCGCGTCACCTCCTCCAGAATCGTCCGCGCCGTCTTCACACCGATGCCGAACCGCCGCACGCCGACCGCGTGGAGCGCGCGCAGCGTCTCCAGCGTGCGCACGCCTCCCGCCGCCTTGACGCCGCAGCGGTCCCCCACGGCGCGTTTCATCAGCGCGCACCGCGCCACGCTCGCCCCCGTCGGCGCCCAGCCCGTGCCGGTCTTGACCCAGCTCGCCCCCGCGTCGGCGCTCCAGGTCGCGGCGCGCACGATCTCCTCGTCCGACAACCAGTGGCATTCGAGAATCACCTTCACGGGGCGTCCGCCCGCCGCCGCAACGACGGCGGTAATGTCGTTCTTGTAGGCTCGTTCGTCGCCCGCCTTCAACCAGGCGATGTTGTGGACCATGTCCACCTCGTCGCAGCCGAACCCCACCAGCTCCTTCGCCGTCTCCGCCTTGATGCGGGTCGTCTCCGCCCCGCCGGGAAAACCGCTCACCGAGGCGAGCTTCACGCGCGTGCCGCCACCCAGGCACGCGCGCATGTAGGGGACGTGCGCGGGAAGGCAGAAGACGGCGGCGACGGCGAATTCCCGCGCGAGCGCGCAGACGGCCTCGATGTCCGCCCGCGTGGACTGCGCCTGCACCGCGCTCACGTCCATCATCCCGGCTATGTCCGCAACCGTCATCAGAGCGCCCCCCTCAGGATCTCGGCCAGCATCTCCTCCGTGACCGGCGGATACGACGCGAGGACGCCCGCCGCGTTGAACGAGACCGTCTTCACGTCCGCGACGATACCGGGAATGTCCGCCTCCGTCACACCCTTCTCGCCCAGCGTCGTCGGCACGCCGCAGCGCGCGATGAACGCCTTGAAGTCGGCGATGGACATGATTTCCCGCTCGAAACGTTCGTAGGGCGCGGGCCGGAGGCGCCTGAAGTAGGCCATCCAGGCGGGCATCACGATGCCGAGCGACGAGCCGTGGTTGATGCCGTGGCGGGACGTGAGCACGTGGCCGATCTGGTGCATCGGCGTCCAGGCGTCGCCCGGCGAGGCCCAGCCGTTGAGGCCGCATGTCGCCGCCCACATCAGTTCCGCGCGCGCGTCGGCGTCCGTCGGATTCGCGAGGACAAGCGGCAGGTTCTTCATGATCGTCTTGACGACGCCCAACTGGAATTCATGCAGGAGGTCGCTCTTCTCCTGTCCGTTGACGAAGATTTCAAGGACGTGGCTGATGGCGTCAATCGCCCCGCAGGCCGTCTGGAACGGCGGTAACGTGTAGGTCAGTTCAGGGTCGAGGACCGCCGTCTTCGCAAAGAGGCAGTCCGCCCAGATGTAGCTCTTCCGCCGCCAGACCGTCGAACTCACGACGGCGCACATGTTCATCTCGCTGCCCGTCGCCGGCAGGGTCGGGACGAGGAGCAGGGGAAGCGCCGCCTCGGGCGGCTGCGCCGTCACGTTGGAATGGCTTGCGTACACCATGTTCCAGAGGTCACCGTGCGTGTAGAGGTAGCCCGCCGCGATGGCCTTCGCGGCATCCATCGCGCTGCCCCCTCCCACGCCGATGACCAGGTCGGCCCCGAACGCCTTCGCCACCGCCACGCCGCGTGCGACCATCTCGATGGACGGATTCGGCGTCACGCCGAGGAATTCCTGCGCGGCCACGCCGACCTCCGCCAAGAGCGCCCTGATCTTCGCCAGCGCCCCGGCGACGCTCCCGTCGCCGTAGCTGACGACAAGCGCCCGTTTCCCAAGTTTCCGCGCCTCCGTGCCCGTCTCGGCAAGCGTTCCCGCACCGAAGAGAACACGCACAGGATTATGATAGGTAAAGCCGTTCATGATCGTTCTTTCCTTTCGTTTTCCATTCCTTCACCAGGGATATCCACCCGTGGACGGCGCGGGTCCGTCAGCGGAAGACGAGGAGCGTGCCGGTTGCCTGCCAGGCGAAGAGGCGACCGTTCTCGAAGACGATCTTCACGTCGTGCGGGAGATCGGGCGATGGGACGAACTTCAATGTGCCGCCTGTCACCGAAACTCCGGAAAGATCTGCGAGCAACGTCCTACGGACCGGGGCGGTTCCGGTCAGCACGACCTCCACCGTCGCCGCCTCGACCGTGCCGGTCGCCGTCGCGCCCAGGAGGGGATCATCCAGGTCGAAGTCCCAACCTTCGGCGGTCACCTTCGTCCAGTCCCGTACGCGCCACAGGCAGGGGGTGACACCCGTACGCTGGAGGACCACGTGGTTGTTCGTGACGTAGGGCGTGGGATCGAGGGCCCACCAGCCGCCGCAAATCGTCAGCAGCCCCGTCTCGGGAATCGCCGTCCCCGGAACAAGAATGTCCGTACACGTGTTCGTGCCCTCGCCCGTGACCTCAAGCGACGTTCCCTTCCCGCCCGCGTCCCAGTCCACCAGGTAGGCGGTCGCGACGGAGGCCCCGTCCAGCGTCCACGTCGCGTTCGCCCCCGTCAAGTGGAGACCGCACGTCGGGGCGTCCGCCGTCGTCCCGGCGATCCGATGGCCGTCAAAGGCGAGCGTGAGCGGTTCACCCGCCCCGCCCGCAAGGTCCACCGTGTGCGCGATGTCCGACAACAACCGCACCGTGCCGCCGGTTGTCTGCGCGACGCGGAGCGCCGCATTGACGTTCGTATGGACGAGACCCGCGTAGGCGGCCTCGCGCGTCCACGTCGCCGTCTCGGCATCGGGATGCACCGCATAGGGCATGGCAAGGCCGCGAAAGGCATGCCCCTCTTCGTAGAATGCCGTCGTACCCTCGGCAAGGGCCGGCGGATGGACCAGCGCCGTCTCCAGCGGGTTCTTCTCAAAGTGTCCGCTGAAGAGGTGGATGCGCGTTCCCTGGTTCGGGTCCGTTTGGTTCTGGTCTCGCCAGGAGGTGGTGAACGCATGGTGGCCGCCCCGCACATTCAGCGTGGCGAAACCGTTCCCGCTCGCAAAGAGGGCCGTCTGGACGGACGTTTCCGCCTGGAGATTGACGACCGCCGACGCGCTGCCGTACAGCGTGCAGAGCCCCTTCAGCGTGCAGTTCGTCACGTTCACGACCTTCGATGCGTTGCCGCTCATGTGGAAGACCGAACCCGATCCCTGGAGGAGCCCGCCTCCGCCGTCCACCTCCAGCGTCACGCCCGCGGGAATCATGAGGAAGTCCCCCGTCGTATTGGCGAGCGTGAGGCCGTTCAGGTCAAGCGTCATGCTGCGCGGTATCTCCAACCGGGCGGCGTCCACGGTGCTGGACTTCAGCATCTTCACGCGCCCGCCGTCCGGACAGGCGGCGATGGCCGCGGCAACCGTATCGAAACTGTTCGTCGTGGAGCCGTCGGCGGAGAGGACGAGGGCCGCATGCGGCTGTCGGGCGTTCGCCTCCTCTTCCGGGTAGACCGCGTAGCGGCAGGCAAGGCCCTCGACCACGGCGTCTTCGCAGATCTGCGCATAGCCGTCCGGCAGACCGTCCGACACGTCGAAGTTGAACCGTCCGCCCGTCGCGGCAATCCGTACAGGGGCCGTCCGCCCAGCATGCCGCGCCTCCGTCACCGCATAGGCGCCATCCGAGACCGCAACCGTCCCCTCGCTTCCCGCCGCGAAGAAAAAGGCGGCCTCCACGCGGCTGTCCACCAGCGCGACATCGAGGTATCGTCCCCGGAACAGGGCCGGTGCCTTCAACGTGCAGTCCGCGAACGTCGTCGTGCCGGCAACCGTTCCGGCTTCCGCCGCAAGCAGCACGTCGGCGGCTTCGCATCGCCCGTTCCTCACCGTCATCCCCGCCGCGCCCGTTGGCGGCGCAAAGAGAGCCCCGCTCCGGGAACGGCACAGCGCATGGCCGTTCAGGTCCAGGGTCATCGCCTTGTCCAGGGCAATCGGGAACGATGCCGTGCAGTCCTCCAGCAAGGTGACGGTGCCGTCCGGCGCGCACGACGCCAACGCCATGTCCAGCGCCGCGCAGCCACGCACGACGCCGTCCACACACGTCACGGTCGCGACGCCCCGCTCGTCGTCGTTCGCCGCACGGACACGATAGGAACAGGTCACACCCTGAACCTCATGTGTCCCCTCCTCCACCACATACCCTGGTGCCAACACGGTGGTGGGATCCTGGTCAAAACTTCCGCCGTAGACAGTGAGCAGATTGCCCAGGGACATCTGATCGTCGTAGATCTTGCCGGCGACCACGCCCCCACGAAAGATGCAGCGGCTCCTGACACGGCTCGACGCAAACGTCACAAAACGAATCCGCATCTGCGCACGGCAATCGTCCTGAAATTCCAACGTACTGCCGTCCCGGTATGCATAGAGAACGGTGTTCCCGTTAAAGACGACATTTGAGACGCTGACCGTGTAGGCCCCGTCCCCGAACGCAAAGCAGCAGTCCCCCGACGTAATCGTGCCGTTGCGGAAGGAAAGCGTGCCAACGTCCTCCGTCGGACAGATGAACCAGCCACTGCCGTTCTTCAGCGTGTACCCCGCAAGATCGACGGTGACGGACTTCGAAATCTCCAGCTTCCCCGGGACTGCGACATCGCCGAGCAGCGTCAAGGTCTCGCCATCCGAACAGGTTCCAAGCGCGTCCTCAATCGCCGCATACCGCACCGCCTCCTTCCCGGCCGCCGTCACCTCCACCACGTCCACAGCACGCAGAATCAGCGAACAGGCCGCAACGAGAAAGGCGAAAAGTATCATTCTTTCTTTCATGTCGCCCTCATTTCCGATTTTGAACGGTCCTCACACGCGGCTACCACACCGACGTTCCCCGTACCGTGAAGATTCTACCATGTGCCTGTCCGCACGGACAACATCGAAAAGCTATAAATATTCGAATGGACTTTCAAGATCACGTCATCCGTGGTAAACTGGTCCGATATGAAATCGTACACGGTCCTCGTCCTTGTCCGCCCCGCCTCGCATGTCCGCATGTCGGCCATCGCCCGCTTCGCCCGAAGGCAGGGCTGGCACTTGACGTTCGCAGATCGGCTCTCCCGCCTCCCGGTCGGCTGGACCGGCGACGGCGCGCTCGTCACCGTGCGCGGCGAGGGCATGGTTCCCTTCGTGGCGGGTCTCCGCCGACGGCACGTCCCCGTGGTGGACCTCACCATCGACCATCCCGAGGTGAAGGTGCCGCGTGTGTGCGCGGACCACCGGGCGTGCGGACGCCTCGCCGCCGAGCATCTGCTCGCCCGCCATTTCACGCACGCCGCCTGGGCCTCCACCACCTGGAGTCATTCGCACGCGCTCCGCGCCGAGGGGTTCGCGGTCGCCTGGCGCGCGGCGACCGGCAACATGCCGCCCTGCTGGATCCTGTCCGAATCGATGGGCGCGCGCGAATTCGATGACTGGCGCCTCTTCACGCGCCATCTCGGAGGACTGCTGCTCCGCGCGCCCAAGCCGCTCGCCGTCCTCGCCTACGACGACGCGGACGCGCAGCGTGTGCTCGCCGCAGCGGAATCCGTCCGCCTCAAGGTCCCCGAGGAGGTGTCCATCGTCGGCATCGGCAACGACGAACTGGTCTGCGAGAACCAGACCGTCCCCCTCACCTCCGTCGACCACGACATCGGGCGAACCGGGTCCGTCGGCGCCGCGCTCCTGGAGCGCATCATGTCGGCGTCCGACCGACCGTCAAAGGCAATCCCCGACCTTGTCCTCATCCGCCCGCGCGGCGTCGTTTCGCGCGCCTCGACGGACATGGTGGCCGCACGCGATCCTCTCGTGCGCCAGGCCCTCGACTACATCCGCGCCCATCTCGCGGACTCCTTCGGCTCAAACGAAATCGCCCGCGCACTCGCCGTCTCCCGCACGCGCCTCGACCGCGCCTTCGCGGACGACCTCCGCTCCTCCGTCCAGAAGGAGACGGTGCGCATGCGCCTCGACGAAGTCCGCCGCCGCCTCGAAGGCTCGCAGGAACCCATCGCCGAAATCGCCCGCCGGACGGGGTTCTCGTCCCCCGCCTACCTCTCGTCCGTCTTCCACGCGGCGACCGGACTCACCCCGCGCGACTACCGGAAGAGCCGGGCCAACCGGAAATAAGTTGTCGGAGAAGGTCCTGCTCACAGTCTGGACGACCTCTGTCCTGTCCGAAACGCCGATCATGTCGAGCCCTATGGACTTTCTTCTCAGTCGATAAACCAGATGTCACTCCATGCGATATTAACCCCAGATACATGCTTCTCGTTACCTCTTATATTTTTCCGCATCATAATCTCATTGCGTCCAAGTCCGTCTTCTGCTATCATTCTCGCATGTCCACGAACAGAAAAAAACCTCCATCCGGCCCCGCCGCGCCGTCCCGCCTCCCCCCGGCGGGTAGCGTTTCCCCGGACGCCATTCCGCATCCCGTCCGTGCGGCGCATCCCGTCCGTGCGGATGGCACGCGCCCCGATGGCCCTGCCGCACGTTCCCCCGCCGGGGAGCTGGCGGCGTGGCTCGCGAAGTACGCGCCCGTCGAGCGGGCCATCCTGGAGGCGCGGGAGCGGCGGCTCCGCAACCGCGCG
>OIWT01001923.1_pt1 | contig 22880 bp, 20 predicted proteins | sample 1587701 | NCBI WGS metagenome assembly OIWT01 (sample SAMEA3888904, study PRJEB22519) | human gut metagenome | biome: human gut; feature: human-associated habitat; material: faeces | place: Denmark | collected 2009
CATTTTTCCACCTCGGAAACTACTGTAATCTGATTAGGCTCATTTGTTTACGAGGTTAGAATTGACGGATACCTTAGAATAAATCTTGATTGTAGTCTTGTTGATTATCTTTTCTTCAACGCCAAGCATCAATGTGCCTTTAGGATAAAATACCTGTTTCACATTTGGATCTTTGATTTTAGCAGAATCTCTGTCAGTACCAAGATAATGGCTTTCAGGAATTGAATCTGTAAGATCCTGATATTCTTACGAATTCTGGTTTTAATTTTAAAAGAAGCAATGAGAGTAATTTAACCTCCCATTGCTCTATATCATTTTCAACTGTCATTTTAACAGCGGAATACCCAAAAGTCGTAATTCTTTCATAAAGGGAAGGTAGTTCTTTTTGAAGTATTCTTGTTTTTCACGAGGGATACCTTTTTTAAATTTCTTTATTTTCGAAGCCCATATCAACAAATAATAACAGTCCATATCTGATAAAGAAGATGTCTTTAAATATGCTCTTATGGATTCAAAAATACCTTTCCATCCATGAGAATAATCTCCAAATAAATCACGACCTGTTGCTTTCCAGTACTTATATGAAAGAAAGTAAGGGATGATAAATTCTGTGATGAAATCAGAAATACACTTAGAATCTTTTAATTTTAGATCAATATCAATTTCCGTACTTAAACACAAAGCACCATGTTTATTGACATGATCATAAGTCACGCAATTATCGACATCATAACAAACAGGTTGTGCTGTTGGATAATTGTTTGGCATTACAATCTTTAACAATGGAGCTTCGTGTATTTCGAAATTATTTTTTCTAGCATCAATTATAAATCGTCCTTCAAATTCAACAGAATTTGTTTTTAAAGTTATTGAAAGTTCAGGAAACTTATTTTTTATATAATTGATGCTATTTTCGACTACATTTTCCATGGTTTAGGACCTGTATCATAATTTCTCAAAGAATCTGAATTATTGATTTCTTTTATCAGAGGAAAACGATCTCCAAATTGTTCTCTCAAAATAACAGACGCACGATGTTCAGAATCATTCGCAACAGCGGAACTTAAGTCATCTTTGAACTGTTTGATTTTCTTTAATACAGAATCTATGTCGTCTTTGTCTTCCCAAAGATTTTCATATGGAGCTACAGGTTTCTTGATATATCGGAAAAAATTTAATTCTGTATATATTGCTTCAACTGTTTTCTGGAGAGATATGGCATCATCATCATCTTTAACATGGTGTTTAACAGCCAGAATTGTAAGCTCAATACTAGCCATATTGATATTTTTATAATCACGCCAAGCTTTTAAGTATTTTACAATTCTGGTCGTTTGTTCATTTTTCCTATTTTCAAAGAACCAGTCTTTAAAATCTTTTGAATCACTTGTTTGCCATTCATTTGTTTTTTTATTAGCCAAAAGGGCGTGAGAATCTTTCATGATGTAAATTGGAATATCAACATGATAATCATTACGATAAACAACTCTGACACAACTTGTTTTATCTTCGCAACCATCTTTTGTATGACCGTCAAGGGCATCCATAAGAGTTTTATGAATTTCTTTTGGAGTTGGCCAGATATCTGTATCAGAAGGATTTATGTGCTCTAGATACAGACCATCATCAATATCAACTTCATTGTCATCAATAGGTTGTAATGCAGTGTTAATGGAGAATGATCCTTGAATGCGGAATTTTGGCTGATTTATTTTAAGTTCATTTTTGAAGTAATCCCGAATGACATTTCTTATAGCATTGCGACTTTTTAAAATAGAGTCTTTCTTACTGTCAGAGATAGTAATTTTTGAACAGAAATCAATAAAACTTGTATGTAAACTCAATTAATTTTCCTCCTTGAAAAAATCTGTCAGTGCAACTTTCTTGTTATTGTAATCCTGATGACTTAATTCCATTAATTTTGCTAAGGAATGTTCATCAGCACTATCAAGTTTTAGTGATGAACAATCACTTGTAAGTGAACCACATTCGATTCTTTCATATTTACTTAAATATGATGAGTTTGAACGATGAAGAATTTTAATGATGTAATCTGTCCCTATTGAATTGACTTTCATTGGAAGTGAAATAATATTTGCTTTCCATTTCAATAAACCAGATTTTTTTGATTTTGTATCTACAGATTCTTTTATACTGGAATTAGGGTTTCCTATAGATAAAATACTTATATCATCAAAAGCTTTTCCTTCTCCAACAAAACAAGTTATGGCTTCGATTAATCCAATAAGTGAAGGATTATTCTGCCATAAGCCACCATCAACAAGACCTTGATAGTTTTCGAAGTGATGTAACGGGAAAAATGTTGGTGCAGCAGATGTTGCCAAAGCGACATCTACAAGTTTACATTCATCATCACGATTCTGAGATCCATTATTATTTGTTTTGAATACTAGCGTAGCACATGTAGCAGCATTTATTGCAGGAATGCAAACATGAGTCTTACAATCCTTTATCTTTTTACTTCCAAAAAACTCGTAGAGTCCTTCTCTTAATTGTTTATTGGAGTATTTATTCGAAAATAGCCCAATTTTATTACGTCTTTTAGACGGAAAAATTCGGTTGGCATATCTTGTATAGAAATCTTCTATTTCTGATGCATGACAGCCAGTAGCTAAAGCAAGGGCGATAATTCCACCTGTCGAAGTTCCTGTTATCAAATCAAAATGAGAAGATAAAGGTTCGCCATTGAAAAAATCTTTTTCAATGTTGCTTAAGATACCAGCAGAGTAAAGTCCGAGAATTCCACCTCCGTCAATTGAAAGGATATGGAAAGTTTTTTTATTTTTTGTGCTCATAGGGCACACCTCCTGATGGGGGCAACGGAGGATTGACTTGAAATGGCAAATTGATTAAAATTTTGTCATTGTTTTAGAAAGCAATCTCCGTTTCTTTTATGGATTACTAATTCATACGAAATAGTTGAGTAAAGTACTGAAGAACTGGTACTTCTTTAGTGCTTTTTTTATTTTCCCCTCTAAATAAAATATAATCATAACAGTTATGAAAGGCAAGTAAAAACACAAATAAAATGTGAAAATATCACAATTTAAAATTGATATTTTCTTTAAACTGTGCTATATTAGTATTAGGGAATAAAATTTGCGGGAGGTCTATATGTTGACTCGCTTTACCGTTGGTAATTTCTGTTCTTTTGATAAAAATCAGACATTGTCCCTTATATCTGGTTCTATACAGAATAAAAAAGAAAGATTATTTAAAACAAAAGATTTTAAGTTATTGAAGTTTGCTTCTATCTTTGGTGCAAATGCTTCAGGTAAATCCAATTTTATAAAGGCTATGGAATATGCTCAAGCAGCTGTCATGGTTGGAATGGAACATCCTTTATTTGAAGTAAAGAAATATAGTTATAATCGTTTGAGTCCAAAAAACAAAGACAAAACTTCTTATTTTGAGTTTGAAATTTGTATTGACGATGAAATTTATGCATATGGTTTCGAAATACTAATTTTCCAGAAAAAAGTATGCGAAGAGTGGCTTATAAAATTAGATAAGAATAATAAAGATATTCCAATTTTTACTAGAAATATAGACAACAAACATATTTATTTTAATCCAGAATATTTGAATGAAAAGAATGCTGAAAGAATGAAAGTTTATACGGACGATTTTAAATCCGTATCAAAAAAATTATTTCTTTCAGAAATTGTTTCTAATAAGAATGAACTTTATAGAAGTAATCCTAAATTGGTTATCCTTAGAAAATTAATTGCTTGGATTGCTAGATTAAATATTTCTTATCCTGATACATCTATATCTGGTTATGATTGTTTTTCTCAAAAGAACATTGACGAATTATTTAATGCATTAAGTTCATTTAAAACAGGTATTTCTAAGATTATTCCATGTGAAATATCTAAAGAACAAGCGTTAGATAAACTTAACTCTGAATTCCGTAAAGAAATAGAAGAGTCGATTATTCGTGCTTGTCCACCAGAATGTGATAAAAATGAAAAGGATTGCGATCAATGTGGTTTTAGAATGAATTGTAATGGTCGTCTAATATTTGTTACATTCAGAGATAGAACTCCTGTATTTACAGAAATTACATTTGAGCATTTCAATGTTCCTGGAGTTTATTTCTCTCTTGCAGAAGAATCAGATGGAACTCAGCGTTTATTGGATTTGTTATCAGTTTTATTTATACAAAAAGAAAATTCGGTTTTTATTATTGATGAAATTGATAGAAGCTTACATCCTCAATTAACAATGCAGTTTATTAAGTCTTTCTTAAAATTAGCAGAGAAAAAGAATATTCAATTGATTATCACAACTCATGAAAGTCATTTACTGAATCTTAAATTATTAAGACAAGATGAAATTTTCTTTGTTGAAGCTGGTCACAGTGGAGAAAGTATTCTTTATCCATTTGATAAATTCAAAGAACGTTTTGATAAAAAAATTGAAGATGCATATTTAGATGGTAGATACGGAGCAGTTCCTTTGTTTGATTCTATATATACACCTTTTGATTCAGAATCAAAGGAGTAATAATGAGAATCAATCAACCATATGGAGTCCGTTATATGAATATGAAGAGTTTTCTGAAGAACCTAAGAAACGCTATTTTATAGCTTGCGAAGGGAAAAAAACAGAATACAAATATTTTAAAGGAATTATGGATAATAGGGGAGAAATAAAAATTAATCCCCTAATCGAAATAATTCCTATTAACCATGATCCTAACACTGGTTCAAATCCTCTACATATTTATCAAGAAGCAATCGAAGCTACAAAAAGTGCTCAAAACTTTCTTGATGGTGATGATTTATGCATAATCGTTGATAGAGATAGAAGCAGTTTTTCAGAAGCACAATATGCTCAACTATTACAAGCAGATATAAACAAAGAAATACGTTTTTGTGTTTCAAATCCTTGCTTTGAGTTCTGGCTGTTATTACATTTTTCTGATTGTTCAGAGTATTCTCAAAATGACATTTGTGAAAATGCTATAGATGGGCACCGAACTTATGTTGAAAAATGTTTGATGACAAAACTGGGTGGAAGTTACAATAAAGCTAGAATACATTTTGAAGATAATTTTAAGAATAAAATTCGAATAGCAATATTAAATTCAAAATTGTATGAAACTTCTGTAACTGAATTAAAAGACAAGATTGGAACAAATATTGGTTTGCTTATCGAAGAAATGTTAGATAAAGAGTCTGATTCGCCATAAAATTTTCAAGGGGCTGTCCAAAAAGAAATGGGCAGCCCTAATTATTTTAAATTTACAAGAGAATTCAAATCTGCTAAAATTGTAATGCTTCACCTTGTCAAATAATTACAGAAACGGCAATTACTATTGATGCCAATTTAAATTTAATTCCCTGTTCCACTTTCTATAAACAATCTCTAGGAAAATATGGAAAAGATTTTGAAACATATTCAGACTTAAAAAAATATACAAATCAAGGAATATATAAATCTATTACAGAAAAAATGGCTGCTTTACCTTTTGATGACTGCAGAAAATGTGAATTGCAAGAAAAATGTGGTGGTGGATGTCCTGCTTATTGGACACATTTCTCCATAAATGATTTGAATGAATATAAAAAAGCATATTATGAAAATATATGATAAAATAGATTAAAGATTCCATTGTGGATTTGTTTATTCTAAAAAAAACTTGATAGAGGGGATTTTTATGACTCATTGGTTAATCGGTTCGTTTGGCAGAGTTAAAGATATTACGGATAATGCTAAGTATTCAGCCGTTGATTTCTGGAACGAAAATCATCCTGGACATAAACTTACCCACTCAAATTGTAATATTCATGCAAGACGATATTTTGCAGATGCGGTAAAGGCCACAGGATCAAAAACGGCAAAAGAAGCTATAAAAATTTACGAAGAGATTTTTACAGCTGAAAATAAATTACGGAATTTATTCAGGGAAAATAAAATTTCTAAAACTGATTTCTTAAGGCTCCGCAAGGAAAAGGTAAAACCCGTCTTTGACAAGTTTCATTCCTGGCTGCTGGAAAAACAACAGACTGCTGCAATTTTGAATTCCTCAAAAACCGCAGAAGCCATAAATTACTGTCTGAAGCGCTGGGACAAACTTACAAATTATCTGAATTATTCATTTTTGACCCCGGATACAAATGCTGCAGAACGCGCGGTTAAACCATTTGTAATGGCCAGAAAAAATTTTTTATTTTCCGGCAGCGGAACCGGTGCCAGAAGTACATGCCTCATGTTTACACTGATTGAAACCGCAAAAGCCAACAGTAAAAATCCGGAAGATTATCTTCGCTGCCTTTTTGAAAAGGCTCCTTACGCCCGAACCGCCGAAGACTGGAAATAAACTGGCATGAAGGTGTTAATGGTGAGCTGATTGATAATTTCGTTGCCGACCGGCTTACATTGCGGATAAACGATGAACTCCAGACACGGGATATCTGGGATAGATGGACGTTTGGGGGGCATGGGTCTGGAGATGTATTATTTGAATAATTGATTTTCTTGAGAAATCGTGAGATTTTCTGTGCTAAAACAAAAATATGTGTTATAATCATACTATATGAATACAGACTATAGAAAATTATGGATTCTGCTTATTGAGAAAGGAATTAAAAATAAATCAGATTTAATTCCTTTGGCCGGGATTTCCACAAATGTTCTTGCCAAAATGAACAAAGGTGAATATGTCTCTATGGAAAGCCTGCATAAGATTTGTAAGGCCCTTAAATGTGACATTGGAGATATTGTTACGTTTAAAGAAAAATAACTGCAGTGTCACTGAATGACACGATTATGTGATAGAATATTTTAGAAGGTTTTAGATAATGGCAAAATTAAAGATTAGAAACTTTGGCCCGATTCAGAAGGGATTTTCAGAAAACGACGGCTTTTTAGAGATTTCTCCTGTAACAGTAATCTGCGGAAATCAGGCGACTGGTAAGAGTACAATTGCTAAGTTATATTCCATTTTTTCATGGCTTGAAAAGGCAAATGTAAAATCTGAACTGGGAATGACTAATGAAAACACAGACGATTTAGTTTCTCTTTGTAAGCCACACCGTATTGACGAATATTTTAATGATAAAACCGAGATCCATTATATAGGAACAACCTGCGAATTTATTTATCAAAATAGAAAATTTTCTTCCAAGACCATAGATTTGAATAAAAATCTAATACAATATAAACGTCCAAAGATTATGTATGTTCCAGCAGAACGTAATCTTTTAACTTCTATTGAAGATGCTGAAAATATTAAAAACCTTCCATCAATGCTTTCCATTTTAATGGATGAATATGAAAAGGCAAAAAAAGCATCAAAGTCTGGAGTATTTGATTTACCAATTTCTAATTTAAAATTGATTTATGACAAGAATAGTCTCACAATGAAAGTTGTAACAGACAACAATAGAACTATTTCTATATACAGTGCATCCAGCGGTATACAGTCTGTTACTCCACTTTCTATTGTATCTAAATATATAACAGAAGAAGTTTCATCCAATTTCTTGAAAAATATTCAAAAACTCAGTGCAAATGAACGAAAGCAAATAAAGGAATGGATTAAGAAAGATACAAAAGACGAAGAAAAGAATCAGCTTTTGCTTTCAAGTTTTGACCAGCTTATTTATGGAAAGACTTTGAATGAAAATATTGCAAAAGACATAGAAAAACTTCTTCATTACTTCTTCAACACTTGCTTTATTAATATTGTAGAAGAGCCAGAGCAGGACTTATATCCTCAATCTCAGAACAAAGTACTGTATGAACTGCTTGAATGTAAAAATAACAGTGATGAAAACAAACTCCTCATCACAACTCACAGTCCATACATTCTTGCTTACCTTACTCAGAGTGCAAAAGCTGCAGAGTTACTCGCAAAGGGTGTTCCAGAAAAAGAAATAGAAAAGATTATTCCAGTGAAGGCTGCTGTTTCTGGTGAAAAGATTCACATTTACGAAACAAAAGCAGATGGAACAATCAAGCTCTTAAAGCCTTATAAGAGTCTTCCTTCAGATGAAAATGAATTGAATAAAGCTTTGGAAGACCAAAATGAAAGTTTCTCAGAATTACTTGAACTGGAGGCAAAATTTTGCAAGTAGATTTTTTTGCGTACAGTCAAAAAGTAAATGTTGTTCCTGAATTTGGAATATGTGATGATACAGGAAAAGAAAAGCCTGCATACATTGATTACGATATTTCAAGGCAAGAAGACTGGGGTGCTTTGGTTCAATCAGAAAATTCACATGATTACTCTTTTATTGCAGTGGATAATAACATCATTATTCCAAAACCGGATAATGAACATCAGGAAGAATCCAGATGTGATGCCATGCTTCACACAAACAAAACGATTGCTTTTATCGAACTAAAAGATAAACGAAAAACAAAAGCAGGAGATGCTGCAAAGCAATTGAAAACTGCAATAAAAGTTTTCAAAGAGAATCATGATATTGAATCCTTTGAAAATAAAAAAGCTTATGTTTGCAATAAAGCTCATCCACACATGAATGTAACTTCTAATTCTCTCTGTGACAGTTTTTTAGAAGAAACAGGGGTTACATTGCATGTAGCAAGAACTATAAGTCATTTTGAGTAAGAGACAGGAAAAGATTAATGTTTGATTTCGGGAAAGCCAATGAAGCTCAAATTGAAGCAATAAAATCTACAGATGGACCTCTACTTATAATTGCAGGCCCTGGAACAGGAAAAACATTTACTCTTGTACAACGTGCAATATATTTGATTCAAGAAAAAGGTGTTGCACCTGAATCAATCATGATTGCGACCTTTACAGATAAGGCTGCAAAAGAACTTATTACCCGTATTTCAAATGCTCTCCTTGAACATAATATAAAAGCAAATATTAATGAAATGTATGTAGGAACCTTTCACTCAATCTGTATGAGGTTTCTAAAAGAACATCTTGAATATACTACCTTAAAAAAGAATTACAGAATGCTCGATGCCTTTGACCAGAATTATATGGTTGAAGAAAATATGTATCACTTCAATAACATAGAAAATATAAATTTGATTCTTCCTGCAAAAGGTGGTGTTTGGAAGAAAGCTAAGATTATTTGTGATTATGTGAATAAGTTACAAGAAGAGTTTGTTACTTCAGAACAATTATTAGAATCTCAAGATGAAACTTATCAAGTTCTTGGTCATGTTATGGAAAAGTATGAGAAACTTCTTAAAGACCAGAATTATATTGATTTTACTAGAATCCAAACAGAAGCTTATGCGTTATTAGAAAATAACCCTGATATCTTAAAAGAGATTCAGTCAAAATTGACTTATTTCATGATAGACGAATATCAAGATACAAACTCTATTCAGGGACAGCTTCTTATGCTTCTTTGTAGTACCTCAGAAAATGTTTGTGTTGTTGGAGATGATGATCAGGGATTATATCGTTTCCGTGGTGCAACAATTCGTAATATTCTTGAATTCCCTGCAAGATTTGATTATGGAAAGTGTAAGATAATAAAGCTTGTTAAAAACTATCGTTCAAATAAAGATATTGTTGATTTTTACAACAACTGGATGGTAACTACAAGTGGTAAAGGTTTTAAATTCTGCTGGGAAGATGGCGAGAAAAATTACCGTTACGACAAACAGATTATAGCTGACCGTTCAAATATTCCCGATGACAATGCAGTAATCAAAATATTAGCAGATGATGAATCTGATTGGCATGAAAATATTTTAAACTTTATAAAGGAACTACAAGATCAGAAAAAAATTACAGATTTGAATCAGATTGCTTTTTTGTTTAAATCAGTAACTCTAGAAAAAGTAATTAATCTTTCAAATTATTTGGAAAGTCATGGAATCAATGTTTATTCTCCTCGCTCTGAAATGTTTTTTCAGCGTAAGGAAATAAAACTATTCTTTGGCTGCTTCCTTGCAATGTTCCCAGAATTTTTTGAAAGAATAGAAAATAACGAATGGGAATGGTTAGGGGCTCTAAGAGATTATTATTTGGACTGTGTTCAATTCTTTAATGCTGAAATCCTTGTACATAAAACAAAACACATGGATCTTTTGAAATTCATTACAACTTGTGGTGCTCGTCACACAGGTTTACAGAAGAATACAGACTACGCTTTTGCAGGACTTTTCTATCAACTTCTTGAGTTTGCACCATTTAGAAATTATTTAGGAGCTGATATTGATAGTGGAGTAATAGACTTAAGGCCATCAAGAAACCTTGCCGCCTTATCACAGTTACTTACAAAATTCGAATTCTTACATAGAGTAGAGGTTTTTACTTCAAAGAATATAGAAAATGCTCTTAAAGACTTCTTTTTAAAGTATATACGTTTTTTATATACAGGTGGCATTGGTGAATACGAAGATGATTCCGAATATGCTCCAAGTGGCTGTGTTTCTTTCCTTACAATCCATCAGTCAAAAGGAATGGAGTTCCCAATTGTTATAGTTGGCTCTCTTACTTCAAGCTGTAAAGACAATGAAAATGCTTTGGTAACTGAAATTGTAGAAAAATTTACAGGAAGAACAGCTTATGAACCAAAAGATGAAATTAAATACTTTGATTTCTGGCGATTATATTACACTGCATTTTCTAGAGCAGAGAGTCTTCTTGTTTTGACCAACTATAAAAAACCGAATAAATACTTTTTGGATCATACAAATAAACTTGAATCCTATGATTCAGCTAAATTTGATGTTACAAAGTTTGATTTTGAAAAGATAAAAGATGTAAATATAAAAGATACATTCTCTTTTACAAGCCATATTCTTCTATATGAAAATTGTCCTATGCAGTATAAGTTTTATAAAGAATTGGAATTTTCTCCAGTCCGTGTAGGTTCAACTTTGTATGGCCAACTTGTACATGAGACAATAGAAGATATTCATAAGGCAGCAATAAAAAAAGAAGCAGAAACAATCACACCAGAAAATATTGCTATTTGGTTTGATACTAACTATGAAACTCTTTCAAAGAACCAACATTCATATCTTGCAGGACCGCAGAAAGATGCTGCTTTGAATAGTGTTCTTCGTTATGCAGAAAGAAACGGCGGTAACTGGGATAAAATCCAGGAGGCAGAAGTTCCTGTTACTCTTGTAAAAGAAGATTATATTCTTGAGGGAAAAATAGACCTGATAAAAGGCGATGGCAATACGGTTGAAATTATCGACTTTAAAGGACAGAAAAAGCCTGATGTAAATTCTATAGATCCCGATATAAAGGCACAGATACAACAATACAAAAGCCAACTTGAAGTATATGCTCACCTTGTTGAACAGAAGAATGGTGTAAAGGTTAGTAAGATGCACTTGTATTACACCGGAGAAGAAAACGGTGTTCCTCAGATTAGCTTTGAAAACAATAAAGCTGATGTACAACAAACAATTAATGATTTTGAAAAAATAGTACATTCAATTCAAAACAAAGATTTTAATCATAGATGTAAGAACCAGAAAATATGTAATGAATGTGATATGCGTTTTTACTGTAAAAAATAGGAGATATTGAGAATGGCAGAACCAGAACAGTTAACATTTGAATTTGATGCAACAAAACCTATAAAAGGCTTTCCTGAGATTTGGTGGAAAGGAAAACATCCATATACTTCGACACAGTATTTCCCAGCTCAGAAAAAAGAACGCTATGGAACAAGCAAAGAGTTTGTAGATAAAGACGGAAGAACAAAAGACTGGATTAATAAAATTTTCTGGGGTGACAATATTCAGGTAATGAGCCATTTGCTTAAAGAGTTTCGTGGAAAAGTTGACTTGATATACATAGATCCACCATTTGATAGCAAGGCTGATTATAAAAAAACTGTAAAACTTAAAGGAAAAACAATTCAAAATGATCAAAACTCTTTTGAGCAAAAACAGTATGGTGACATTTGGTCAAACGATGAATATCTTCAATTTATGTATGAAAGATTGATTTTGTGCAGAGAACTATTGTCAGATACTGGGTCAATCTATTTACATTGTGATTATCATCGTAATCACCATTTAAGGATGCTTCTTGAAGAAGTCTTCGGTGTCGATAATTTTATCAATGAAATTGTATGGAAAAGAAGGGGCGGTGCATTAAATAACTTTAAGTCATTAGGCCAGTTGACAGATACCATTTTTCTATTTAGTAAAAATCATGATAAATATCTTTTTAACTCAATCAAAACTAAAACAACTCCAGAAGTTATTGAATATATAAAAGAACGATTTATTTATGATGATGGAGATGGCAGAAAATATAGTAGAGACCCTATTACAAATCCTTCTTCAACTCCTACACCATCTCTTATTTATGAGTATAAGGGGTATGCACCACCAGAAAAAGGCTGGGCATTTTCAAAATCAACTATGGAAGAATGGGATGCAGCGGGAAAATTATATTTCCCTGCTGATAAAACTCAGAGGATACGTCGAAAAACTTTTCTGGATGAGTATCAAGGACAACCATTACAAAATTTTTGGGGTGATATTTATGTAATTAACTCTCAAGCAAAGGAATCATTGGCATATCCAACACAAAAACCAGAAGACCTTCTTGAAAGAATTCTCTCAATAAGTTCAAATCCTGGTGATTTGGTTTTCGACTGTTTTATGGGATCTGGTACAACTCAAGCCGTAGCGATGAAACTCGGCCGTCGTTTTATTGGAGCTGATATTAACCTCGGTTCAATCCAAACAACAACAAAACGTCTCTGTGGTATTCAAAAAGATATAGAATCTTCTCTTGATAAAGATGATAAATTTACAGGTTTTGAAGTATACAATGTAAATAATTATGACTTCTTTCAAAATCCTGTTCAAGCAAAAGAACTTCTTATAGAAGCACTAGAAATGCAGAAGTTCGATAACGGTTCTGTTTTTGATGGAGAAAAAGATGGTTACAACGTAAAGATTCTTCCTGTGAATCGCATCGCAACAAAAGCTGATCTAGAAGAACTTAAAGCAAATCTGCCTTTCAAAACATATGCTAAGCGCAAGGAAGAAAATCCAAATGAGCCTGTTGATAAGATTATGCTTGTTTGTATGGGACATGAACCAGACCTTGCAGGAAGTTTCCAGCTTGAACTTTCAAATTGGAAATTTGATATTAAGATTTATGATATTCTCTTACCAGAAAATAAGCAGCCTTTACTTTTAAAGCGAGACTCAGAGGCATTTATAAAGAAGGAAGGAAACAAACTTGTAATTAAGAGTTTCTATCCTATGAACCTTATGCAAAAGCTTTCATTAGAAAAAGAAAAAGTTGATAACTGGAAGCTGCTTACAGAATCAGTAATGATTGACTGGAATTACGATGGTGCAGTTATGGAACCAACTGTAATGGATGTTCCAGAAAAAGATGGCCTTGTTTCTGGTGTTTACGAAATACATGCAAATGCTGGAAGAATTATGGTTAAGATTACAGATCTTTTGTCTGAAAGTCTTGAAGTAGAAGTTGAGGTAGAATAACTATGGCAAAAGAGAAGAATAGTTTTGACCAGGTCTTAGCTTTTGACCGCCAGCTCTGGTACTTTTACACTTGCAATCGTGGAAAAATTCGCAGCCGCTATAATGAAAGAACAAAGGCTTTTCTTGATTATAACGACAAAGAAAAACGCAGTGATGCATATTTAAGAAAACCTCAATTTGAAGCTCTTGAAATGTATGTTTTTATCAAAGAGTTTTTTGGTAATAAACAGATTAAAGATATCTTTGATGGCTGGGCTAATAAACGAGGAGACTTTTCTGAACGTTCATTTTATTCAGTTGATAAAAATGGTGTCCAGGATATGTTTGCTGATATTACAAAAGAACAAACCAAGATTACTTTTAAGCAGATGGAAAATGTTTTAGAAGCATACCCTAACTACATTTATGCGCTTGCTATGGGACTTGGAAAAACAACTCTTATGGCAACCTGTATTTTTTATGAGTTTTATCTTGCTAATAAATATCAAAAAGATCAAAAGTATTGTCACAATGTAATTGTATTTGCACCTGATAAAACAGTTTTACAGTCACTAAAAGAAATCATTACAATTGATAAATCTTTAATAGTCCCAAAAGAAGCTGCAGAAGTTTTGGATGCAAATATTAAAATTCATTATCTTGATGACACAAGTACAAGTTTAAACACACTTCGCAACTCTGATTTTAATATTATTATTTCCAATACTCAGAAAATCATAGTTAAGAAAAGAAATAAAGAATTATCTGCTGCAGAAAAATTAAAGAATATGCCTAGTCTTTTAGCTGGGTTGTATGAAGATGAAGAATTGAGAGAAGGGGATAATTTAATTAAAAATTCTCGTTTTGAAAATCTTTGTAAACTTAAGCAGCTTGGAATTTATGTTGATGAGGCTCATCACTTGTTTGGAGCTGATCTTGAAAAAGCTCTTCATGAGAAAAAAGAAGGGGCAAGTTCGACTTCTCTTCGTATGACCATAAACATGATTAATGACAGCCTTAAAAAAGATGGTTCTTCTATTGTTGCTTGTTATAATTATACAGGTACTCCTTATGTAAAAAATCAAGTTTTACCAGAAGTCGTTTATTCATGTGGTCTTCATGAAGCAATTCGAGCTGGTTACTTGAAAGATGCAAATCCACAAGGTTTTGATAATGTAAAAGATAAAGATTTCTTAATTGCTTCAATTAAACGCTTTATGGATACATATAAAGGTAAAACCTATGAAGGTCTTCTTCCTAAAATGGCAATTTATGCTGCAACTGTTGAAGAAGCTGTAAATGTGGTAAAGCCAATTGTAGAGGAAGCAATTGCAGATTACGGTCTTTCTGCAAAGAGTGTCATTGTAAATGTAGGAGATTCGAAATATACAAAAGAAGAAGATATCAATAACTTTAACAATCTTGATATTGTTAATACAGAAGGTTCAAAAAAACAGTTCATAATTCTTTGTGAAAAGGGTACTGAAGGTTGGAACTGTCGCTCTCTTTTTGCTGTTGCTTTGTTCCGTGATTCTTTTTCAAAAGTATTTGTTCTACAGAGCACAATGCGTTGTCTGCGTTCAATAACAAAAGAACAACATACTGCTCAGATTTTCTTATCAAAGAATAATATGGATATTCTGGATGCAGAATTACATGCAAACTTTAATATGTCAATTAAGGATTTGAATAACAAGGAGAAGAAAGAAAAGAAGACATATCATGTAAAGGTCAATCCACCACCTCGTTTTTTGCATGTTAAAGTAATTCATCATGAATATTCTCTTTCGGAAAATGAAAAGTCGGGAACAATCGATTTTGGTCTCAGAAATGCAGATTTATCAAAATATGAAGCTAAAATCTATGTTAAGCATGGAATGACAAGTTCTTCTACTGTAAAAGAAGAATCTGCAGATAAGTATGTGGAACGCACGGAATACACTTTGTTTACTTTGGTTGGGGAACTTTCCCGATATATGAATATTTCTTGTATTAAACTTCAGGCTCTGCTTGAAGAAGCAAAAGATGGAATTGAACTGATTCTTGAAAAAGTAAATCTGTACAACGATATTGTTTATGACATACTTGTACCAAAGGTTTTCCATCACCTTTATAAAATTGACTGCATTAAAACTACTGAAGAGAAGAAGCTTCTGTTCTTAAAAGAGCCAAAAGATTCAGGTTATTACGAGTTTAAAGCTGATGAAAATCTTGTTGTTTGTGAGAGTAGTGATGAATATAAGGCATACAAGCAAAAGAGTTTCCATGCCGATACATATTGTTTTGACTCTAAGCCTGAAGCTGAACTTTTTGACCAATACATGAAGAGTAATAAAGTTAAAGAGGTTTACTTTACTGGTATGTTTACCAGTGACCAGAGTGAACTTGGTATTCAATATGTTGATCCTGAATCTCATCGTGTTCGTCATTATTATCCAGATTTTATTGCAAAGATGAATGATGATTCGTATGAAATTATTGAGGTAAAAGGAGATAACAAACTTGAAGATTCAGTTGTAAAAGCTAAGGCTGCGGCTGCTGAAGAGATTGCCACAGAATCTTCTATGAAATACAAAATGTATGCGGGTAGTGAGATTATGAAGACAGAGGTACTGGAGAAAGAAAAGCAAGTTACATATGATTTTAATCCTGATTATGGATTATTGAAAGTTGCTGAATCTGAACCAGAGTATGGAAAGAAGAAAGGATGAGTAATGCGTTCTTAAAGTGGCCAGGAGGGAAAAACTGGTTTGTTAAGCATTTAAATACTATTCTCCCAGAAGATTTTCACTACGAAAGATATGTAGATCCTTTTGTTGGTGGAGGTTCAGTATTTTTTGCCTTGAATCCGCAGAATGCACTGTTAGCAGATATTAATGAAGAATTAATCACTACTTATCAAGCTGTACGAGATAATTGTGGCCAGGTAAAGAGAACTTTGAGACAACACATGGCTCAACATAACGAAGCTTATTATTATCATATCCGTGAAGCTCAATACAGAGCATCAACTTCCGTTGCTGCTCGAATGATTTATTTAAATCATACATGTTTTAATGGAATATATAGAGTAAACAAGACTGTTAAATTTAATGTCCCAATTGGGAATAACAATCTTGAGTTTTTTGATGCAAATTATTTAGATGAAAAATCTAATAGGTTACAGAATAAAGAAATACTCTGCCAGAATTATTTAGAGACTATAAATGCAACTGGCCAAGGCGATTTTTTATTTTGCGATCCTCCTTATGCAGTTCAAGATAATGAAAATCGTTTTGTTGGATATACACGTAATTTGTTTTCATGGAATGATCAGGTTTTATTATCAAATTCTCTTCAGAATGCAGCTCAAAGAGGTGTGTATATTTTAGAAACAAATGTAAATCATCCTTCGATAATTGAATTATATCAGCATATTCCACATGTTCATTTCCAAGAAATTAGTAGATATACTTCAATATCAGGAACAAGGACTGCTAGAACCCAATACAGTGAATTAATTATAACTATAAATATAGGAGACCAAAATGGCATTAACTAACATGGCTTACAATTCGACAATGGGAAACAATCCAATTGTAAAAGTAACAGAATTTTTGGAACGGCAGGAACAGTTTAAAACTGCAAAAAAGTATGATGAGTGGCGTTTTATAGGCTATGTTCTAGACATTAGCTATGATGGTGCCACAATTATTACTTCTGATGCTTACAAGAAAGCAGTTGGTGGAATCCCTAGAGGTTCATTTTTGATTTTGGTTCCAAGTGACTATAAGGAATACAAACCTCATTTTTCACTTCTTCGTGTAAAAGGAATTACAGATACGCCTTTGAAATCGCAAGTCCAACAGACATATTTTGAAATGCAGAAAAAATCAATGCCAGAACTTGATATATGGACTCAGGGCGAACTTCAATGGGGAGCTTTAGAATGTGATGTTCTTGGAATGTTTTATGCAAATCCAAACCAGACAGATAAATTATCTTTCTCTGGAGATGTTAATAATGTAGTTAGTGCACATAGATATGAGGTTTTTGCTCCTGATGAAGAACTTCTTGATATGATAATAAATGATACTGTTCGTAACGAATTCAAAGAAACCATTGGATATTTAAGAACAATGGAATGCCAGTTTGATATTGAAAAACAACAGCAGAAACAAATTCCTGTAAAGATCTCAATGAAAGATTTTATGGGCTGCCGTACTGCAATGTTTGGTAAAACACGTCTCGGAAAATCTAACGTAGTAAAATTAATTGCTCAGAATATGATTGATGCAACAAAAGAGACCCATAATGTTGGTCAATTAATTTTTGATATTAATGGTGAATATGCTAATGATAATGGACAAGATGGAGGTTCCTCGATCTATAGTGCAAATACAGATGTGTGTGAAATTTATGCGCTCACAAAAAGAAGAGAAGAAGCAAAAATCCTAAAATTAAACTTTTATGAACAGTTTGATAGTTGTAAGAATATATTAGGAAGTTTACTTTCCCAGGATTCAAGAACTTCCATTTATATTGACTCATTTTCTAGTGTCCAATTACCTTCTTATGAAGAATTACAAGAGATGGAAGATAGAGAGAAAATACGTGCAATAAGAAAAATACAAATATATTGGACAATACTTTATAAAGCTGGATATTCTGTTTCTGAAGATAAATTATTAAGAAAAATAAAATTACGAGCAGGCCAATATGTTTTTGGTTTAACACCTGGTTTTTCTAAAGACGTAAGAAATAAAGTTTATGATGGTGCTGTCCCTAAACAACCGAATAATTTTGATACGTTATATTCAGAGTACAAAACTATAGTTGATTATATGAGAACTAATAAAGAAGAATTAAAAGATTCTAATAAGAATCCTTTATTTGATGCTGATGCAATGAATCTTTTGAATTTTTTAATTCCTGTTTCAGCTGGTAGTGCAGGTCCTGCATTGATTTCAAAATATCGTATTTATCATTCACCTGATGCAGAGAACTTTGTTGAAAATATTCTTGATGGATTGAACAAAGGAAAAACCATTATCCTAGATTTAGGTAATGCAGATGATAATATAAGAGAGTATTTTTCAAATATCCTTTCAAAGGCTGTTTTCGTAATGCAAGAGAAGAAGTTCGTTTCTAATTCTTTAGGGGAATTTTATATTCAGTTGTATTTTGAAGAAGCACATAACCTTTTCCCTCCTACGACAAATGAAAACAAAGATGTTTATAGTAGATTTGCAAAAGAAGGTGCAAAATTTCATATTGGAATGGTATATTCTACGCAATCTCCATCGACTATTAGTGGAGAACTTCTTGTTCAAACAGAAAATTTCTTTATTGGCCATCTATCTTCGGCAGATGAAACAAGAGCTTTATCCAGACTTCAAATAGCATATTCAGGAATTGAGAACGATATCTTAAAAGCAAGGACCCCAGGTTTTATGCGAATGCTTACTATGTCGAATCGTTTTGTAATTCCTGTTCAAACAGAACTTTATAATCCTAAAAAGGAGGATTAGTGACTATGGCATATTCTGCAGGAAATAATCTTCCATTTGAATCAGCTTCGAAAATTGGACATCTAGCTGTTATTAATAGTGAATGGGTTAATGAACTCATAAAGAATTTTGAATCGACAGGGGAAGAATCGTTTGGTGATGATGAAAAGGGATTATGGCAAACTTATGATCCTTCAACAGAAAGACCTCTTGAAGAAATTTGGGTTTCTGATGGTTCTTATCAACCAATTGTAGAAAATAAAAGAGAAGTTTCTTTTATAAAAACTGCATTAATGAACATCCAGCAGCGAAAAATTGATAAGATTGATAAAAATAATCCACATCCTTTGCTTTTACAAGATATTATGAAAGATTCTGCAGAATATCATTCTACAATTCTTCCATTACGAAATGTGGTGTCGAAAGGAAAGTCAATTAATGAATCTGTACGTTATATTATTTATGATTCAATGCGAATGGATCCCTCTAATGGGAGAATGTATTTTGATACATTAAAATGGCTTACCTATAAAAAGTGGACAAATGAAAAATCACATTCTTTAGATTTCGAATGCCCATATTGTGCTCAAAAAATTGAAGATGGACTTCCTTTTGATTCAGATGAAGGAGAATGTCCTTATTGCCATAAAAAAGTTCTTCTAACAGATATGCTTGGTTTTCATCTTGATATGTCAGAAGAATCAGTCTCTGGAAAAGTTGCCACTTCATATATGCTCATAATGGAATTGTTGATGCTCTTTACTATCATCCGTTTACAATGGGATATGCAGGATAAGAAAGCAGTATCAAGAACATTATTTATGAAAGATGGCCCAATGACATTAAGTGCACAATATTCAAAACTTGTACCTAATATACGTGAATTTCTTCATTATGCGCAAGAGCATGGAAGGCCTATCAATATAATGGGAAGTGAAAAGTCTGGAAAATTTTATGACTATCTTGATTCGATAAAAAGATATATTCCTTATGAGCCAGGAAAAATAAAGTATGCAGTTCTCTCTCACGAATTTATACAGCGTGTAATTCAGAGAACTCCTGAACAGCCAAATCCATATGGTATTCGTACAAACTGGGGGGAGAAAGTATTAGTATCAATTGACCCGAATACAAATTACGTACTGAATATTACAACGGGAGGATATGAGAAAGATAAGGACTATCCTAAAGAAGAAGATTTAATAGGATTGAAGAAGATCTTATCTACAATTCCGTCCCTAATAAGTAGAAAGCATGAAAGTGCTCTATATCCGGTTGAACTTGCCAATGGAATTGCTTCTATGTCTAATTACCCTTCCGCAAAGATTTTGGAACGATTTGTTGCTGACAATTTAAAATAGAAAAGGAGTTCAGCTTTGAGTTTTGTTTGGAATTCAGAATCAGTTTCTATGTCTTTGTCTTGCTTCTCTTGAGTTGAAGCCTTAAACAATTCCTTTAAAGATTCATTTGGTTCTGAAGGATTCTCTAGTTCGGTCATTACAAGATCTCTGTCTTGATTTGATAGTTTTAAAGTTTCTGACATTTTCAATTCCTTTTACTTCTCTATCCAGACATAAGCTGTCGCAGAACTAGCACCTACTTTTTCAATAAGACCTTCCTTAACTAAATCGGCTAAAGCTCTTTCTACAGTCTTTGTACTGATATCAGGACATTTTTCCAGAATCTCTTTTTTGTTTATCTTGCCTACAGTATTTTGTATCAAGCGTTTTACTCTTTCAGGCTTTGAAATCTTATTGTCAGATAAGTATTCAACACGACTTTCAAATTCATTTGATGCTTTAATCAGAATACCTAGATAATACTTAACGAAAGGCTCGTATAGATTATTGCTCTCATGCCATTCTGCAGAACAATCCTGTAATGCTTCATAATAAGTTTCTTTTGACTCTTCAATAAGCATCTCAATACTTATGTATTTTCCAACAATAAATCCAGCCCGATAAAGTAAAAGAAGAGTAAGAAGTCTGCTCATTCGTCCGTTTCCATCTTCAAATGGGTGAATACATAGAAAATCCAAAATGAACATAGGGATTAACAGTAATTTATCTGTTTTACTGTTATTCCATTCCTCCAGAAAACGTTCTGTCATGATTCTCATGGCTTCTTCCGTTTCAAAGGCTGGTACTGGTGCAAATCTTACTTTCTGAATTCCATTTCCATCCGTTTCGGCAATAATGTTATCGCTGGATTTATATTTTCCACCAAAACCATTTTGATTGTATGAATATAAATCTCTATGAAGCTGTTGAATGATATTTGATGTTGGTGAAATATAATCATAACTCTCATGAATTGTGGAAAGGACATCTCTATAACCAGTAATTTCCTGCTCATTTCTATTTCGTGGTTCAGATTTTTTCTGCATCAACTCTTCGAGTCGTTTATCTGTCGTAAAAATGCCTTCAATTCTATTTGATGATTTTGTGCTCTGAACCTTTGAAATTTCCAGAAGAGTTTTCAACTCATCATTCTTTGCTTCTACAAATAACTGTTGTCGGCCTTTATGCTCATAAATTGAACTAAGAAGATTTACGATTTCCGGTGTCAGTAATTTACAAGTATTTTCTTTATACTCAAAATTATGCATTGTATCCTCCGTAATAATCTCTACCCCAAAGAAATATTCTCTATGTCATAATAACATAAAATGACATAGAGAACAAGGCTATGACATAGAGAAATTAAGTTTTACGCAATTCCAAATCTTTGAAAGATTCGAGCCACATCTTCCTCAGAAAGATTAAACGTTCCAAGTTCCAGTTTAGCAATCCGCTGTAACAGTAGGTGTGGATGGCAAAGATAATCAGTATGAATTTAATTTTAACAAATTAAGGGTAATAAATACTATAAGCGGAAAAACAACACAGACAAAAAATTTGAATATAAAGCGTCAAATAACAATGAAACCTATGTGGGATTTAAGGGAGTTTGCCGGAGTTGTGGAAATGCAAAAAGCAAAAGAGACTCCTGAAAAGTATGTTGCAGAATCTTATATGGTAAAATTTAATATATGCAAAGCTGATGCGGAAGCAAAACTTGCTGCTGAAAAAAAAGCTAAAAATGATTTCTTGGCAAATTTTGTAAAAATACCAGATAAGAATTATTCAGTGATGAAAACTGAAGTAACTCAAAAACTCTATGAATCCATAATGGGTAAAAATCCAAGTGTGTTTAAAGGTGAAAACAACCCTGTTGAAAATGTCAGTTGGTATGACGCAATTGAATTTTGCAACGCATTGAGTGAATATCTTGGATACGAACCAGTATACACAAGAGATGGAAGTTCTGTTACTTGGAATGAAAATGCGAATGGTTTTCGGTTGCCAACAGTTGAAGAATGGAAATATGCGGCAAGAGGAGGTCAAAAATTTAAATACAGCGGCAGCGACAATCTGGACGAAGTAGGCTGGTGCTACGACAACAGTGGAAAAAAGCCACATCCTGTTGCACAGAAAAACCCGAACATCTATGGCTTATATGATATGAGCGGTAACGTATGTGAATGGTGCTGGGATTCCCTCGGCGGCAACGGACACTATACCTGTGGTGGCAGTTGGTACGACTACTCCGGTAGCTGCGAGGTGGGCAACGGGCGCTGGAACATTGCTTACGGCAGGGGCGACGACCGAGGCTTCCGTATTGTCCGCTCTACAGGCAAGTAAAAACGAGATGTGGCTGTGCAGTACCGGTGTAGCGCAGGCGGCAAACCGTAATGGAACAGGTACGGAACAGCTGCAAGCGAGCTGAAGATTCCTGACCGAGTTTACTGCGTAAACATCGCAGTGTTGTAGCACGGGAATGACAAATTAGCAAATCTATCGATACAAATGAATGCTAGAGAATCTTTATTCTAATTTTCAAAAAGCCTTTCAGTCTCTTTTATCCTTGAATCCAGCGTTTTGCATAAGATTTCCGCGCGTTCCGGCTCAA
>OIWT01001933.1_pt1 | contig 22792 bp, 28 predicted proteins | sample 1587701 | NCBI WGS metagenome assembly OIWT01 (sample SAMEA3888904, study PRJEB22519) | human gut metagenome | biome: human gut; feature: human-associated habitat; material: faeces | place: Denmark | collected 2009
CGTGCATACGCTAGAAATGGACATTCTCTTTCGGAGTCAACGTCTCTACTCCCTACTGCAAGTCATACATAGGAGTCAAGGGCTCCTATCAGGACTATGGTGTGCATCGCGTGACGGCGTTTGACATTTTCAACGCAGACTACGGAACCTACACGGGCCCGATGCTGTCCGCGTTGTTGAAGGAGAAGGGAATCACCCCTCCCAGGTGATCTCTCCTAATCATCCTAAATCGCAGAAAAGTGGTCGACCGTGTTCAGATTCTGGTCGGCCAAATCGACGAAGCAATGCGGAGTCGGTATCGAGTGCATTCCCCCCTCCTTTCTAACTCTCTAGGATTCCTTTTCCAAAGTGCTGAAGGAGTACTACCGGTTCTGCGGAGGAAAGGACACCCTCTCCACGAGCGCCATGTTCCATAGTCTACTGTAACCTGCCTATCTGCATCCTCTCCTGTTTGTTCACCCAACTCCGCAATTCCTGTTTCCTTGCGGAGAACAAGACAATTGCAGGCATTTGAATCGGTGGGGTTTCCCAAACCCCCAGTTTCTCCGTTTCTTTTCCCGTCCATTTCTGCTTGTGTATTACTCCAAGAGGTTTGCTTTTTCGCTCATCGTGGTGTATAATGGCTAGGATAATCAATATGCAACAACAGGCAATGGCCGAGGAAAAGCCCTTCAACATCGTCGTCAAGGGCCCGAATGGCGAAAAGGTGGAGTTTGCGGTGACGTCGTACGACTCCTCCTTGTCGCTGAAGGAGCGTCTTCTTTCCTACTACAGCTTCTCCATCTACTCTTGCTACCACTTCGAGGTGGACATGAAGCCGGGCAGAAGAGCGATCTCCGACATGAGCACATTCGGCGAGTACGACTTTATCCGCGAGGGCTCGACGTTCTACCTGGTGTGCGACCCCTACAACACGCTGGCGGCCAGAGAGCACATCAAGCGCACGGTGGCGCTGGTGAGCGACAACCTGCCGCTGCTGGGCCTGCTGCTGAAGAAGCAGGATGACGAGGTGCCGGAGTCGCTGACGGACTTCGCGAACATCATGAAGACGGCAGAGGAGGACAAGGACAAGGCGCGCGGGATGAAGCTGACGGAGCACTACTTCGATGAGGCGACGATCGCGAAGGACCAGACGCTGAAGAGCGAGATCGACAAGCCCGCGTTCCCCATCACATTCAACCTGGAGTCCTTCACGGCGACGCACAACCTGCTGGGCGAGAAGAAGGAGCTGCCCGTGGCGAGCATGAGCCTGCCGGCGTACAACCCGCCGACGCCCAACCGCCAGCTGGTGGGCGACCTGGTGTACGTGCGCGTAGCGGTGGCCGCGCTGGCTGAGGCGTAGGTGGTGACGAAGGAGGGCGCGGTGGTGCACGTGACGGGCGGCGCGAGCGGCTTCTTCGTGAACCAGTCGACGGACTCGGCGTTCAACGCGGCGGCGGACGCGGAGCGCGGCGCGGTGTACCCGACGCTGTCGCACCTGCTGCTGGCAGTGTCGCCGGCGTTCGCGGTGTGGTACGCGCAGCGGCAGGCGGAGGGCGACCAGGTGGAGAAGATCAAGCTGGAGGAGCTGCTGGCGTCGCTGCGGCCGCTGCCGAGCAGCAACGTGAGCGCGCAGAACTGGTTCGCGCCGTGCAAGGCGGCGGACCAGCACAACCTGTTCAGCCACGCGGAGGGCATTCTGGGCGACGAGTCGCTGCCGTACCTGTCGAGCGAGGTGAGCGCGCAGAAGCAGTGGCTGGCGGAGTACACGGCGGTGAAGACGTCGAAGGAGGACGCGGACATCCGCCTGTACTACGCCATCGAGTACGAGAACCAGTTCGCGGAGGCGGCCACGCGCGGCGCGATGCGCATCGTGGACGGTGGTGACGCGGGCGCGGCGTGAGACGTAGAGGCGATCGAGCCGCTGCGCAGCAGTCTGGGCAACCCGACGTACCAGGTGGACGGCATCACGTTCACGCACATCCCCGCGTCGCTGGAGGGCAACGGCGCGCGCGCGCTGGTGAACTACGAGATCCTGGTGGGCGCGTTGGCGGGCCGTGAGACGTAGAGCGCGAACGCGATCAACACGGCGAACGTGGAGGGCCTGTGCACGATGCTGCTGGCGGTGGTGGACTACCGCGGCAACCGCTACCTGGCGCAGACCACGGTGCCGGGCCTGAGCGAGGTGGGTGAGGCGCGCGGGGCTGAGGCGTAGCGCGGCGCGGAGTCCATGCTGCTGTACGGCAGCGTCGACGGGTGCCGGTCGGTGTACGCGGACAAGCAGGTGGCGGCGAAGGTGGCGGCGCTGGCGGAGAAGCTGCACTGGAGCGAGTCCTCCATCCGCCTCATGCCTGCTGAGACTGAGACGGCGGAGAAGACGGAGACGACGGGCTGCAGCACGCCGCTGACGGCGACGGAGGGCAAGGTGGCGTTCACGGGCCCGGTGGACGCGAAGCTGCTGCGCGGCATCGACGGCCACGTGTACGCGCTGGACTTCATCCGGAGCCAGCCGGTGGACTGCTTCTGGATCCAGGAGGAGCTGAAGCGCGACGCGCAGAGCGCGGGCTCGTCGCAGTTCATCCTGCGACCCGAGCTGATCGAGCACATCATCACGCAGAAGGCGGAGCTGGAGGCGCGCGGGCAGCAGATCAAGGAGCTGCTGGAGAAGAAGCAGAAGGGCGAGGCGGTGGAGGTGACGGCGGAGCAGCTGAAGGCGCTGGAGGGCGAGCTGCCGATGATCGAGGCGGCGGTGAAGGCGCTGCCGACGGCGTTCGACGTGAACTGCTTCACGCCGTACTCGGCGACGACGGCGGCGGCGAGCACGGACGACAAGGCGAACACGGCGAAGGAGAGCGACGTGATCCTGCTGGCCAACTTCCTGGCGAACCAGATGCTGCCGCTGCTGCACGAGCAGCTGAAGGACTACTCGCTGAACAACCAGGACGGCAGTAAGATCGTGCAGCTGATGCACTCCTCGGGCGTCAACGTGCGCTACCTGGGCCACCTGGCGACGCTGTGCTGCGACAAGGCGCTGGAGGAGGCGGCGCCGGGCGAGCTGGACATGCTGCGCGCCTGCGAGAGCGAGATGATCGCGCGCGCCTGCAAGCAGCTGCTGAACGTGCTGCTGTCCGACGAGGAGCTGGCCGCGGCGCCCGCCTACACCGTGGCCGCCTTCCTGAACGCGCTGGTGAGCAAGAGCCGTGACGCGGAGGTGTGCCTGGAGGCGCTGCGCAAGAAGAAGGGGCCGAAGGTACCCGAGGCGATCGCGCGCGTGCTGGCGGAGCGCAACGTGACGGGCGCGGGCGTGTGGGCGCAGATCAACAAGCTGGTGGCGGCGAAGTTCCACTACACGTGCAAGATCTGGGCCGAGGGCGTGGGCGCGGCGTTCGCGCCGGCGGAGTGCGACCGCGTGATGCTGCTGCGGCGCGTGTGCATCCTGATGGGCGTGCAGCTGGCGGCGAAGAAGTACGCGATGGACGAGGCGTGCCCGCTGCAGCCGAGCGACGTGCGCGGGTTCGCGCCGCGCGTGAAGTACACGCACACGTCGCTGCTGGACGACTCGCTGATCCAGCTGTTCCAGCACTGCTCGCTGCTGCTGTCGCAGGGCCAGCTGCACCTGGCGTTCGCGTGCTGCCGGCAGATCGTGATCACGGCGGTGTCGGCGTGCCACATGCTGCACCCGATCGCCATCCGCGCGCTGACGACCATGGCCTCCATCCTCTTCTCGCTGAAGGACTTCGCGGGCGCCGTGAAGTACAACCGGCTGGCGCTGCGCTGCACGGAGCGCGCGCACGGCGTGGACAGCATCGAGAGTGCCATCTGCCACAGCCAGCTGTCGGACTCGCTGGGCCGCGCGGGCGGGCTGCACGAGTCGATCCTGCACTACAAGCTGAGTCTGGACATCTACCTGATGGCGTGCTCGGACCACAGCGAGGAGATCGGCGAGGTGTACGCCAACCTGGGCCTGCTCTACAAGCAGCTGGTCTTCACGGACAAGGCCGTGGCGTGTCTGCGCATCGCGCTGGGCAAGCTGCAGAAGTCCCACCCGCTGTACCTGCGCGTGGTGCGCGAGCTGACGCAGTGCTGCGAGTAGGCGTGTGTGAGGTGTGTGAGGCGTAGGCTGAACAAGGACTGGGCGGATGCCGTGAAGTACGAGCAGATGTACCTGGAGTTCGTGAAGGAGTCCTCGCTGGAGGCGAAGGAGCTGATGGAGACGGAGAGCAGCAACCGTCTGAAGGAGTACAACAAGAACTTGATGATGAAGATGTCGATGAGAAGTATTCTGGGTTAAATGGTGTTTCTTTCGCGGCTTTGTTCTCCCAATGTTTCCGTGCTGGGTTTTGGGCAAACACAATGAGGCGTTTCCGCTCATCCCTCATGCGCCCAATGAAAGAGGGGGCAGCTGACGGCAGGTGAAGGATTCTTCGTCTCTGCATTTCATTATTTATTATGTCTTGTGATATTGGTGTCTATGGTCTGAGCGTGATGGGCAGCAACCTCGCCCTGAACATTGCTTCAAAGGGATTCAATGTGGCCGTGTCCAACCGGTCTCCCGAGAGAGTTTTTATGCATCTCTCTCTCTCACGGGTAGGTGGAGATTTGCATAAAGCGCGCTGAGGAGGAAAAGCTCAGCGACAAGGTGTACGGCGCTCATACTGTAACCACTGCACTCTTGACTCACGCCATAGCCCAAGGAGTTCTGCGAGTCGCTGATCCGTCCTCGCAAGATCATTCTTCTCGTGAAGGCGGGCGCTCCCGTGGACAAAACGATCGAGAGTCTGCTCCCGTACATGGACGTCGCTTCTCCTTCTCCTTATAACGCCTAGGCGGGCGACATTATCGTGGACGGCGGCAACGAGTGGTTCGAGGAGTCGATCCGTCGCACCAAGTACCTGGAGGAGAACGGCTTCAACTTCGTATCCATGGGCGTGTCGGGCGGCGAGATCGGCGCGCGCCACGGCCCGTCGCTGATGCCGAGCGGACGGAAGGAGGCGTACGACGCGCTGGAGGGCATCCTGACGAAGATTGCAGCGCAGGTGGACGACGAGGCGTGCGTGACGTACATCGGCGGTGCGGGGTCTGGCAACTACGTGAAGATGGTGCACAACGGCATCGAGTACGGGGACATGGAGCTGATCATCGAGGTGTACCACATGCTGAAGAGCGCGGGCTTCTCGAACGAGGAGATGAGCGGCATCTTCCGCGAGTGGAACGAGGGCGAGCTGGGCTCGTACCTGGTGGAGATCACGAGTCTGATCCTGGCGAAGCGCGACGAGGACGTGGCGGGTCTGCCGCCGCAGGAGGGCTTCCTGGTGGACAAGATTTTGGACGTGGCGGGCTCGAAGGGCACGGGCATGATGACGGTGAAGGAGGCGGCGGAGCGCGGCGTAGCGGCGCCCACCATCGCCGCGGCGCTATTCGAGCGGTACCTGTCGGACGCGAAGGACCTGCGCATGCGCGCGGCGTGGCTGATGCCCGGGCCGGCGTTCGACTGGAGCGGCGTGGACAGAAAGCAGCTGGTGGCGGACCTGCGCGACGCGCTGTTCTGCTCGAAGCTGGTGGCGTACGCGCAGGGGCTGCAGCTGATCCAGACGGCGTCGCAGCAGTTCAAGTGGGGCATCGACCTGGGCGAGTGCGCGCGCATCTGGAAGGGCGGCTGCATCATCCGCGCGAAGATCCTGGACCGCATCAAGCAGGCCTTTGCCAAGGACGACCTGCCGCACCTGCTGCTCGACCCCGGCTTCGCGCAGGAGCTGGCGACGCGGCAGACGGCGTGGCGGCGCGTGGTGGGTCTGGCGGTGGCCAGCGGCGTGTCCATTCCGGCGCTCACCTCCAGTCTGGAGTACTTCGACTCCTTCCGGTCGCAGCGCCTGCCCATGAACCTGCTGCAGGCGCAGCGCGACTTCTTCGGCTCGCACACCTTCGAGCGCGTGGACCAGCCGCGCGGAAAGGCCTTCCACTGCAAGTGGACCAGCGAGCATGCGTAGTTGTATCATAGTTGGGTGTTTGTTGGGAGTACTTCCTTGTGGATTGTACATAAGTGGGGAATCGTCATTCATTGAGTAGTGGTTTGCAGATTGAACTAGCGCTCAATCTTCCTTTTGGTTTGAGGGCGCGTGGGAGAATGGAGTGCTATTGCGAAGAGTCGTCATCGTCGAGTGAAGGGAATGTGGACAAGGAGGGAATTGGCAATCAAGTGGAGGAGGACGTGGAGACGTTTGTTTTTCACGTGGGAGATGTCGCAGTTGTGGGCGTTGATGGTGGCTTCTATACACTTGATGAATTGCAACATCCAGATGGGAAGGGTATTCTGACAAAGCCGAATGGCGTATTCATCGAGACGGAGTGGAGGAATGGAATCATCTATGGGAGATTCATTGCGGTGAGCGTTCGGGAGAAGAGGATGATTGGCGTGTACACCATCAGCAACAACGTTGTCGAGAGTGCCTATCCCATTTCCAACACACAGCGCAACCAAATGATTCAGAGTGGTTGTTTTACCTGGAAAGGCGACGTATTGGACGGAAAACCGTGCGGCTGGGGAAAGCTGCTTAGCAGGAAGAGCAAGGTGATATATGAAGGCTTTATGATCGATCAGTCAACGGTGTGCTATGGACGAATCAACCGCTACGACAAGGAGCTGGACTACGAGGGAACGATCTGTGCGTCGGCAGCCCATGGAGTGGGAAAGCTCATCGCCCCCTCCGGCGAGATTGTGTACGAGGGAGGCTTTTTCCGGGGCTCGACGCAATACGCGCGCTCCACCGCCTTCCCCGAGAAGACGCCGGAGCTGGAGGGCATGCACACCCTCCTGGAGGAATTGTCCATCGGGGACGACAGTTGCACCGACGTGGCGCAGTTCACACTCTCTGGCTTCGCCCTGTTGCGTTCCGTCGAGATTGGCGAGAACTGTTTCCAGCGTCGGCATTCCAATCTCAACTACCGTTGCGACTCCATGCACGCCTTCTTCGTCAACCTGCAGTCGCTGGAGTCGCTCGTGATCGGCAAGGACTGCTTCTGTGAATTCTCGGTCTGCGAGCTGCGCGGGCTGCCCGTGCTCCGGACGCTCTCTATCGGCGAAAACACGGACACTTTTGGCTGTTTCATCAACTGTTTTGAATTCGTGTTGGAGGGTGGAAGATTCCGTCGTGGCGTTAGGAATAGACATGCCGGCACTGGAGGAGTTGTTTCTGGGCACGAACTGTTTCATGCGACTCAATACCGTGATGCTGAAGGGTATTCCCTTTTTCGGCCCTTTTTCCGTAGACTTGCCCGCACTGGTCCAGATGCACCTGAGCGACCAGTGTCTCATCGGCAGCACGGAAAAGGCGTGCATCAAATCCAGCGTCCAACCCTACGATTACAGCAATTGCGTGGTGTTGGAGAGTTTCATCGTCGTTTCCTTTTCACATCATAGACCTCCCACAGTTACACTATCTGGATGCCACGGGCGTTACATTCCGCAACTTCGGGCACGTGGTGGTAAAGAATTGCGGTCCGCGGCGAATTGAGAACCTGTGCCTGAAGGCATCGGCGTTTTCGGAGGTGATTGAGAGCACGATTGAGAGTGAAGGTGCATGGCGGATTTGAAGCATAGATGCGGAGTGCTTCGAGAAGTGGATGGGTCATCACGGAGCAATTGTCCCCTATTCCACGTCCGTGAAGGCCCTTCTGTTGAATACGTTGGAAGTGGTGATTTTCGGGGAGAAAAGTTGCAACGAAACGACGTTGACCACTCTCAGACTCGTGGACGCACCGCTTCTCCGCGTCGTGCGGATTGGCGGCAACTCCTTCTGCTACACGGGCAGTTTCGTCGTGAAGAAACTGCCCGTGTTGGAGGCGGTGGTGGTGGGCGAGTGGTGTTTCGCCAAGCGAGGCAACGGCACGTCGCTGACGATCCAGGACTGCCCGGCGCTGACGGAGGTGTGTGTGGGCAGCCACGCGATGGAGGAGTGGAAGAAGTGCGCGATCGAGGCGTGTCCGAGCCTGGCGACGCTGACGGTGGAGGGCAGCTGCTTTCAGAAGGCGTCGGCGCTGCGTCTGGAGGGTTTGGGGTGTGTGGGGTGTGGAGCGTAGGCTTCTCGAAGTTGGTGAGCGTTCGCATTGGCGACGAGTCGTTCACGAACGTGAAGAGGGTGGTCGTTTCACGTGGGCGGAGGACGAGGTGTGAAGCGTAGAGTTGCCATCGTTGCACTATCTGGTGGTGGGCAAGGGCGCGTTGAACGGGGATGAGGAGAATGTGGAGGAGAAGAAGGGAAAGGCGTGCTATGCGAATGAGTTGGTGCTGGAGGACTGTCCGGAAGTGCGGATGCTGATGTGTGTGGGTTGCATGAACGCCATTGGGAGGGTGAGCATTCAGAGTGGGCGAGGGAGCGAGGATTGAGGCGCAGATGTGAAGTACCGGAAGTGCTTTGTGATCCACGAGTCGCTGGAGTATGTGGCGCAACTGGACACGGAGCCTTCTTCCGAGTGGCGGAGTGTGGTTTCACTACGACAGGGCGTCAAGAAGAGGCAGTGTGAGAGGAATACGTGGTGAGACTCTTTCTTCAACAAACACTCCATCCACAATTCACCACACCACTGCTTGTAACTACACTTTAGGTACACACTCTTCTCTCACTTCGGAACGGGATTTGCGTGGATGGAAGATAGCTCGATTTCTGGACCCGCAATTCCCTCCTTCCGTCCATACTCATCGTTAGGAGCAGCTGGTTGGTCACAGCGTGCCACCACACTGGGCCTAACAAGGGCTGGATGATTTGGGTTGTGTTGAGCGGCGATTCGGAATCAGGCGTGAATGAGGTGATGTGGTTGGTCACGAGAATGGCGAGCATGTGATGCGAGGCTAAGGAGGTCAAAGCGCGGATGGCAGCGGACAGCTTCACCGATCGCTCGATCATGTCTGTGAACTGTCGAAACGGATAGGCGATGGAGTCGATGACGATCAGCCGGATCTATGCATTCAGGTCAGCGAATATGGAAACGTTGGGATGAGAGGAGAGGAAGAGAGGGAGAGAATCCAGCAATTGAAGAAACAGTTCAAGAGAGGGAACCTTCCACACGAATACATTACCTAGGCTTGCGTACTGATTCTTCGTCCTCTTCAGGAGTTCGTCTTGACGAAGAGCGCTGAATGTGTTTTCCGTATCGATAAAACTATCCAGTGAGAGGATTTGGCATGCCCCACATGGCCTGATTTTGAACATAGGCTGTGTTTTGGAGCTGCACCGTGGCACACATCATCATGCCAAACTGCGTCTTTCCCGTGGATCCTCTTCCCGACAGTTCCGTGATGGTTCCCTCCTTCAGTCCTCCATGCAATGCCGTGTTAATCGATGATGAGAAGGAGGGAATGTCTCTCCAGTAGCATTGCACCGCTTTGAGCTGCTGCAGGGCATCGGATAGTTTCTCCTCATGCTTTGTCTTCTCGATATAGTAGGCAGAGATCTCATTCTTCTCCTCCGTTGAAAGAAACGATACTGAGTTTATTAATGGGTAGAGCGCGCTTAGTTCTGCAGAGTTCGTAATTCCATTTGATTGGAGAGTTTCTAGTGGGAGGAATCCATGACAAGAAGCATCCTACTTATCGTTTCCGCTTTGAATGGAAATGTGACAACGGGTCGAGCCCTATTCATCGCAATTTGTGAGAGGAGGGTGGCCACAGAAAACTGGCAGATTTATGGAAGTCTATGTAGAAAAGGAGAATCACGATGTGGTTACTTCATTGTTGTGTTGATGAATAGCGTTGCGACGAGAGATGGATTTATCTTCTCTTGGATTCATCGAAGATGAGCATTATACGAAAGAAGTGAATGGTGTGCTTGCTGAGATTACTACCTTCCAGGGAGAGCATTGTAATGAGGTTCGGGTGAGAGAGGTGAAGAGTGGGCGAGTTTCGCTATATCGCAAGGGGATTCTTCAAAGAGCAGAAGTGCGTAATGATGGAATAAATGGAAGTGAATGCACTGAATATAAACGTGGAAAGGTGTGCTTCTATCGACATTTGCCTCCTTTGAGGAATACGGGAGACGTCCGTTGCATTCAGAATTGTAAGAATGGATTGCAATTAGTGGTTGAAGGAAAGGGGGTGATTTACAGAGGTGGCTTTGATAACAGAGAATCCATGAAGAGAGAAGGGAGGGGAATGGAATTTGATAAAGAGAGTGGACGGGTATTGCGATGTGGAGTGTGGGAGAAGGATGCGCTGATCCGGATTGAGAAGGAGTTTGAGAGTGAAGATGTGATGATCGAGTATGACATCACGAGGGGCTGCAACCGGAGTGCACTGGATTGCTATCCCGTGTATGAAGGGGGCTATGTGTTTGACGAAGAACGATGTGAGTGTGTGAGAGATGGAGAGGGTTGTGAGATTGATGCGAGCACGGGTGTGGCGGTGCGAGAAGGGAGGTGGGAGAGAGGCGAATTGGTTGACAGTGTGGATCTGGTTAACGGATGGTATGTGAACACAGATACCATAAACCCGTTCGCTTGGGGACTGTCAAAGCACGACGAGTGTGAGTTGGCGAATGGTGTGGAGACAACAACGGAACTCCTGATTCCATCGAATTGCAGAAATGACCCTTTGGAGACCCGGTTTGACGTGAGGGAATGGAAGAACCTGAATCGGATTGCGATCGGTGACGACTGCTTTGGGTTTGTGGAGGAAGTGAAGGTGATTGGAGCGGAGGAATTGAAGAGTATGGTGATTGGGAAGAGGAGTTTCACCAAATGGAAGAATGGCTTCGGCAACAACCCGAGTCGTCACTTCTGCCTTCAAGACTGCCCTTCTTTAATGGAATTGAAGATGGGCAACTATTCCTTCTCTGATTACTCGCGCTTTCGAGTCGAGAATCTGACTTCTCTGGAGGTGCTTGAAGTGGGTGATTGGAACAACAAGAGCTGGTGCTTCTACTGGGCGGATTTGGAACTGAGGAGTGTGTTTGCTTCGCCGCTCTGAGGACTAGACTTGTCAAAGTTGAAATCCATAACACTCGGCGGACATGCCTTTGATGGCTGTGAGCGTGCCGTGTTTGAGAGTCCGTTCAAAGAAGGAGAATGAAGAATAGACTTGCCTGAACTGACTTCCATTGAATTGGGTATGGACGCCCTTCGCTTTGATTACGCCAACGAGGACACCACGCTCGTTTTGCGAAGTACTCTATTTCTCTACACCTTACACACAGATTTGCCAAAACTCCGCTCCATTTCAACAGTGGATGCGAAGAGCAAGTCATTCCGCAACCCTCGTCGTATCCGTCTCATCAGTCCCTTTTCCGAACCCACTTCCCCTGTAGACATTCCGAGCCTCACGACGGTGACTCTTTCCAAGGAGATTGCATTCTTCTTCAAGGAGGATGTAATCATAAGTGGTACCCCTTTTCTTCATTCTTCACGAATAGACGGTGGCGCTCTTGAACCATTCTTCTCTTCCTGTGTTTGTTGACAATCATTCTTTCACTTTGGACTTTGATAGTGCGATTCCAATGGTGCAGTTCTTCTATCATCTGAATGGGACCAAAGTGGGAGAATCCCAGTCTCCGTTGGTGAGCGAAGTCAAGTTCACCATTTCGGTATCCCTTCTACTCTATATCGTAACACTATAGGAGAGAGAGCACATTCCACAGTCGGAGCTCGTTTTGTTCTGTAATGGACGACTTCTGAATGAGGAGGATTCGATCCCGAATCTCTGCGATGTGCAAGTGAGTATGCGACTGCTCGGAGGAAAGGGAGGGTAATGGAAGCCGCTGCCTTGCTTACGCGTAGTTTCGGCGCCATGCTGAAGAAGAAGGCCAAAGTCTCGAACCCGAATGCAACACTCGACTTCAGTGCCTGCAGAGATTTGAACGGAAGACGGTTTTCTTTCTGCCCATCGAGTTACCGCTAGAATGCTTGTGGTGAATGCGACGGTTGCGATTCAGAAGTGGAAGGAGCGCCTAGACAAATTGGAGGAGCTGAAGGCAACCAATCCCGATGCAACGCTGTTATCTCTTTTCTCTAACTTCATTCGTAGGGCCGATGTTCCCATGGAAGCACCGAAGGCAGGCATCTACGGCTGGTACTGCGAGGTCCCCAAATGGTGAGTGTGTGCCGTATGATTCACATCCAGGGCGGAGGGCGTGAAGCGTTCTCGCACAAAGTACCTCCACGAGCAGAAGAAGCAGAAGATGTGCATGCGCTGGTGGAAGGCGCACGAGAGCGGTAATGGTGATGCTTCCCCTCTCTCTTGATTCCAAGTTCCGCCGGACGCCGACAAGCACTACGGCTGTCCGCGCCGCGACATGTGCGACTTCGCGCACGGCCTGGACGAGCTGACGGGCGAGGGTCGCGAGGAGTTTCTGCGCGAGCTGGCGAAGCAGAAGAAGGAGAAGGAGCAGGAGGCGTGCTTGGAAGTGGAGATGTGTGAAGCGTAGCATTGAGAGCTACGTGAACTACCAGAGTATGGCGGACGACGCGGTGAGCGCGATCGACGCCGGGATGAAGCTGAAGAAGACGAAGACGAAGGCGAAGCGTGACTTGACGCCCTTGTCATTTGACGAGTTTGACACGATGCCGGCGAAGAAGGCGAAGAAAGTGAGCACGGAGGCGATTCCCTTCTCCAAGCGTCTGTCGCTGCTGAGTGGCAGCGCAACGATTCAAGACGACGGCATCGTGTATGCCACGTCGGAATTCCCCACGGTGCGTCTGGGCAACATTGCCGTGGTGTGCGGGAGCTACTATTTTGAGGTGCATATTGTCAGTGAGGGCCTGGTTCAGTTGGGCTGGTGCGGGAAGAACAACGAGTGCGACGAGGCGCAGGAGAATGGAGTGGGCGACGATCCAAATAGTTGGGGCTTTGGTGGGCAATCACGATTCATCTGATGATTAGACACGGCGCGAGGGAAGAAGTGGAATGGAGACGAGAGCGAGGAGTACGGTGCGGTGTGCCAGCCGGGAGACGTGGTGGGCTGTCTGCTGGACGCGGATCGCCGGACCGTGAGCTACTCCATAAATGGGAAGGATTTTGGCGTTGCCTTTTCGTAACAGCAGCAAAAGCAAGTAAGGCATAGGAATGTGAACGCACTGGGAGGCGTGTTCCCTGCACTGAGTTTGGAGAAGGGCGAGTCGGTATTGGTGAATGTGGGCCAGTTCCAGTTCGAGTACCCTCCGAGCAGCGGCGTGAAGTCGGTGTGGGAGTTTGTGAAGAAGGTGGCGGTGTAAAATGGCGTGTTTGTTACAAAGAGAGGCAGGGGTGGTTCACGCGATAAATGAAGATTTGGACCGAGCCGACGTAATGAAAGAGCGCGGCGATCACGATACACACGTGGAAAAGCTGATGCGAAGAAAACTAGAATGAAGGGGGAGAACGAAACGAACAGCGTAATCGTATAGTCCGGGAGAGTACTTCTCGGGGAATCGGCTTCCGTAGAGGACAGCACCGAAGATGTAGGTTCCTCCCATTCCCATCATATACCAGAAGATCACGGAGAAGAGGGGGTTGGAGAAGCCCTCCAGCAGGTAGAGGCGGGGGAAGAAGAAGAACGCGTAGCATGCGACGATCGTGAAGAGAGTGGCTCGCAGGGCGCGATACTTGGGCTGCCTACGATGAAGGGAGAGAAAGGAGGTCACCGGAAGGTGGGTGTGGCCAACACACTCACATTCACGACGTTGATGAGGATCACCATGGCGAGGTGGAACCGGAGATACTCGGGATAGTCGTAGAAGCTGTAGTAGATGACGGGGACATAGGAGCCGGAGATGAGGATGCAAATGCCGTAGTAGTCGAGCGTCTGCAGAATGGCGCGCGTCTTTCGGGTGGTGCTCAAGAAGTTATGAAACACGGTGCTTCCTAGCAGACAGCGAATGGCGCAAAGAGTGAAGACCGTGATGGGCCAACGCGGCACAGCGCCATCCCCTCCACTTTTCAGGGATTGGATCTCCCCCTTGACCATCGCGTCCACTCCCACCACTTTACTCGTCACCGACTCGGCGGTTGTGAAGTGATCGACCGGAATGGCGTACGTCAAATACAGAAGGAAGAAAAACAGAATGGTACCGATCAGGTGAGTCCAGACGTTCATCGTTTCGTTGTGAGAATGGAAAAGACTACGATTCATGCGTACGAAGGAAACCGACCTCTTGATGGACTCCCAGAAGGTGAGCGGAGTGCGGTAGCCACGGAGAATGTAGTCATTGTCCCTCAGCCATGACAGGTCACCCGTGAGGACATCCTTGTACACATCCATCGAGTGCAAATTCTTCATATCCTCGTTCTCTGCAAAATCCGGCTTTTGCTTCTCGCTCATTCTCTCTGTTTGCCGAGAAGATAACAAGGGTCCGAAAACGACAAATGGCGCTTAACTAATAGGGTCATACAGATGGGAATCCCACTCTTTAAGAAAAGCACGAATAGAAATGTGACCAACAAAGCACGTTAAGCAAAATGATCCAGACACGGAGTATTCACTCTGTCAATGTAGAACTCATAGCAGCCGATGAAATGGAATAGCGCAGCAAGCACGATGCACACGTGGAAGAGCTGATGAGAAGCGAACTAAAAATAAAGCACATCGACGAGGACCCACAACATAATCAAACGCACCAGGCCAGAAGCGTTCCGGAATGCGGGAGACGTAGAACATGGCGCCGAGGAGGTAGGTCACACCCATCGCAATGAGATACCAAAAGCAGTTCTTGTAAAAGGGGTTGGTGAATCCCTCCAGCGTGTAGAGGTGCGCCATGGCGATCACGACGTAACTGGCCACCACGATGTAGGCAGCAGCGCGAACGGGCCTGGTTTCCGGTGCGCGGTACTTGGGCGTCGCCATCACGCTCAGATTGAGGATGTTCAGAATGGCGATGATGGTGAGGTGCATCTTCCGATAGGTCGGATAGCAGTAAAAGCTGTAGTAGATGATGGGGATGTAGGACCCGGTGACGAGGATCGTGACTCCGCAGTAGTCCAGGGTCTGGACGATGTTCTCCACGATGAAGCTCACACAGTAGAAATTGTGATAGATTGCGCTTCCGCGAAGACAGCGGTACGCGCACATCAGGAACAGAAGAATGGGCCACCGCGGAATAGCCGCTTTCGACATGTGGATCGTTGATTCCACCTCGTCCTTCAGGATATCCATAACGCTCGTCGTGGAGTTTGCAACGGCGTGATCGCCGAAGAACTGCGTGTGCGGAATGGCGTAAAGCAGGAACATGATGAAAATGAAGAGCAGCGCACCGATAATGTGCGTCCACACGTTCATTGTCTCGTTGTGACTGCGGAACAGGCTACAGGTCAGTCTCATTGCGAAAAACGAGCCTCTTGAGCGCTTCCTTGAAGGACAGCTGTGTGCGGTAGCCTCGAATCAGACAGTCGTTATCCTTCAGCCACCACAACTCCCCTTCCAGGTCTTCCTTGTACACATCGAAACCGTGCGGTACCTTGTATTGCACTATTGCGTCTTGCGTCGACTTTGCGTCCGTTTCCATCCTTCGAACCCTCCGTTAACCGTATTTGTGCGGAATGACAAGTCACGGCGAGAATCGCGGGGATGTTGTACGGACGGATGGAAGTGGACTTCAAGCAGGGTGTGGAAAGAAACACAAACTAATGAGCTAGACATACCTTATCGAGGCGATCCACGAAGATCTGATAGCATCCGACATAGTGGAACAGAGCGGCGATGACGATGCACACATGGAACAGCTGGTGCGAGGCAAACTAGAAGTGAGGCAAAGAAGGAGCAACGTACAACGTAATCGAAATGACCCGGCCAGAACTTCTCTGGGAAGCGCGTTCCGTAGAGCACCGCACCGAGAATGTAGGTGCCGCCCATGCCGATCATGTACCAGAAGAGGACGGTGAACAGGGGATTCTTGAGACCATCCAGAATAAGGAGGTGGATGATGGCGATCACGGCGTAGCAGGCCACGATAGTGAAGGAGCGGGCGCGCACGGAGCGGTAGGCCGGAGAGCGGAACTTGGGCGTGGCCATTACGCACACATTCAGCACATTCAGCACGACCACGATGATGAGGTGCATCTTCATGTAGGTGGGGTAGCAGTAGAAGCTGTAGTAGATGACTGGGACATACGAGCCGGAGATGAGGATGCAGATGCCGCAGTAGTCGAGCGTTTGGAGGACGTTGTTGGCCGTGAAGCTGAGGCAGTAGTACTGGTGGAAAATGAAACTCGCACTCATGCACCAAATAGCACAGGCAATGAAAACCATGAGTGGCCAGTGCGCGACTTGCTCCTGGTGCGTTTCGTCCTTCGTCATTGTTATAAAGTTCACAAAATAGGTCGCCATCGTCTTCCACACGTTCGTTCCCTTTCGGGAGGCGATGTAGTTGTAGAGCGAGGAAAAGTCCTCCGCCGCATTCACATTGTGCGACAGTCTCTCTATGCAGGCTGCCTTGCTTTGAGCTTCATCAAAGAGCGTGGACGAAAAGTCGGGAGAGGGGCTGCACTGCACAACAGCGTTCACTTTCGCGACCTCCTGCCGCATGGTGTCCATGTTTTCGATGGGAATGGCGTAGGTGAGATAAATCAGGAAGATGAACAGCAGCGCTCCAAGAAAATGCGTCCACACGTTCATCGTTTCATTCGTACTGCGGAACATGCTACCCCTCAGCGATATCCACGAAGACTACCTTTTGAAGGCTTCCACGAAGGACAATTTGGTTCGGTATCCGCGATACAAATAATCGTTATCTAGGAGCCACTCGTACGTTCCGTCCAGATCCTCCTTGTACATATCCACTCCGTGCGGAAGCTTCTGCTGTTCAATTTTGATCACGTCAGTAGCTGGACTATCACTCATCCTTTCTTTGAAGGTTTTAATGGGTTTTGCAAAATGATAGATGAGAATCGGCCCGATTTTTGGCATCGAAGAACTGGATGCAGTGACGAATCTGTACGGGCATTCTGCTTTCCACTGTACGGACATGCGAGAAAGGAGGGAATCGGTTTGATTACGCCTTTTCCGGAGAAGCAACAAATGATTGCAGAAATCGGCTGCCCTTTTGGCACTCCCCTCTCTCAGCTAAATCTTGGAAACGAATGCCTTCGGTCTCGATTTGCCTTGCCTATAATGCGTAGTGGGAACGCATCTACGGAGATCTCACGGCGGTAGAGTCTTCCATCAACGTATCCGTGTTTTTGGAGTGCTTGAGGGATAGGACGATATCCAGAAGTACAATAACCTAATCAGAGATGTGGAGAGTGATGCCACAAATGATGGTGGGAATAGAAGAGGCGCTGTCATTGTAGCTCAACTCGCAGCCATGAAGGAAACGGAACAGCGCATTGAGTCGTCCCTGCGAAAAGTAGTTTCTGAGTTATATTGTGAGGGTAGTATATGGTGGTGTTGATGGAAATGGAGTCCTTTGTACACAAAGAGGGATCAGACGGCAAGAAGAGCATTCTGATGGTAAGCGCTTTCCTTTCCCTTTGAGATAGCGTTTTCGTGAAGTGTACAGGGAATTGTCCGCGTCATTTAACCGTTCTCGGGTTTGTGAAGTATGCCGGATGAATGGGTAGGAAGCGGCTTCCATCAAATCGACGCGAGCGCAGCTCTTCTCGAACATTCGCACGGACACGCAGGACGATGATTCGGAAACGCAGCTGCTGCTGAAGGAGATGACTGCCACCAAGAACTCCCTTCGGATGGCCGACAATTACCTGGAGTCGCATTCCTCCCCTTTCCTAACCCGCAGAAGCGCGCTTCAATCACACGAAATGCTGCGGTCGCAACGAGGAAGACTCCAGCGCAGCGGCGGCGTGCTGGAGGGTTTGACCCAGCGCTTCCCTGCCATCCAGCAACTCACACGGAACGTCCATTTCCGGAGGAACCGAGATAAGTTTGGATTCCTTGTTGTTTCTCATCGTAGTATCATCGTTGCAGTTGTCATCGCGTTGTGCATCTGTTTTTGCCTTTGGTATGCGTCTCGCTAATGTTTGCGGAATTGCGGTTGCTTGTTTGTTGGGTCATTCTTTTTCAGGTAGAAGTTTGTATTCTTGGAAATGTACAGTGGATCAAGTCTCGGTCCCTCTGTACGCTGTTGCGTGGCGCAGTATCACAGTTAGATGGGTGGTTACGGAATGGGTTACGCGCCTCCGCCTCCAGCCTACGGAACTCCATATCCTCCTGTAAGTGTGATGCTGTATAATATAACTTGGATTGGACGCTTCTTCCCGTAATGATGAATGGGACTCACATTCTCTAGAGCACTGGGTACGTCATGGGTCCGGCCCGTCCTCCCGCCCCATCGCCGTATCCCACTCCGGGATATATCACACCGCCGCCTCCAACGCCAGCGATGCGTTCTGGCATGCCGGCTCCTCCCGCAGCGGGTGTGATTGGCCCTGGAGGTGGCATGGCTGCACCATCCTCCTATTCGACAAGGCCTTCCATGATAACGTCGACACCGACCTACACAACCTCCGTACCCGCTGGAACTGTACCCACGGTGCCATCCACAATGGGTTACAGCCCGTATGCGGGAAGTGGAGTCTCCGTCAGTCTTCCGACACCTACGGGCTATTCATCCATTCGGCCCGGAGTGATATACAGCGGCAGCAGCGTGTCCACTGTACCGGCGACTGCACCCACGATGCCATCTGCACCCACTACAACCACGATGCCGTCCGTACCGTCGATGGCCGGCGCCTACATCAGCACGGGTCCCTCCGCGTATCCGTCTACAATCTCTGCACCAGCGCCCTACCCCGCGGTGCCTCTCACGCCCACGCCGGCAGAGTCGATGGCGCGAGCCGCGATGACGAGCCGCAGCACAACAGGCGCGCCCGCGCCGACGTCGAGTCGCCGCAAGGCGGAGAAGAAGGAGTTCTACGAGGTGGAGTTCGAGAATGGCCGTACGACAATTCCCACCCTTCAAACGTAGTGGTGAAACGTCTGGCGGAGAACGAGATCCTGGAGCCGGTGCTGGAGGTGTACAAGACGGACTACTTCCCCGGCGTGCCGACGCTGGCGGTTGTGAGCAACCGACGCCTGCTGCTGATCACGGAGGACCGGCGCGGCGGCGTGTACTGGCCGCTGAAGACGACGCAGATGACGCGGTGCGAGGAGGGTGGGCTGATGCGCAACGGGAAGTTCTTCTTCAAGTCGATGGTGGCGGACTCGAAGGAGCACGTGCTGGAGTTCAAGGACCGCAAGTCGGCCAGCCTGCTGGCGACGCTGTTCGAGGCGAACCGCGCCTACGGCGAGTACAGCTTCGTGGCGATCAAGAACCGAAGCAACGTCGTGGCGGTGTTCAGTGAAGAGTGCGATCGCGTGACGCGCTTCAGCCACGCGCTGAGCGCCTGCAGCAGCAACCCCGAGGCGATGTTCGCCTTTTTGCTGTCGATGGACTCGGTGCTGCCGCTGGTGAAACGGCAGCTGCGCGCGGCGGCCAACGAGTGGGCGAAGTCGAACATGGGTACGACCTCCGTGGAGGACTTCGAGGTGCTGGACGTGATCCAGCAGGACAGCGACGAGGCGGCGTACTATGGGCAGCTGGCCTCGCAGATCGCGTCGTTTTTGGTGAAGGGAAGCTACATGAAGAAGTACAGTGGAGCGATTCCGCTGCTGGACGCGTATTACTTCTATGGCAAGGCGACGGCGAGCGATCTGAAGTCGCCGGGTGGAGGAGAGAGGCGCGCGTGAGGGTTAGAGGAGTTTTTGAAGGCATGCGAGCTGCTGACGAAGGAGAAGATGGCGAGCCATCACTGCTACCTGGGCTGGATCAAGGGGAAGCAGATGATCTGCGCGGAGTCGCTGAGCGAGGAGAAGGGCGAGGAGAAGATCATGGCGATCGTCGAGAAGAACGGCGGATGCGTGTCGCGGAATGCGCTGATTCGGCAGATGGCACTGCCGATTGGCGTGTGCGACGATTTGATTGGGGTGAGGGAGGGGAGAGGAAGTGAGGCGTAGAAGGCGGAGAAGAAGGGAATGATCGTCCGCGATAACGACAATCGCGACGTCTTCTACTACAAAAACATGTTCACCGCGGTGAAGACGCGCGTTATTACGGATTCCGTGTGATCTGTTTGCAACAAACACGCCATTCCTCCTTCTTCGTGTCCACCGCGGGCTCCTTCAAAACAACGTGCGCAATCATTCCGAGCGTCACGCCCATGCAGATGCCAATGGCGACGAGGATGGCGCAGAGAATCAGGGGCTGCATGTTCATCTGGTGCTGAATCATCTCTCCCAGATTCTAGCATTAAATGTCATTGAAACAGCAACTTCAAGGAACAGGATGAGGGCACTCGGAGCCTTGGGAATCGACTTCTTCTCTCCGTATTTGTATCTGTGTTTTAATAGCTACCTTGGATTCTACGTCTCCGATATGAACTCCTGCAGCGCGTCCAGCTGATTCGGGCCTTCATACTTCACGTACTTGTTCTACGAGGAATGGCACTTTATAAACGCATACACCGACAATGTAAATCAGCGTAGGGTAGTTTGTAACGCCGAAACGCTGGGTCAATTCATTGTTCTCCATAGCATTCACCTATTCTTAACAGGGAGTCGAGGTGGCACCTCTCCGAAGTTCACCTTCCCCTCATTCTTATTTGTAAGGTCGATCCAGATGGGAGCCAGCTTCTTGCTCTGGGTGCACCACTATCGTAAATAATAATGTATACGATTACGTTTGTATAGAATTTGATGAACCAATTCCCTCTCTTGCCCGAAAGAAGCGTCTCCTTGTAGAAGTTCTCGTCTGTCAGCTGTACGGACTCTACAATGTGATGTCAATGAAGATCGCCTCACTGCAGACGCAAAGGGCACATAGCAGCAGGGACATCACCAATCGCCTATTTCTCATTTAATACAGTTACAGAAAACATGGCACGCATGATAGAAAGACACTTGAAGAGAAACTGTAGTGAATTGTGAATGGGCTGCTTTTCCCAGCAAACAAACTGATTTCTGCATGTACAATGATAGATTAAGTCAAGCATGGTGTAACAAGGATTGGGGCTGTTTTACTCATTCCATCCTGATCGAGAGGGAAAACAGCATCACCGATTGAACCTCATTACAGTCATGCCTTCTGGAAGTCGTATTCGCCCTAATCCCCTCCACCTCTTTCCGGAAGTCCTCCTCTATTTCGCATGGATTCCTCACATACCCATCAATCCCTGAAATAGAAAAGGCACACCCCTCTCCCCCAAAAGAGGCGTTTCATTGAAAGAAAACTCCCTTTCCACTTTCATCCTTCTGGGGTGTCGAGTAGAGGCGGATGGATACGTATAAGAGACAGCCGTATTGCTCTGTATGTATGGCTCCAGAAGGGGACACGAAGCATATCGTTTCCTGCGAGTCTTGCTTGATGGTTCCCTTTTTTCGTAAGAATGACGTATAGTCGGTGTGCACAGAATGTTGTCGCTATAGCACGCCGATTCCCCTGATGGGGAAGTGCAAGAGGGTGCGGGTTTGTTTGAATTGTATCCTGTGCTACTCGAACTGTGACGAAAAATACACAAAGAATTATATCGGATCGAAATCGGCGTGCCACAGGGTGATTCCCTCATACGCCCGATTTGCTCAGTCGAGATGCTGTGGAGACCTATACGTATTATGTGCATGTCGAATCCTCATTGAAATAGAATCACTCGCTTCAGCCTGGGGAAATCGCGAACCAGATGCAAAAGACGCATGACAGTGTGGGAAATTACTACGTAACTCCCTTGTGGGTGCCGGACGGCATGAAGGCCGGCTGCAAAGCGTGTGGCTGCCGATTTTCGCTGTTCAAGCGGCGACATCACTGCCGTTTGTGCGGATCGATCTTTTGCGGTGAATGCTCTTCTGAGTGGGTGGTAGGCTGCTTTAACGCGCGTTTCACGGCTAGGATTTGAGCGAGTACGGCTACTCCATGAGGAAACAGAAAGCACAGCGAGTGTGTCATGACTGCGCGTTGCGCCTGAAGAGGGATCGGGAGATGCCGTTGTCTCTTCCCTCTCTGCCCTTTTCCGTCCTTGTTACCCTATCGTCCTACCTCCCCATCTCCTCTACACTCTCGCTGAGTCGCACCAGCAAGTCGCTTCACCGCATCATGACATCGCGCGATTTCGACAACACCTTCTGGCACTACTGCCACGACAGCACTCTTCCCTCGCGCCCCTCCCTCGCCGAGTACATTTCCGCCAACGAGCAGTCCTCCTCCAAACACAGCGAAGCCAACGAAGACAGTTTCCAACTCAGCGTACAGATATCTCGTGCGCACGAGGACACCGAGGTGGGCGCCCTGTACTGCACCGACGGCTGTCGCTGGCGCCTGGCGTTCATCGAAACGGTTGTGGTCCCTCGCAACCTGGCGTGCGCCTTATCCTTCCTAAGTTACCCACTCGTAGGCATCAAAGTGGGTGTGAAGGGTAGATTGCGCTGCGCGTGGCGGCGCTGCGTCAGCTGCAGAATGACTCGGTGAAGAAGAGCCTGCTGGTGCTGGAATTGTTGGAGAAGAAGGAGATGATGGTGCTGCTGGTCAAGTGTTTGCAGTTCAGCGACAACGAGATCAAGCGTTCCGTGGTCGTGTCGCTCGTATGTCATCTCTAGAAGGCTGTGGCACCCGAAATCCAACAGCTACTGCAGCTGGCGGCGGGCTGTCTGCTGAACACCACGCACTCCTCGCTGCGCATCTGCGACGTGCTGCGCGCCAGCGAGGGTATCACCTCCATCATCTCGCTTCTCCAAAACCAGTTTCTCAACGAACGCATCGGCGACGCCCGCACGCTCCGCGCCACCTCCTTCGCCGACCGCTCCACCAGCAGCGCTTCGATCTCTCCCTTCTCGCCCACACACCCCAGCAGCACTTCTCTCTCTCCCTTCTCGCC